>Ga0210059_1000775_pt1 | contig 43880 bp, 24 predicted proteins | sample Ectturendosymbi2_FD_188042 | JGI IMG/M metagenome (GOLD analysis project Ga0210059, IMG submission 188042) | Ecteinascidia turbinata endosymbiont from Florida, USA - Sample 2 (SPAdes) (version 2) | ecosystem: Host-associated > Tunicates > Ascidians > Unclassified | place: Key West, Florida... | reverse complement strand
AGGGTGCGCGCCTCCCCCCTTGGCAAGCTATATGCAAAAATGGGCCCTCTCTTAGAGATTTCATCAACTGCAGAATATGAAAGTATTTTTACAAGTTTTAGAAATCCGTTGGTCTTGACGTTTTCAATACTGGAATAGTGCAGTGTTTAGCATACTAACAGTCATCAAATGAATCCAAAATCGAAGTTGTTGCAACGGTGTGCAGTACGCAGTACATCATCTTGAACGTGCATACTGCATACTATGTGTGATATAATAATCGCCCGTAGTTGTGGAGCGTTGCCCGCATCTGCGGCTATTATATTTCTGCTTACTTCGGAGTGTGTGATGAAGTTGTGAATACGTTTATGTTTGAAAACTCTCGTGTACTTTAACCTGAGATTAGGCAGAGACCTTGAGACTAGAATACAGAGAAAGTTGGGTAGCGACACTACAACTTCTTTTCTTGCTTTGCAAAGTCAGTTTAACAAAGCTGTTCGAAATTCACCGCTGAAGTTGAACCAGCGGTGTTCATTTCAGCATCTCGGCTGGAGGTGGTAACTTCGTTTTCTGGCCATCTCAGCAGCGGGTACGGCAGTTATCGTCTGCGCAACGCACTTTACACCTTGAAGAATGCGATGAAGTGATACACATCTACAAATTAAAACAGGTTTAAAGCGTTTTGACAGGTTTAAGCGTTGAAGCCAGTGGTTCCCATAGTATGGGTCGCCACCCAAACAAAGGTTGTGATTTCGCAGAAGATCAGAAAATAGGTCGCGCCGAGGCGATCAAAACCTAAACCTGAGTTGTACTTCTTCAAACTTGTTCGCTTAATGTCTGTTTGTAGTGTAGCGTAGGTACTTGAGAAAAGAGTAAACTGCTGACATTGAAAACAAACTCAGCAACCTACTGCCAAAAATCATCCATAAAATCAACATTTTTGTCAAATTAACATACGCTGTTTGATGTTCACCAATTCAGATTTCAGTCACGCTCGAAAAAGTTTTGGAACCGCTGGTTAAAGCAGTATGCAATCATTACCAGGAGTCGTCTGATAACCATCCACATCCGGATTCACTATCATTTCTCAACTTTTTCTGAGTATTGCAAACGCTCTATATGGCAATTTGACACTAACGTTATCAATCAAAAATTTTGGTGTGTATCCCATTTCTTTACTTAGTGATCTTTGTAATGTTGATTATGCAGTACAAATTGCAGTTTTGACAACGAAATACAAATATGTGCAACATAAATATACGAAGTGGGATTAAATGTGAATTCTGGTGCTCAAAAACGTAAAGAGAAAGCACAACAGCAAATTCAAAGTTCTGCTGCAAAGTTCAGAAAGCTGACATAATTTTTTGCTGCTTCATCACCCCGACTAACAACAATTTAGCTGAAACAGGTCAGTTTGTAATGCTTTACTAGTAATTATCCAAGTTCAAAGACAAGGTTTTCTTGCCTTTGCTGCTGCAAATTTATTGATTTGTTTCATCAAAAAATTGATGTAATTTTAAAGGCCACATGTATTGACCTAGGAAATACCTAACGCCATAGGCACTCAATGACAAGTTCTTAGCAATTTTGTGACATGTCACATGAATTGCGACAATTATGTCCATCCACGGAGATGTTCAGTTTATAGGCCAACTCAAATACAAAACACATGTAGCAGTAATTGAAAAGTTCACATTTATGACTACAGGGGCGGAGCCAGACATTTTCATTTGGGGGGCACTGGAGGGGCCGGTTTTGCAACAAGGGGAGCTGTCAATGGTCTGTGTAGGACTTTCAGAAAGAGACCTAATTTTTGGGGGGCCAGGCAAAATTTTGGGGGGGCAGTGGCCCCCTGGCACCCTCCTATCTCCGCCCCTGTATGACTAGTATACTTAACGCTGTTGCACAGCTTCAATTATTATCTTGAAAAAGTAGTCAGTATTAGTTGCATTTTCTTGTGATTACTCTTTCATTCCCTCCATATTGAGGATATGCGCAAGGCAAATAGTAATGCATAATTAAATTGATTTTATAATTAATGCCAACCATCAAATCATGATTTAAATTCACTGAAAACAAAGGGTTGTTCGTCTCAAGTTCATATCTCGCACAAGCATTTGATACCTTGGGCAAAACAATTTACATGCTTTTGTGCGCCACTGAGTATCGCCATCCGACGTTTTTAGCCATTTACTTCAGGACCTGTTGTCAAAATGTCTTCATTTTCTTCCCACTGCCGTATTGAAATTTGATAATAAGTGAAAGTAGTTATAGCTGGTGCGCTGTTTCGGTGTTTGTCATTCCCTTGTGTTCATGGGAAGGGGGAAAATGGGCATTTGCTACTACCTGGAAATTGGGTCGAAGAACCAAAAATTTCTAGAACATCTAAAGTCAGCAGCTTAATTGACTTCATTCTTGCAATGACAGTTTCATTTGCCGGTATGACACTCACACTGCACAAGAGCCGGATTTACTGTTCGGGCATCATGTAGTCATGACTGATGAGCTTGCAGTTCACTAAATCCGCTACATTGCCTGCAGAGGCAGGTTGCGAAACTTGGGGGAGGATAGTTTTAAAATTAGCCTTTATCGCGTAACAATAACATGGCAACAAAGGTTCACTTAAGTTACGGCAGTAAGCGTTTTGCTGCATGTGACTGTTGAACGCAGACATCTGTGGCAGGTAATGCAGCGAGGCAGCGACTGCTGATAGTAGTAAGTCACGGTGTGAGAAGAAACATTTATTCAATGTGAAAACTGAAAAGAAATATTGCTGCCAACGAGTTTTATACGATGTGAAAAGAAGCATTGCTGCCAACGAAGCGCATTTTTGGGACTGTTGCAGTAACGTGGGTCATTTTCTTTGTGGCGTAGCAAATGCAAAGCGTTATGTGAACGTCTATTTGTATTTGTATCGTCAGCAGCCTGAAATGGACAACCAAAATGTCGACTTTGCCTACCCTGGAAAAATATTTGCGGACACCCATGCCTGTGTTATTTGTGTTTACAATCTAATATCTGCTTTGTACTTCGCTATATAACAACCATTTTTGTGTTATTCGAGTACCCTTTGTTCCAGCCTCTCGGTTAGCGTGTCATTGAATGTGCGATTCACCACGAACGGAGTGTGCTGGAAGACTTACTTACAACCGTATATATGTGGCGCGAACAAACGAAAACTTAGCCCGTGTGTATGTAACGTTTGTGAGTTTTTAGAAACTAATTATTGCATGCCCACACGACGGCTAACGGGCCCCTTTCAGAAAAGTTTTCTCCCCATGGCTCAAACCTCTGGTTACGCCACTGGCTGTGGGGGGGCGGCACTTTCACTTCCACATGTCGGGTCCCTTAGTGTTAGTGCCAGGTTTTGTACTGCTAAAAACAAAATTTATTGACTATATGTCCTGTTGCAGACCTCTGGTGATAGGGTCTGAACATATGAGAAAAAACGGTTCTTCTAAAAGTTCGGTTGTTTCCGCATGTTCTATGGTCTACTTCAGCTATGTCCAACCCGCGGCCCAGTCGAAAGTTTTGTGCGACCCAGTTTAGATTGTCGCTGTAGTAAATGTATCTTACATACTGACAACCTGTCCTTATTTTGATACTTTTGGATTTGAAATTTTTGATGCAGGTGGTCCTCAGTGCCACTTTATCACGTCTGTTACCATTGCAGTTAAGATTCGAACGCTTTCAGTACATTATCTCAAGATAAATTTCGTTTGCTAAGATCAAAGTAAGCCATTCAATGTGCGGCCCTCATTCATATGTCATTCAATGTGCGGCCCTGGTTAAGATAATGATATACTTTTTGGCTTAGTAAGCCATTTGGGTTGAACATGGCTGGTCTAGTTCATTACGAGGAGCTTCCTATTTATCCACAGTGATATTGTCATCTTGACGACTAAGCAAGATTCTGCCATCGTGCTTCATTGTTCTTACTTATGAGACATGCTGCAACAAATGAGCCAATGAACTTCATAACGTAAACCGCGCAAGGCCAGGTGGCCTCGCGAAATGTTGCCACCGGTCAGAACTTACTGTTTTAGCTTCACAGTTCAAAATCAAATTGATGCCAGAATAAAAAGTACGGCGATTCGAAGGCAGACTATCTGCATAAAGTCCCTTATACGAAGCGTCCGTTACTAGAAGAGAGCATAGTTTGCATAGCAAGCGTTTTTCAGTTCTGGAAACCCGCGACACACGTAGGCTTGCCGGAAAGTTTTACGTCACAGATCATTCGTCAAGCGCAATTCTTCACGTCACAAAGGTTTCACAGTGATTTGCACAAGTTCATAGCGTTCAAAATAATATGTCGTTTAATAGCTTATGTAGCCCTCGGGCAAAAGTGTTTGGGGACAGGCGTTAATGCATAGTGGACATAAAGGGCAAAAGTTTTGCAGCGTCTCTGATTCTCTTAGCTCAGCAAATTCGTTTATTCGAAAAGCTAGACCGTGATGATATGTCAGCTAGTTTGCTCAGGCTGCGCGGCAAAACGTCAACGGGTTACTTGGCAGCGAGGACCGGCTGTGTCATGAGAAGGTTTCCATTTGTTAAGTTGCTTAATTTTGAGGTAAATACGCCTCAGATTTTGCTTTGTTTCCAATATCAAGAGAATATAGCGATGAAGTGAACTTAGGATTGCCAGATGGCCGGTATTTCACCAGCCTGGCCGGTATTTTACTGCTAATTTCGCAGAGGCTGGTAAGAAGCCGGTATTTTCAAAACCAGTGCCCGAAGCCGGAATTTTGAAAATAAATAATTTGCAGCAACTGCGAAAAGAGCTAATGCAGAACTTCTCAAATTATAATGACGCTGGCAGCAGTCTCGTCGCCACATGGGGCTTTGGTGGACTTAGGCCCCCTAAACAAAGCTCCAAGCCCTCCAAATCATAATATTATAATATGAAACTTATAATATTATATGAAACACTATGAATTGTTGGAAGTTTTGTCAAGTTTGAATGTCAAGCCCCCATGCACAAGCGTAAAGCCCTCCTATTGACGACTTTCTGGCGACGGTTCTGTCTAGCAGTGAATCTTGCCAGGACAGTTCCTGCTGGGAAGTTCATATAAGGGCAAATTGTTACTTGTGCCTTGACAACACTCATTGTCTCTCTGTTTTCCCTCTTCCTTTGTTTAGTCATAATTGGCATCTTCCGTCGTCCCAAACGTGATCTGTATGAGTATTTACTGTGGCAATTAATCGTGTAACTGGCGTAGATGGGGTTGTCTGAACTACTACCGTAGGCTATTGCAGGCAGAACGCAGGGAAATCATAGAAATGGACACGACGACAGTAACATTGCAGAGACAAGCAAACCTTTCACAATCATGCGAGCTGCATTGAACAGACACATAATTTCGTCAGCGGACTATAACTGGTTCAAGTAAGGGCCAGCGAATCAACCGGGAGGTCATCTCTCAACCAGCCTTAGTGGTCCAGAATGTAGTGAGAAATTTTTTCAAGAGTTTCAGGTGAGCTACAAAATGTTTATTGCAAACTGAAGAGAATGTAGCACGCAAGAAATCATTAGTTGTGCTATGGTGTTCATACAGGCAATACTACCGTAGAAAAGCAAATACCACAAAGTCGTACGGAAAGATATTCACTTCAGAAATTGATATACAACATGTAAAATTGGAATTGTACATTACTTTTACAAAAAATGCATTATTTTTTGGAATTTTACAAAAACTGCAGTATTTTTTAGAGTTTAAGAAAACGCCTCCGTTCACATTAAACGCTGCAGTTATTGTTTTAGTCTAAAGTACGTAGGTTATAGGCTATGCTCACAAAGCGTATGTTTGTACACTGTTTGAAACATTTTCAAACCAAACATTGTGGGAGATTCATGAAATTGAAAAGAAAATAACATGAAAAATAATGCATTGTTGAAATAGCGCTATTTTCAAAAATTTTATTCGAGGATCCTGTGCCATTAAATACGCGCTTACGAATGCAACCTAGATCTGCCGCTGTTGAAAAAATGGCCGGTAATTTTACAAAACGCATCTGGCAACCTTAAGTGAACTGGAGGCGGTCTAAGAAAAGGCCCTGTGCTTGATTAGAGAATTGCTGCTATGTTTGGTTGCAACGCAATCTAGCGCCTTTTTAGGGACAGTCAAGCTTAGGTTTATTTATTTCTTAACAGATAGCCGTTTACTAAATTCGGAAAACGATATCAGCAAAGGACGTTGGAAAAATTGTTACATGTATTGAAATGCTGTCTGAAGACAAACCATTTTGGGATTTTCAGGTGTTCCCAGTGGCGTAACTGGAGGTTTGACACAAGGGAGGCAAACTTAACTGAAGGGGGCCCGTTGGCCACCGTTTGGGTATGCCATAATTAGTTCCCAAAAACTCATACACGTTATTCCACAAAAACAAAAAGTATTTGTCAGGTGATGCAACGAGCTTCAATTGGGTATATGACTTCAAAGTAGAATTTCATGTAACATATCCTATCTAAAATTGATACCCTTCAATGATTGTAACTGGCTAAGGTATGCTTATGTCTTGTTGCAAGACCCACCACAGACCTCAATCTTGGTAATTAACTCCTCGAAATTAATTCCACTTTTCTTCTAAGCACCAAATGCTTGACTCAACGATGGGTAGATTCTGGGCACTGCCTGAGTAAGCAACAAATCAAATCTATTAAGACCAGAAGGGACTTTTTTTGAGCATTTCATTGATCTCTCCGCACCAGTGATAAAACCACCTTCATTTAGCAACTACTAAGAAAATCATGCTAAATTTTTTTTATCTAAATATGGAGCTGCACACCAAACAATTGCAAAGTATGAACAGTGTAGAAGCAGTCCAACTTTAGGCCTCCCTAAAATGCAAGGCTACTCAACTGGTGGACCATAATCATATAGCAAAACAAAACAAATCACTGTATAGTGGCACAGTAGCACACATGAAAAATATTACATAACAATAACCATAAAAATATAAAAAATGTCACATTATTGTAGTATCCAAACGGCATGGAGCGAGTCTTTTGGCATGCAAAAGTCTTTATGACATCATCGAAATCTAGAGAGCGTACACACGAAACTTCGATCAACAACATGGTTAACGAGGATAGCCTGCTATCTGACATATAAGACCTGTTGAAGGTTTTGTTTAGCTTCAGTTTGATGAAACTCATTTCAGGGCTGGCAGCAGTATTGGGGCAGTTTAGCATAATCCGAAGTGCAATAAATACGTTAGGTGAAGATGAACTTCATCAAGACGTGTCTTAAGAATAGAGCTTAACGAAAGGAATTTGGTCTTAATCATTGTCATTTAATTAACGGCGATTATTTAGAGATGTTGTAATGAAATGCAAATGTTAACAAAAACTTGCAGGAAATCAGAATCAAGCCTATCGTTCAGTTATGGAAACACTATATCGAAGGAACAAACCTGAGACCGATCAAAGCAATGCGCCGCGATTAACGTTTTCTTTCATTAGCGCTTGAGTGAATTTTGCTAGAAAAGCATGGGCATTGTGCTTTTTACTAGCCGAAATACGCATGCATAAACCTTTCTGATGTCTAGACTCGTTAATCTCCTGCAGTGCCATATTAGCTATGAGGCTCGTGAGGCACAGGCCTCAGGGCCCTGCAGTCAAGGGGCCCCAACATGAAAGCCGGCATTCAAGACAGTCACAGCCTTCCTTCACACTATGATTGTTGCCCAACGTTCAATGCAATATACCAGGGTCCGCAAATAGTGGGTCGCGATATCTTCCACTCTGGGTCACGACATAATAAAAATTATATTTTAAATTTGCCATTCTCATTAGACAGAATAAATGCGACCATGTAGGCCTACTGTTTTATGTGCTAAGTTTTATACAATTTTGTGCACGAAAATTGCTACAGCCAATAGTAGGTCCAGCCCTAAAGTTCATATTTGATTATAGAGTATTTTACACAAAATTATGGCCTCACGAAATATTTGGGTCGCGAGAATTTAGACAGTGGTTCTCAAACTTTCATGGTTTGTGGCCCCGTTCCAAAGACTCTCGACACTTGCCGCCTCCTGCTCATCAATAGGCTTTTGCAATATAAGGGCAGGGCTATTTAGTAAAGGCCTCTGCTCGTGGCCCCTGGATAACCGCTCCGTGGCCCCCAAGGGGAGCCGAGGGCTCCGTTTGAGAAACCCTGATTTAGAACTATATTTTTGGGTCGCTCCAAAAAGTATTTAGGGACTCCTGCAGACTATGCGTGCAATAGGAAAAAACATTACAGGCGCTTGTGACATCATAGAAGAACGGTATGGGATCTTACGACACAGAGGAAACACGCAGGGCATAAAGCATGGTACCATGGTACTCCAGCTACATCAGTTAGAAAGGCTAACTTCATATTGAAGGATGTCGTCCTTGAGTGTTTTGAGAATACAGTGTGCCTCGTACCTGAGATTACGTATATTGTAAATTTAGGCCAAACACAGCGGAAATACATAAGTGGAGCGACTAAAAGAAAACAGTAGGGCAAGAAAAACGAAATGACAAAATTAAGAAAAAGATGCCATGTTTGCTGACATGGGTTTGAGACAAGCTTGATCTCTAACAGTAAACGTAAGGACTAAGAAGCCATCATTGGATAAGAATGAGTGCGGGATAACGAAGCCAAAATAACGTCAGTCTAGTTATCAATTCAGTGTAGCTGTAATTGAAAGCGATGCCAATGTTAACGTTTCACAACCAACAACAACGTTTAAATCATTTGTCGCTGATGAGTATTGCGAGCGAACTATCACGGAAACAAAACTATTGACAAGCTGATACATGAATTTGCTTGCAAAAAAGCACGAAGAGTACTACCATAGCAGATAAATTAGATCTTCTGGCGATTTTTATTATTAGCCGACGTTTGAAACCTGGTGGCAAACGCTACGAAATAACAACATGAGTAGCAAAAAGAACAGTACTATTATAGTTTGAGTGTCTAACATGGTGGGAAAAACTGCAAACTTTTTCACATTCCTGAGTGTATGATAGATCAAATGTTTTCATTTTCGCATTGCATATCAACCCTTTTCATTTGATGTTGCAGAGTGTGTTATTTCGCGTGATGAACAAGAGTATTATGTGGACACCACGCGACATTGTTTTTTATTAAAAAGATGGGGGCCCTCGAACAATTGTGCCTCAGGGCCCCTAAGGGGCTCATCTGGCACTGATCTCCTGGTGCATGGCACGTGTTTCAATTAATAACATTTTGTATCTCAAATAAGCTATAAATGTTGACAAATATAGGGGCCTACGTGGACGCAACATGGTTAACATTGTGGCACGGTGATTCGCCGCATTTCACGTTGAAATCGTACCAGCAATGGCCGAGTGATCCTGGTCGAGCGGGGAAACTCTATTATTGCTGTTACACGGAGAGTCGCTGGTTCGACTCTCGATTTAGGTGGCTCAGGGCGACACAGCACTGGTTGCGACAACATCCATAATTCACAAACTGCATTACTCCTTAGCAGTGATTGCTAAACAAACTCTTCTAATTACACTATTAACTCCATCTTGCTGTCTGAACAGCAGACTGCGCAAATGTGTAAGTTTGGTCGTAAGCACCAAAGGTATCTTGCTTCTAAGCAGTAGGAAATATAAGAAGACCACCTGGGCTAGCCTTAATATATTTCTTCACAACAATCACCACACAAAGTAAGTTGATCAAGTGGAAGTCTGACTTCTGAACGTATACAACTAGGCAGGGCCGGCCCTAGCAGATGCGGGGCCCAATGCAAGACCTAAGCGCGGGGCCTCTCTGAGCAGTGATTTTATGACGTCATCGTGTTCAGTCAAACGTGTTACGATCGTGGTAGAGCGCAAATATGCAGTGCAGCACTAACACGAAAATTGAGCACGTTTGCTAACGTTCGAGAGGAAATTTGCTAGTTCTGACGAGAGCGTTCTTTGTTAACAGTGAAATTTATATGGCGTTTCTACTGAATTATCCAGCGCAAGGTGTATCTGGCAAAATGAATAATCTACCCAAACACCATGGCACGGGGCCCCCAGAGGCGCGGGGCCCAATGCAGCTGCATCGGTTGCATCGGCTTAAGGCCGGCCCTGCAACTAGGTATATAGGCTAGCTTCACGTTTAACACTCCAAGCAATGAATGGTGGCGGAATGGGACATTTCGGCGATGTACGTTTCGGCGATAAATCGGTAAAAGACATGATACTTTTGATGGGAGCGCTTTTTATGTACTTTTTCAAAAAAATTTGGGTTTAGCTTTAAGGTTAAGGTTTTGGTTTAGGGTTTAGCTTTAGGGCAAACAAACATCCTATATATTATAAGGCTCTGGCCTTCAACTAAAACGCCATTTTAGGAACAATTTGACGATTTGTTGTAGTTCGGCACAGAACCGTCGCCAGAAAGTTGTCAATAGGGGGTCATTATGTTTGTGAGGGGGCCTTTACGTTCGTGCAGGGGGGGATTAATATTCGAATTTGACAAAAATTCCACTAACATGTAGTGTTTCATATTTCAATTTGGGGGGTCTTGCAGCTTTGTTTGGGGAGCTAAGCCCCCCGTGGCGACGGGGCTGGTTCGGCAGTAAGGTCAGTTCGCCTATAGCGACGCTTTTTCTCCGGTCCCTTGAAGTGACGTTATTGGGCAATTCTACTGTATTTCAAAAACACGCTTTTTCCGTATGAAACATTTGCAACCAACATCGCCGAAACGTCTCGTCGCCGAACCGCCGTCGCCGAAACGATATCGCCAAAACGGCATCGCGGAAAGTCCTAGATGCAATGGTGGCGCTTTACGCTCAAGCCTCAAAAACGTTCATTAGGTTACCTCACAAACGTACCAAAAATGATCAGCGATGTTGCTCCAGGTAAGAGCGGCAGTTACTTCTCTGTCTATACATTACAGAACAGAACAGAATACGTATTGATAAAAACGATACTGATTTCTAGTGTTTCACATTTCAATTTGGCGTTTGAAACTTTGTTTGGGTGCTAATCCCACAAAGTCCGTCCGTGGCGATGGGACTGAATTCTGGGTCCCCTGTGTCGCTAGGCAGTAAACATGCGGATATTTCTCTGATACGTATGATTGAATATTCCGGTTAAACACATCAAAAAATCATGGCAAATTGGTTATGCGGTTAACTTCATTCGTCTGTACTAACACCCGAAATCACCGGAAAACACACCGAGAAATTTTTGAAAAACGTTGAAAACAAAAACTTACTAAAAATAAAAATAATACTAAATACCTAAGTACAAGCTAACAGGGGGACCATTTTTTCATTTAGCCTGCCAGGGGGGGCGGCGCGCATCCCTGCCCCCCGTCAGTTACGCCAGTGCCTGTTCCTCCTGTTCCTGGGAGCAGAACCGTCGCCAGAAAGTTTTCAATAGGGGGCTTTGTATTTCTGCGGAGGCCTTTGCGTTTGCGCGGTGGGGCTTGACATTCTAAAACTTGATAAAACCTCCACTGATATATAGTGTTTTCGTGTTTCGATTTGGGGGGCTTGGAGCTTTGTTTGGGGGGCTAAGCCCACCAAAGCCCCACCAAAGCCACCAAAGCCTGGGACCACCAAAGCTTGGGAGCACTTTCAATTCATTGACAACTGTAGAAAATTTTTCATTTCTTGCACTAAACTTGCATGTATTTAAATGAACTTTGGTTCGTTTCTGCAGTGCAGCATCTTCTCATATAATTCTCTTGCAAGTTGCAATAAATTCCAACTTGGCATGACCAGATTTTTAATGAAGTACGCAAGGTTGCCGAATTGCTTAAATTCTTATTCTTTGTAAGTGCTCCGAAAATATAGAGCACTTGCAAGAAAATTTCATACACACTTGACAGCACAGAGAAGACGCACACGCGTGCATTTGAGCAAAATTAAGATTTAATCGCTGCAAATTACTACGGCTATCTAGCACCGTGAAGAAACTTATCGTAGTATAGAATGAAAATGCGTAAAAGGCATCGGGCATCTAAAGTAGGTAATTAAACTTGTTGGACCAAAACACCCGTGCGCTAGAAAGTTGCATGAAAGTTGTGGCATATATGAGCATGAAACGTTACGACAAGATTTGTAAACTTAATAGATGGCAACAAGCACTCACATTTTATGGAAAACAATGCAATGTTGCTGCATTTTCGGGTCACTTGTGTGACCAGTGCGCACGTTCGCAGCCTCGCAGGCCTCTTGTGCATTTTGCTTGAAGAGAGCTTTTCTGCACACTTCCCAACTTTGTCCACCCTTTCTTATTGAGAACGAACAACTAATAAGAAAATGGGTCTCCAACCTACCAGAGAATACACGGATGTGCTAAACCAGGTGTTCTCAAACTTTCTCTGGCCATGTGCCCCTTCAGCATTTGGAGAGATGAACATGTACCCCTAAAGTTTCGTATGACAATAAGGCTGAGGAAAATCGCACATACATATTTAGCAATAAACATATAATGATTTTGAAAATAATATCCACTGATATATGTATACAATATACATCTTTCGAAATGAATAATATGTAAACATATTTTTCCTTTCTGTTGCTAACCTTAAATGTACCCTTTCACATAGACAAATGTACCTGCTAAATTGACCAAACTGCGCTTTGGGTCCTACATCTGTAAACATGTTTGTTGGGGTTTCACTCCTGTGTGGATACAACTCACTTCCACAGGAAGACATCTACTGATCAACGTCTGTTGATGCTCAAGTAGACACGTACTAGCTGTGGCTTTGAGCATTTCAAGGGCAAGGTTTCGAGAGACTTAAATAGTTCGATACTTTGGTCACCACAGTGTCAAGATGTTCATAAAAAAACTCTCCTCTTTGGTTACAAGTTTTGGGTTTTGTCTTCCGACGAAGGTTACCCGTTTAACTTTGAAGTATGAGAAGGAAAAGTACAAGAAGGAAATTTTGACGTATAAGAAGAAAAATCCACAACAAGTCCAAAAAACGAAGAAAAAACATGTAGCACGCGAGTTCTGTTGCAAAATCTTGAATTAAAAATGAACTTTGTTGCGAAAGTTTGTTGTGTGTAAATTCGTGGCGTATCAAGTATAGTATCCGCATTCCAAAGAAATGGAAAGGGACATAATTACATAGCAAAGTTATGGAATGGCGAACAGCTCACGAATACAGAATGAAAAAGTACCCTGGTTCCTGCCATTGTTCCATTTTTGGAACATAAAATATATAAAAAGCTACCCAACCCATGCAATCAAACTATGTTCTGGTTTAGTCAGAATATATCAAACATGAAAATGTAAAAAGATTCAGCAGATCTGATTGCCAGAAAATTTTCGGCGCCTAATGGGTTAAAACCCAATGTTCACTGGTATATCGCTCGTTACAGTTAAAGCCAGACGTCCTTGAATGGCAGGAAACAAGACTGTCGTTTCAAACAGACTGTACTTTTTGCTAGGAAGGATGGACTAGTAGATTACGCTGCATGAAGCGTTTGAAAACCAACAGCAGTAAAATTTCCTTGGCTTTTTGCCGTTTTGGAATTTTCTTGTTTTTTTACGAGGTATTTTGTTATTGTGAAGTTTCTGCAAATTAATTATCTTTTCACACTAAATAAACACTGAGTTAATCTTGTGTAGAAATTTAAATACTGCGCGCTTCAGGCATGTGGCGCGATGCGCCGGCACACTGGGAGCAGGTCACCTGGAAGTAAATGTGCCTAACGGTTAAGTTGATGTATTGCAGGGACAAAGTAAACTGCTAAATTTGTGATGGAAACTGAATCATCTGGTGCAGTGTCTTCTCCAACCATTGTTTCTCAGACTAATACGATCATTGGTATTGTCTCGGAGGGAGAAAATGAAGTATCAGGTGTACCTGCCAGCACTGTGTGTAAGAGGATCAAAGCAGAAAGCAATTCCACAGAGGACTTTATTCAACCCATTTCCGAACTAGTTGTTTTTAGATTAGCGCTGGCGGCCTTGGTGATATTGATCAACGCCATTGTAGTTGTTGCCATCATTTACAACTGGAAAAAAATGCGTCAAAACATTTATATATTTGCCTTGAACATCTCGCTTTGTGATTTTATGATTGGGTTGTTCAATTTTGGAGTAAGCGCTCATCATCTGGCCGTGGAAGCTCATGCAAATAACACGAATGACGGTACGGCAGTTCTGCATTAATGATTTTGGTGTTTTGTCACCAGACTGAAGGTTTTATTATTTCTTATATAATTTTTGATGTGCAGCATGAACGCCTAACTGTTTGAGCAGCGTAACAGTCTTAACTGTTTTCGCATAGGTTTAACTTGCAGTTGTTGACTAGTTATGACGCTTGCATTTACTTTGTAGCTGAGTACATGGACGCCACTGGTTGGTTCTTCTCCGTTCGAACAGCCTCCTTCATGACATTCGAAGTGGCCTCAGCAGGGAACACAGCTCTTATTGCCGTAGCTTTCTCGAGATACGTTGCTGTACAGACGGCTCAGCCGATGGATGAAGAAAGGTAAGCTTGACTTCATTTGAAAATCCTTGTGCACTTCTCAGTGCAGTGACTCCCAAAATTCTGTTTTTGGCTGGGTATTCGAAAAAAAGCATGGAGGTTTTGATTCCATCCACCACCTGAAAGCTGTAATTCAGTTTTAGTGAACTCTGCACATCGAACACGGTTGGCCTTAAACTGAATGGACGGATTTCTCCAGCTTGAGTCTGGCGCGTATAGGTGGAGCAGTACTGACTGAAACGTGATCTATTTTTATCGAGTCGGGTACTCGAGCAATACATATCAATTGACGGACGTACTACGATTCAGTACATCAATGATGTTTTTTTGCAAACTAAACTAGACGGTGTGTGTTCGTGCTATCTATGTTTTGAGGCGTATTTTACACCACTTGCGCTCTTGATTTAATGAACTGCCACCGGCAGCAGTTACTTACTGTGGCATGAGTTTTGAGCTTGGTGAGGCACATACAACCAGCAAAGCATTATTGTTGAGTAAGGGCTTAGAAAACTAGCTTTACGAAAAGATGTCTTTACGAGTTTACGAAAACGATGACTTGTTTCCCACTCTGCTCTACCATTTTGATTTTTTTAACAAAAATACTACTAATATCAATGCATCGTGCATCGATTTCTTTACTGTTTCTATGTCTATACCTGGGAAAATTTAAATAAATATAGCTTAGCTTTGCTTGCCCAATAATGTATTCACATTTTAAACCTATTTTTTACTTTCCTCTGCACCAATCAGGTGTAATAACTGCAATGAATCATTTCCTGTGTTGCTGCAAACTATGGTTTAAGTTTCCAAGGGAAGTGAAGTCCCACAAAATTGTTTCTAATTGGAATTCACTCCACTCAAGACTGGCTTCTTACATATCAACCAGTAGTAGAAAAAAATAATTGTAGTAACTGCTGCTTCAGTCGAACTCGCATTTATTTTGATGAATCGATATGATAGTGCATGGTTAAACGCCGACTCGGGGAAGTGACAAATCGATGACATGACCATTTGGCTATGTGGCCTGTATATAAAAGTGTCAGCAGAACCATTTTGTCCTGGTTGTCTTGCAACTGATTTTACCTAGCTCTGAGGCTGAAGTGACATATTGGTAAGCACCAATGTGAACGACTTACGAGACCGAAACGTCGACCTACCTATAGACAGGAAATGTAAGAAATTTGCATTGAAATCGCGTTGTACACCGCTCGATTCAACTAAAAATTTGCATTTACTGTCTATAGGTAGGTTAACGTTTCGGTCTCGTATGTTGTTCACATAAAAGTGTAACCCGTGATCTTTGCAGCAAACAAATCTAGTACAATAGACAAAGAAAATGATATAAAACTCACCGCTATATGTGTCCCGGAAAGATGTTAAATTTTTAGTGGAATCGAGCGGTGTGCAACGCGATTTCAATGCAAAATTCTTGCATTTACTCTACATAGGTAGGTCGACGTTTCGGTCTCGTATGTCGTTGATATAAAAGTGTAACCCGCGATCTTTGCAGCAAACAAATCTGCTACAGAAGACAAAGAAAATGATACAAAACTCACCGCTATATGTTTCCCGGAAAGTTGTTAATTTTGAGTTGAATCGAGCGGTGTGCAACGCGATTTCAATGCAAATTTCTTGCATTCACTGTCTATAGGTAGGTCGACGTTTCGGTCTCGTATGTCGTTCATATAAAAGTGTAACCCGCGACCTTTGCAACAAACAAGTCTACTATACTGTAATAGTCAAAGAAAATGATATCAAAATCATCGCTATATGTTTCTGGGAAAGATGTTAAATTTTAAATTGAATCGAGGAATTGTCTAACAGGATTTCAGTGCAAATTTCTTGCTTTTACTGTCAATAGGTTGGTTAACGTTTCGGTCTCGTATGTCGTTCACATAAAAGTGTAACCCGCGATTTTTGCAGCAAACAAATCTACTACAACAGATAAAGAAAATAATATAAAACTCACCGCTATATGTTTCCCGTGAAGTTGTTAAATTTTGAGTTGAATCGAGCGGTGTGCAACGCGATTTTAATGCAAAATTCTTCCATTTACTGTCAATAGGTTGGTTAACGTTTCGATCTCGTATGTCGTTCACATAAAAGTGTAACCCGCGATCCTTGCAGCAAACAAATCTACTATGATAGACAAAGAAAATGATATACAAGTCACTGTTGTATGTTTCCCGGAAAGTTGGTTAATATTTTATGAAAGAAATGGTTGTTTTTGTTGTTGAACATTTTTTGCTATGGCCTTTTTGGTAAATTTTGATGCATGTTTTCCACACCATGGTTTTGATTTACCAGCAATCGTCATCTTTTATTCTTCTCGTGCCTTTTTTTCATCTTAAAAGTCTTTCTTATGTGCTGTTTTGAAGTTTAAAAAATTTTACGTTCTTCGCATCCAACGAAAAAGTCGGGCTTGAAAAAGTCGGGCTAACTTTACCTTGGTGTTGGGAACCACTGTCATAAATTAACGCAGGGTTTGAAAGTCAGCTTTTGAGGATCAGTCAGAGAAAAATTTAGTGTGAATATTGAAATGAAAGACTTTGTTAGAAATATCTGCTGAGCAAGTTTTGTGCCTGCTGTTACGTCTTGCTATCAGGTACACGCCCAAAACGCCGCCGATACACACATACCTATCTGCGGTGTGGCTTTGCTAGTTTAGGTACCACTGGCCGACTGGTGTCGAAACCTCGCTGTTGTTAAACTGCGTACTGTAGTGCATAAAAGGTCTTTCCCCTACACACGCTGCACATGGTATTACACTTGTGATAGTAGTTGCATAACATTGTTAATGTTACGTCACAAACTGTTCGTAAGCTACCACAAGAACGGATTAGTCGTATGGTTTATTTAAAATAAGCCACCTGTTGGCAGATGGTTTATTAAAAAAAACTTGCTTTGTAGTAAGAAGAGTGTGACGAAAATAGTTGGCTATCAACAGCCTACTTGTCTCTGTGTCAGGATAGCATTCGTCATTGGAACCATTTCGCTTTCATGTGATTTGTTTTCACTTTGGTGGAGCTGTTTTCGTTCACGTGGGACGGACACCGGCACAATTGTGTGCGGGAAATGGTGTTTTGTTTTACATGTGTAGAGTCAGAGTGTAGTGCTGTGGAAGTGGCATGTTTAGCATAGAGTATTCGACATAGCAGTGCCAGTGTGCGATTGCATCTAGTGTTGCTTTAAGTGTCTCTAGTGAATATTAACGCTGGGTCATATTTAACGATATTCAGTCCCGTCGCCACGGGAGGCTTTGGTGGGCTTAGCCCCCCAAAACAAAGCTCAAACACCCCTAAATTCAAATATGAAACACTGTAAATCAGTGGGGTTTTTGTCAATTTTTAGAATGTCAAGCAAGCCTGCACAAATGTAAAGCAACCTATTGAAGACTTTCTGACTACGGTTCTAACGATATTCACAAGCCTATATTGGGTTTAATAGGGTTAATCATAGCAAATCGATCTTCATTGCAACGGAAAGTCACCATGCAGGAGAGAGATTTATGTTGGCCCCCCTACTTTTTTACTTGGCCCCGCAGTGGTCTCCCTACTTTTTTCATTCTGGAATCGCCACTGATCTAGTGGATCACGGTTGATATGCTAGTTATCAGCATTGTAGAAAGGTACTTTCGACTTGGATTAAAGTGCCTTATTCGTCTAAAAAAAAGTTAATTTACTGTATATAAATTACTGCACTAATTATATACGTAGCCTACTCCAGCACTTATATTTATAAGTTGACTCTGAATATATATAAAACTTCTCATAATGTCCCGCTATTCTGTTGCCGAAGTGTCAACCTGTTTTCAAGAAATGCTCCTATTTTTGTTGTTACGTCTCACTAGACCAGACTCACTACGTTACTTCTGGCGGCCAACAGGAAGGCTAGCTGGAACAAAGCGAGAATTAACTACAAACGCTGCAGTGCTTGCCCCTGAACTATCTGGATTTAAACCACACAGAGACGGGTAAATAGCTTTCCCTGAATCATAACGATAACAAAGATGATAAAAGAAGAAACCCAGCCACCACAACCGCGGTTCATCGCACAGTGATGCAAGGTGAAAATTTCAAGTTTAATCGCGAAAGTAATCGTCGATTACGATTAAATTGGCAATGTAATCGATTACGATTGCACTTCATTTTTGGTCAGTTCAATCGATTACGATTACTCAAACTGTAATCGATTGTAATTGATTACCATTGATGAATACGATTACCCCATGTCTGGTTAGGAACTATTATTTTTTGCTGAAACGTCGTTCCAAAAAATTGCCATGTCATTGAATGTCATGTTATTCAGTTTTTGTGTCATCAAACTATCACTATGCCATGCCACCGAATTTACCGAATAATTTCGCCAATTTCGTATGCCACCAAGTTAATTGCCAACGAACACTGCATGATCTGTTTCTGAATACCTAACTAGGCTGTGAGGTATTTCGAGTCCTCCTAGGGCTGCTGACCCCGCAATCCTACCCAAGGAAAAAGCGGGCATGAAAAGGAATGAGTGCATGAGTGAATGAATGATGTGTAGAGTGTAGACAGTGCGAAATTTTAATGCTGCTGCGAGATCACTTTTGATCGCATTGATGCAACCGACATTTTAAACGATTTGAAGAAGAAAAAACTGCTAAGCCTTGTGTAGACATGGGTGTCGGAAGGGGGGAATGGGGATTTACCCCCTGGATTTTGAAATTTGACATTTTCCTGTTTAGATATTTAGCAAAAAAGGTTGTTTTCTTAATTTAGAGTGGGTAAAGTCAAACTTCTCCATTTTTGGCCCCCCTGGAACAATCTTTTTGACTACTCCTGGAAAAATCCACTATTGTCCCTGGAAAAATCCTTCCGACGCCCGTGCTTATAGCTATCTGTTTTTACAAAAGTAAGTGGTGTTGTGTGTGTATAAATTCGGTGTTCTTCGACTTCACGTTGTAGTTTCTTCTAAGAGGTTCAAAACAGCATGATGGTCAAGAGAACGGGTATTTCATACTTTTGTCGTCAAAAAAAGCATAAACTTAAGGTTTGAAGTTTGCAAAGTGAATCATTACAAAGAAACGCATTTTCATACTGCGTATCAACATCACCATAAAAAATAAATGTTTTTGCAATACTGCTGTAAAAACATACGGCAATGAAATTTGCCCACGAAAGTCTGATAAACTTTCAGTTAAGTCAATTTCATCACGCCCGATAACCCATTCACTTCTTCACTGCTCTATCACTGCAGGACACTGTACGCAAACATATTCATCAAAACGTTTGCCTCCAAAACACTTTCTATTCTCGTTTGTTGGCAGAGACCCTGTTCTTTAGGTATCCGAACGAAAATGATATATAGGGTAAGTTGGAGAATGTGCAGGCCAATGATGGTCTGTACGACGTGAGATGAGCCTATCTCCATGGAAGTAACGATGGGGGTATTCGAGTAAAGCATTGGAGCAATGCGGTGTTAGTCAATCCTGCTGACAAATCACAGAATCCATGACCACTCCTCGCTTTCGCTTCAGTGCTAGGATGAATTTTCTTTTCAGTAGTGTAATGTGTCGCTCTATGTTCACAGTTACCGGACGTCCATCGATCGGCATCCTCGAACCAGTATGGTCCGATAACGCCATTATGACTCAACACGCAGCAACAGTCACTTTCTCCACATTAAGTGGACGATACTGATGCTCATGAGGCTGATACTGAGCCCCAAAGAGCATATTCTGTTTGTTCACGTGACCAATAAGATGGAAATCTGCCTCGTCACTGAAAATAATGAAGTCCAAGAAATCCGGATTGTCTTCGATTCGCTGATTGATGTTTGCTCAATGGCACATCTCTCAGCTTTATTTGCATCGGTCTCTTAAGTCGTATAAACTGTATCTTATACGGAAATAGGTGCATGTCTTGGTGCATTATACGCATAACTGAACTCCTTGAAAGATATGTCTCCTGGGAAAAAAGTCTTGTAAACTTCTTGGAGACTGCTCCAAACAATGTCGCACAGTCACGATGTGATTTTCTGTCGTGACTTGCCGGGCCAGCCACTGCGATCTTTAGTGTTATCTTGTGCACTTCCCGTCTCCCTGAATTTGTCCAGGGGGCTTTATTGTGAGTCTAGTTGAAGGATTTCTACCTGGAAAGTTTCTCCGAAATTGTCGTTAAGTTTGGACAACTGATTTAATCGAGAAATAGGTCTCTACAATATTGGTGTTCTCCAGCACAGAATATCTTACTGCTTGATCCATTGAAGCTGGGAAATAAAAGTTTGGAGCCCTAACTATGAGCTATCTGTGAAACAGATACCTGGGTTAGTTTGATATGAAATGATAGCGATAATAAAATGGATACATCTTTTTGGGTCACCCTGTACGAGTGGTTCTCAACCGGCATATGTTGGTATTGCGTAGTTCGTTAAAGATTACTTGAAGTCCCACCATGGATGACAAACTAAATATACATTCGCAATCACATAAGGTTTTAAGTGGGTGCCAGAACGGCCTAGAAGATTCTAATTTGGTCACCAACGATTCAGGACACTTCCGATTATGCAGCAAGAGTGCCGCAAGCCAGTGAAGGTTGGGTACCTCTGGGATTACAACGTGGGTTGCCGTTTGGTTTAGAAGGTTATGAACTGCCTCTTGCCCAAGCGTACTGTAGTTAATACGCATGCTTTTTTTCAGGAGAAACACTTTCACGGCAAGACTTATGCGAAGATCTTATGGTCTGCTGTCAAGAAGGCAAAGCCATATTTTGTCCATACTGGTTTGGCTGGCGTCACTGGTCATACGTAAGTTCTTAGGATTACTTAGGCCTAAATATTCTTGGTTGTGTAAGCTCAGTGGGGTTGCTACTAACTCTTAATAGTTCAGATGTGTACTACATATCAAACTGTTCGAAGCTGAGATCTGTGCTGTAGCTCAGAAATTTTGTCATTGGAATCAGTTTTTTTAAAGGTTTGACCTTGGTGACTGCTAAGACATTTTAAGACACCGCAAATATTTTATCTGAATGCCGAGATGATCATAAATCATGGTTTTAGTATAGTTTGGTGGTGATTATACAGCGATGTTCTAATGAATTTTGAGGTACCGATGTAAAAATTTTGGTAGACCGTTTTGGTTTTCAAAACACCTTAAAACCATTGAGTGGAACCATTCTTTTTCCATTTATTAATTTGCGCCATTAAACCATCAAAACGAAAGCCTTGATTCGCCCCATTTATTATCTGATGGCTTTTGGACAATAAACGATGACATCAGCGTGATAGAGCTAACCAGTGGCGGCTCGTATGGTGGCACTGCGGAAGTGCAGCACCCCCTATTTTCACGGTAAATTTGTTTATAGGTCAGTTTATTGTTTTATCTTGATATTTAAATTTGCGTTAACAAGAAAAGTTGACACAGTGTCCCCTTTCCCAAAACTCTATGCATAAACCTAAATATTAGACATCTATTTGTTTTTGTATGGAAAGGACTGCAAATAACGAAAGCCTGGAGCTGTGAGCTCTTGCAGCGCCAGTGTCGCTATAGCCAAGTATTGGAAGGGTTGTGGCCTGTCAATAAAGCACAGCCAACGTAGAACTGCGAGCTGGAGCTGTATTTTCCACAGCGCCGGGCTGGCGAGTGCAGTGGCCTGTGACGGGCAGCAGAATCATTTTGTTCGTCTAAGTGCTGGTGAGATTAGAGGCAGCGTACGTAATTGTAGGCTCTAAAGCTTTACAATGCACCGTGGTATGACACATTGTATGAAACTGGTAATGAAGTTTACTTACAGTAATTATATTTGGCATGTATTTTGTACTAAAACAGCGGAAAGTAACGTGAAAAAATAAAAATGGAGTAGACATGGTGTCGTGCCTGTTTGCGCAAGATTTTGTCTCTTCAGTAGGCTCTAGTCATTTTTTACCTCATTAGTAGGTGGTGATTTTTAATGCATGTAGGCTACTGGCTTTATTACTACAAGAGGTTGTGAAAAATTATCCTTGAGATCATGGGCGTCGGAAGGATTTTTTCCAGGGGAGGGCAAAAGTGGATTTTTCCAGACGGAGCCAAAAATATTTTTCCATGGGGGAGTAAAAGTGGCAAAATTTCATTTTACCCACTCGAAACTAAGAAAACGACCTTTTTTGCTAAAAATTTAACAGGAAAATATCAAAATTCAAATTCCAAGGCGGGGGCTTGGTCCCCCTGCCTCCCCCTTCCGACGACCATACCTGAGGTGATGTTTCATGTGGAGTGTATTGGTAGAAAGTGTATGGGCTGTATTCCAGAATGCGCTTTGAGCACATGCTGAACTTGAAGTTTTCTCACCCCAGTTTAGGAACACCGTAGAATATCATTTTCGAATAGGCCCACAATTTTGAATTACGTCAGAATTGAAAAAGGTTTTAAATGTCAAGTTTAAATTCGTGCTTGAGTTGAAATATCAAGTAGACTTTTGAAAAATAACCTTAACATCAAAATTCGCGTTTAAATACTGTCCTAGGATGCAACGTTGTGCATCTCCATCTAACGTTTCATCCGCTCCTACCAGTGTGATCGTGTGCAAACACCTATTCTGTAATGCGTTTCGGCTATCCATATTTGTGCTTCTACGCTGTTCGATTGTGCCTATTATATGGACCACGTGTCTGAAATAAAATGTTATTATTATTGTCAATTGTAAAGCATGTAGTAACACCCAGTGTTTCAGCAAATCCTGAACTATGGCTGCTTGCACTTAATTATTGAAAATTAATTCGCTAAAATGATAGTCGATCGCAGCATCGTTCTATTATTTATTGACTGACTTCAAATAACTGTGCTAAGTATTTCCAGGCAGACTTTCATTGATCAGCAAACAACGAGTTGAATGTTGTTGTTTACGTCGGGTTAATGAGTGCTTATAACTTTTAAACGGAAGTCTCACAATTGGATCGTAGGAAGGAAATGTCACACGTCATAAAAGTCCGCTCCGCCGTGAAAAATCTGATGTTTTTTAGTCTTTATAAAATCTTTGTTGAGAGGAGTTGCAGCACCCCGTGAATCACACTCACGAGCCGCCACTGAGGCTAACTATTAAACAAAGTGACGTCGCTACGTGTACTGCTATAAAAAGAACTTTAAGATCAAATTGCAATTACGTATTAAAGAATAGGCTACTGATCAAAGGCAATACGTATGGTTTAGCTAATGAGCAATGTAGGTCGATAAAGAACAAAACTCTCATACCGCGCAAAGGTAGTTGGTATTTGATAAATAAAAAGTATTATCTTTTCAGTGTCTGTAGGTCTAGCTTGGAACTGCACTCATGATTGCCTTTGCTTCATGTCAAGCGGAATTCTGTTGAAGAGCCGTGCAGCTGCAAATTGTCAATACACTCACCAGTGCAGGTCAGATAAAAAATAAAAAAGTAAAAAGTTTAATTGAGCTTATCCTCTCCGTAACTCACCATGAAATCAAAATCTGCATGTCTAGTAAAGTGCACCTGAGATTTTGAATTGAGATATTGTTATAGGTAACGAACTGTTTCGATTTTGTTGTAGTTACTTGCTTCCATCTCAAAAGATTCAGTATTCCATCGCTGGGGTGGTCCTCTTCTTGTTGTCTCTTCTCGTAGTAATAATAACGTGTGCTCGCACCATTTGGTTTACTGGAGGCATGGCTGTACTTCTGCCCTACCGTCTCCACCTGAACATTGTCAGAGGCAGAAAAAAGCGACAGGAAGAAGGTAAAAGTGAAATTAGCAGCTATAAAGAAAATTTGGTTGGTTTGGTTTGTATTATAACCTTTTTCTTCCACGTATTCGAAATCTGGAATTTGTATCACTCTTATATAAACTGGAATTTGTATCACTCTCTTTATATTTTTCAACAGCTGACGACTTTTCTCGTTCGACGCCGCTTTGCAGAAGAAACTCGATGCAACTGTCGTATACGCGCAGTATGACGCACTTTATACTGGCTTTAAGCGCCGTTTTCCTGGTATGCAGGTTAGTTCAAGGCTCTCATTGGTCATAGGGGAAATAAAAAAAAACAAACTGCTGTACATAAAATCTGAAACAAATTTGTGTCATACGGTTGCCATAGACATGGGCGCAGCCAGGGGGCCATACCCCCCGCAAATTTTTAGAATATCTAGTCATTTTGTACTTTGAGAGGCGGTATCCCATGTAAAATACTGTTGCTAGCCTAAAATCAAGAATTTTGTCCCCCAAAAAGTTTTGGTCAGGCTACGCTACTGGCCATTGTAGTAAATCTATACCACAAGACCTCAACAAGGCTTTATTCAGCAAAAGAGAACAGCAGTGAACAGAAGCCATGGTCAAGTCAGAATGACAGTGACGAACACGAAAGTAAAGGACGCAAACCAAGGAATGCACACCAAGCAATCAACGCGCGCAACTGTTACGCTTTAGGGAATTGGCTACCACAGCCATAGACCAGGGGTGGGTCTCCAAACATTTCTGTTTGAGGGTCGCAGATTTTTCACAGCACTTGTGAAGTGTTACTGCTGTACCGATGCACTGTAAGTGATTGCTCTAGGATACCTGCGTGCTGGTCGCGGCGGCAATGTCAGAATCACTGAGCACTGAGACTTTAAGATAATATCAGACAGAAAATATGTTCTAGCTAGACATACCCAATATGACAGTAGGGTGAAAAAACAGAAAAAGAGTGACATCAGCTTGTCAACTCTATTGCTACTTAAAGCTGTGTGTGGCTGTGGCTGAATGCAGGGGTGCACGCAGGAATATTGTAAGGGGGGGCTAAAATTTTGAGAAAAATATTTTGGTCGTACTAAAGTACAGGCTACCTTATTTTACTATAACATTTATGTCATATATGCTATTTCAATTTTAACACATCAAAACTTTTCTTTACCAGGTCCAGCCGCGACGTCTGTTTTTCTTTGCCTGTTTCCCCCCGTTACCGTGGTTTTGTTAATCTGTAAAGTACGATGCGATGTAGTGTGGCACTTCTCTGCAAAATTTTGACATTGTTTATGGCAGTTTGTAACATGCTTAGTATCCCGAGATATTGTTTTTAAAAGCACTCGTATGCTATATAGTAGCATTACTTCATACCACTTCCAGCAAATTCTGATGCCTCAGTCGGCTATTATTTGTCATGAAATATTATCAACAGCACTTTTCTCAACATCGCAGACAAGCAAAATGCACTGCAGTACCACTACAGATCGTAGAATTATCTCACAGCCACACTAACATCGTTGTTGGTCGATACCAAAAGCAAAATACCTTTGTTAAATCACCAAAACATAATTGAAACAACAGTTTCTACACATACTCGTAAAAGGCAGCACAAGCGTTTGCGAGTTGCTAGTGTATCATCTAACATATTGGAGGCAGTGGTAGCAAACAAAGCTTAGCCGACATATCACTAACTTTAGAGATGATTGTGCAAGGTACAGACAGATGCCGCCGTAGAAATTTTGAAATGAGAGAATGGACAGGGACAGATGCTCTTCAGGAGGCTCTTGGAGCAACCCATGCATACTTATTTGACCAACTAAGCACGTGACATCTCTCACTCTCTCTTACAAGCAAAGCGTCACGGCAAACGGAATCGTAGCGATAGCACGAATACACCGGCGGACAGTTAATGTGTATAGTTTCTCAAGTGTTGGTCCTACCTATGGGACCATGAGCAAAGTAGTTGCTTGTCGTACAATATTCATTTCAAATCTTTCGGTTTAGTGAAATAATCCCTTTCACAAATGTTTTATATGCTAAAGCACGAAATCAGATCTGCGATTACTGTTGGTAATAAAGTCATTCATAATTTTTTGTCTGTCGGTCTGGCGGTCTTTGTGTATGGAAAGCAGTGCAAGTCCTGTCATTCGCTCATTTCCAATCGATGATCTTAGATAGGTTTTACAACGTCTCATGGTGCTGAAACTGCACTCACTTGCAGCAGTTGATACAGGAAGATTGCCTAAAATGGCGAGCAATATGTAGACATTCGGATAAATGTCAGCATGGCAAGCACAGTGCCTCGATGGCGCTCGAAGGAACAGTGCTAACATCTTCCTTCTTCCACTTATTTACCCAACGCTGCACTTCAGGAACAACCACTGCTCTGGGACCAATATCTTCCTGATATGTTTCCAGTAACCTTTCTAAATCTTGAGCGGTGTTTGGCGAAGCATCGCAATACTTAGGCATCAATCCCCAAAGACTTCGGCACTTCTGTTTCTGATCAAAGAATCTATCCTCCATTTCCACTATTAGGTGATCTAAATACGGTACAAATATGGCTTCCTAAAAAAATGCTCAGGGTCATCAGAAGGATATTATCTCTGAACATTTGACTTTTGCATCTTCTGGCATTCAATAGTAGAGCATCATATTTTTCACATTCATTCATAGCTTGGTCAATATTTTATGAAAAACGTTTTCGCAATTGCTTCTGTTTTGTCGGAGAATATCCAGCACATTATCAATGAGCTCATTCACTACAAATATATCCAATTCTTTCTTTCGCAGCAGTTTTGAAACTGGTAGGATTATACCAGAAGTGTGTTGCATAACTAAAGCCGCGATTAAAAACGTGCATTTCTGTGCAGATTTGACTTTGAGCAAAGTTGCTGCTTTGGTCGCAACTTGCTTGTTTTCCTGCTACAATTCCTCAAGTGTAGAAACAACTGCTGGCAATAGTGTCACGAAAATGATGATCGATTCATATCTTTCTACCCAGCGTGTGGCGCAAATTGGTTTCAACTTCTGTCGCGAGGAAGCCGAGCCTGAAACTTCTCTTTCAACATTGTCTTGAAATATCGATACGCGCTGTGCAGAACGCGACAGAAAAACGCATATGTCCGATATAGTTGCCATCGCATTTCTAATAACTGGCAACTGCGATGAAGTACTAATGACCAAGTTAAGAACATGGTTGCACCAATGAGTGTACATGGCCAAAGGGTACAATTCTTTTACTCAAGCCTGGACACCACGATATTTTCCGCTCATATTACTTGCGCCATCATGACCTTGGCCACGCATATGTTCCAGATTAAGCCCAAGTTGAGATAGTTGGGTGAGAATCGTAGATGCAAGATCTTTACCTGTTGTTGAAGAAACTGCTACAAAGCACAAAAATTCTTTGTGCACTTTGGCATCTTTGATAAACCGAACGGATAAACTAAGTTGCTCTGTTTGACTGACATCAGTCGTTTCATCCGCTAGTATCGAAAAGTATTTGCATTGGAAAATATCGGAAAGTATTTGCTTTTGTATGGCATCACCCATCAAAGATATAATTTGATTTTACACTCTCCAGGTTAAATATGAAGCGTTGCGGGGAGTCTCGAGAAAGAGGTCAGATGTTTGCTTGTCAGCAGCCTCCACTCGCAGTCTTAAGGCAGCTTTAAAAACTCTGCCATCGCAATCAGTTTCGTTCAGTGAAAATGCACCAGCGTCTCTGTGATCCCTCAGTGGTATTTCTTGGCGACCGCAAAATTCAATAGTTCTGATGATATGGGAAAGACGATTTCGATTTTCCTCGACAGCCTTCTGTCGACTGCTGTTTAAAGCATTTCGCACATCTCTGGATTTGTCGGCATCTGTCTGCACAAAGTTATCGAACATGGCTGCACATAATTTATGATAGTTTTGGTGATTATTGTAATGTTCTTTTGCCTTTTCATAATTGCAGTGTGGTCCCGAAACTAATGAGCCGGGAGGTTTGGCGCTACGACTGACAGTCTGAGGAGCAAAGACAACGCACCATTTGCAAAAAGCTCCATTGTAAATATTACTGTACACTAACCATGTAAATTCGTTTAACCATTGCTTCTGGAAACTTCAATTTTGAGCACCAACTGTTACATATGGAAACGAGAAACCTGAAGGAGGGGACCAGCAATTAAACAACACCTTTCGTCGATCAGCATCAGTCAGGGGAACTCCAACGAAGTTACCGATATCATTTTCACTACTGAATACTTGACTGGCAGACTCTGAGCACGAGCTAGTGTCATTTCTATCTCTTTTGCAAAAGTCTGTTTCTCTTGAAGAACTCCTTTTCCGCTTGCGTTGTACAACTACAAACTTATCCATTTTTCCTCGCACTCTTCTGTCTATCACGGTACCCTAAATTCGAACTACAGGAGGAACAACCAAGGTTGCCAACCTGTCTTCATCAAAAAAAGCCAGACCTTGTCCCAAAAAAGCCAGAAAAAGCCAGACTGCAGTTTTAAGGCAAATGCACATAAAATATGCATAACCAAACACAAAATAGACATTGAAACTCGTCATAAACATTGTAATACAATTCCACTCTTTAGAAACATTTTCTTTCCCTGTAATTACATTGTGGTACATTTGTTTCTTATCAATAAATCAATAACATCGATCATTTTTAGAGCAACAGTAAAATATTTTCAATGTTTCGTGCACCCTGCATGGTTATAGACTCTTTTCAGAAGAGATTTGCAATGAATATGCAGTTCAGACAATATTATTCCAGAGCCAAGCCTTTCTGACGGAAAAAAGCCAGAAAAAGCCGGAATTTGTCTGGCTTTTTTTGATCTCCAAAAAAAGCCAAAAGTGTAAAAAAAAGCCAGAATTTTAAAATCTGGCTTCAAAAAACCAAATTGGCAACCCTGGGAAGGGGCCGTCCATAAATGACGTCACACTGTTTTGGGCAAAAATCTACCCCCTCCCCCCCTTTGTCACATTTCGTCACAAGTGTTTAACCCCCCTTCAAATATAACGTCACAATTTACAACCCCCGCTTACATTTGCAATTACAAATTTCCATCTATTTTGTGTCTGCCTAGACAAAAATTTCATCTGTTTTATATATTTGATTTGTGCACATTGTGGCAAGACCAACATTCTATTCGTAAAACGTCGAAAATACTGCACACATTGCTAAGCAAAAATTAGGCAGGAAAGTGTTTTCTACTTTGTTGAAGACCGAAACGAATGAATTACGTTGTGCGAATGCTGGCAATGACTGATTGCGGTTATAGTCCTGTGCAAACATTCAGCGAGGGTTTCCCATAGTCTTAGCACGATTTGCTTATTGCAATTGAAGTATAACACTCGTAACGTAACAAGGTAACAGAGCACTACACCACTAGATATAATCGAAATCTTTATATAGCTATGTATGCATGTGCGGAATTGTTTTGTGTTTTAACAAATGTCAGCAACAAATTTGTGTTTAGGCGATTTCCGTTAAGGGGGGCTCTAGCCCCCTGTCACCTCCCGCGTGCGCCCCTAGCTGAACGTTTTAGCTGCTTGGTACTTCTTGGCGACGCTGTTTGACTGCAACACCTGTTATAACCGAATTTTCACTGGATAGGTACCTTTTGAATGAATAAAAGGAGAAAAAAGAAATACCAAAAATTGGATTTTAGTAGATGTTGTTTTTTACTACTAAACTAAATCAGTGTTAGTGGACACCAGGGGCGGCTCGTCTAGACGGGCTGCCGGGTTGCAGCCTTCCCTGAAAAATATAAGGCAAAAGTTTCCGCCAAACGGTCAAACTTGTCTTAAGTTTGGAGTTAGTTGCGAAATTTCACAACACAATCATTTTCGGTACTTCTGACACCATTTTCACTCAACGTTTCCTAGGAATTCAACAAAACCGATGTTTCGCTCTTTTCCAACGACACCGCTTATGCGATGACGTTTCAGCGCACTTACCGACGAATTTGGCGATTTCGGGGCTGTCTTCGGCACAGCCCTAAAGGAAAGAAACCAAACAATTGGCTACAATAAACATGGTGGTATATCCGCCTATCGCAAAGCGTTTTAGTTATTTTGACGATGAATTTTTAAAGATAAACGGAATAAATATGATATTGACTGTTTTTTACTACTTGATTTCCTTGGATATTGAATTTTAAAATTAAGTTTAACAATGTTCTTACTAGTACTTTGGCGATATTGGCGGCATTGGATTCAAATGTGGTCGCCAATCTCGGGCTGCGAAAATACAGCCCTTCGTTTATCTGCACCAGTGCAGCTTGCAACAGTAGGCTAAACTGATGAGCTGTCTAGGGTTGGCGTTTGAACATCTACGGCAGTAGTTGGTGGATATCTTCTGGGACATCAAAAGGTGTGACCTGATTTAAAACATTGAAATGTGAAAATTTTGAATCATGAGAAATCTGGCAAGCTTATAAGCATTCAAGTAGACCTTTAATTTTTTGGTAAGGTGAGCAGTGTAGCTGTAATTCTAATTGATTCAGGATACAAACTGTTATTGGAAAAGCATAACAATCCAGTTGGAAAAAACATTAATTTTGTGTTAAATCATAAACTGTTTGAAATTTTTTGGAAAATTTAAACTTCATTTGAAAGAATATGATTAAAGTACCAGCTCAAAGAAAGTGGCTCTAGCCTGGGACTGCTGCCATAACACGGTTTGAAAAAAATGCTAAGCTTTGTCATAATATCAGTAATGCCTTAGTAGTCGAGCGGAATGTTCGAAGTCTTGTGTGCGAGTGGTGATGGGTTCGATTCTCGCCTTTGCAGCTTTGGTGGCAGTGATTATGCGTCATACTGTTGCGATCGGAAATCCCGAGCGGCATGTGCGCAGAGCTTCGCACTGTGGCAGCAAGCAACAATAGAGATCACCCGATCTCTCGTCGTTACCGTTAGCAGGCACAATCAACTGTTCAACAGGTTCACAAGCATTATTCGAGGTCACCCACCAAGATCACTCCATCGGGATCACTCTTTTATTGCTTGTTCGCCCCACATACACAATGGTGTTATTCTTCACGCACATCCCGTTCGTGGTGAATCACACAATCAACGCAACACCACCGGAGAGGTTGCAACAATACTTATGATGGGACCGGTTTAATTCTTTTGTGTTCGTGTTTACACTTTAGGGTTTGGGTTTGGTTTCACTAAACTAAAGTGAATGTATTCTATGTATCAATAAGGGCAACTGAAGATTACGAGTTTGATAAGATTAGGACTCTGCTGGAGTGACTGGAAACGCCACTAATTATAAAAACAGCCAGGGCGACAATCCTATATCTATGTTCAACCAGAGATGAAATTTCGCAGCCCTCCCGGCCAGTTTCACCACGAGCCGCCACTAGTGGACACCAATTACAGCAAATTCTATATAAAATTCAAGAAATGTTTGAGGTTAATAAAAAGAGACAAAAGGCTGTGAATAATGTCAGATGTGCATGATCAATAATCAGACCACTTTAGATAAATTTAGCATTTTATGGTCTTGTTATGTTTTGATGAATAAACTGCAAAAGAAAGAATTTCAGAAATGTGCTACTGCTGGCATTCACATAGTAATACATTTTTGTACTTTTAATGTGAAAATATGAAATTGAAGTTCTTTTACAAAATTATTGAATCATTTGTTCCCCATATTTTGGTCCCATGTAAGCAGTTTATTTTTGTCCAATGCATTGTCTCGGTCTGGGCATACTGTATTCTAAGAGTATTTCGTTAATTCGTTCCCTAGTAGTATGGGTTTGATATTTTCTAATTTAATAAAGACATGGTCAAAAGATGCTCATAGATTTTTGGATTAAAATTTATGTATCAGTTTCGCCACCGCTAATTTGTAAATATTAGTTAGTTCTATTCGAGTCTCATCAAAGAACAAATTGTGCTTGGTCACTTCTTTCTCAGATGATTTACTATAAAGACGCATGCCTATTTATATTTTAAAACAGTGAAAATCCAAGAAAAGTAATTGTTGCCATCATCAGGAATCTTTTTATTTATTCCTGATGATGGCTTACGAATAAGCTGAAACGTTGAATAAAATAATGCATTCGATATTTGTGTCTATATTGTTCGCAATATAAATCTACAGCAACTCAGTGCATTGCTTACCAAAGAACAAGTAAGTTTTCACAAATTGAACTTAGCCCTTAGATAAATCCGTTGCCCAAACAGTGAAATGAGAGAATTTGAGAAACTGATTTTGTAAGAGAGAATTACAGTAAAATGTAAACGCAAATGAGTATAAGTGTTTTCGCATGGTCAACTGTATAATTGAATAACTGCTGATGCAATGTCACATAAATCGCTCTCAGTTTCTGTTTGAAGCAGAACTGAATTTTTAAATGTCCATGGAAAAGTAGTGGCATGGTAAATTTTACTGTACGTTGTGTTCAACTGCGTTATTTGTGGAGTGGCTTATGGTGCATGTATGGGAAACATAACATACTACAAAAGAACAGGTAAATAAATTCGTGTGTTAAAAACAATTATAATAAAAAACACATTTTAAATGCATTAAGAATTATGATTTCGATGCTTGTAAGTGATGACTTTTTTATCTTTCACTTTTTTTGTCAAAGGGCCCTCAAATTTCTAAGACAATCACTGTTCTCTATGTTGTTAGTTTCGTTTTCATACTTTTAGGAAACAATTTTAAAGGACAATCTTGCTTGCATGTTTACTGGTTTTTACGAATGTTGGTTATCAAGGTATCACATGATTTTTCTCATTACAAACTTTCAGATCTGTTGTTATATCACAATTGGCCGGTTGTAGCTGATGAAGACTACTTCGCAGGCGAAATATATACTCTGTAAGATCTTAGTGTCTGATTGTTCCTTGCCGAGAAAGGATTTCTTTCCATAGACATTTGCCAGCTGATTATACGAAAAATATTTCATATTCAAGTTGAACTAGCAACTGTCACTATCAACATCTCTGTTGTCCAGGAATATACCGCAAATAAGAGAAGTGCTTTTCAAGAGATCATTTTTATTAATAACGCAAAGGAATGTTTTATCGATCAAGAGTAGTGACGGAGCTCGGAGCATGAAGCTTTTGAAAATTTTACTAAGACATTATGTTTACAGGGTTCCATCAAATATACTAATTTTACTTGATTGCATTTTGGAAGATCCTGAAAAATTCAGAGCTTCAAGGAAAACAGTTCAGCTGCTTAATTTATTGGCCTTTACTCAGTCGTTGTTGAATCCAATCATCTTCTTCACAACTTTGCATCGCATGAAGAGAGTAAGTTGGAATATTTCTTGTTGAACGTCAGCAGAACTTCTCAAAACTATCATTATTCAACCGCATTCGAGCATTTTACCAAAACTGCCAAGCTGGCAATGGCATTTCTTTTTCTGTAAAGACAGGTCATGAACACAGGCCGAAACTAGTTTGGTTAACACATTACATATTACTGTATATACGTTTTCCTCGCAGGCCATCTACAACTTGTGCATTCCGTGCTGCATGCAAACGGTGGAAGTGAAGCGTGGGATGTCTAGTACTAGAGATGACAACGAAAGTGTGGGAATTAATAAGATAAACAAAGAATACAATAAAAAAGTGCAGTTCAAAGATGAAAGCAATTTTGCAGCGCCAGACAGTGTAAAGTAAACCACAAGCTTGCTTTGCATTAATATACGCACGCATTCACGTGATGTTTATGCTGACATGTGTGTGGCCTGGTGCATCAAAAGTCATTGTTTGGGGATGCAAAAATACGTTCAAGATTATTCTGGTGTTTTGTGCAGGATTATGCTGTTGCTCGTAATGGAAACTAAAAGCTTTTTTTTTTATCATGATTGGTACATTTCATTTTGTTTATCGCTTTGTAAAGTATCTTTATCCATTGCTCTTATAGTCAAATTTGTTATATACGGGTTACCTTACATTTACTATGAGAATAAAATCAACCCTGCATCTAATGTGAAAATCTGTAAACACCGAAGACAATCCCTTCAAGGCCCGCAGAAGCGACGATCGTGCCAGGAACATTTTTGGCCACAACTCTCCATCCGCTAGAGCTAGAGAGCTGTTCAAACCCCCTGAAGATGCGGAAAGCCTTGTAGTTTCGATTTAAAAAAATTGGCAAGTTTTGGATTTGAGCTTTTTTGTGAGTGACGTCATACTAAGATTAGGTTTAGGCTTTTTTGGCCCACGTCACCGGGCCATGGGCCCCAACCCAAGAGGCAATTTTTTGTTTCTTTATAAAAACTAGGCGAAAATCCGCGTCTTTAGAGCTCTTGATTAGCCATCTAGCGTTTGTGGTTGGCCAAAAAAAACATAATTTTGGCCACAACTTGCCAAGTGCCGTGATCATGGCTTTAGAAGCTATTATCGGCCTTAACTCGCGAACGGATTGCGCTAGAGTCAGTGAAGGCATCCTCGGATCCGGAAGACAGCAACGCATTTTTTTGTTTAAAAAGAGGTACCCTTACGTTTGAAGATTTTGATAAAAATGCAATTTTTCCTTTTCCGGAGGAGATTTTTTGGCAATTTTCCAATAAATATTTTTCACGCTTCTCTGTGAGCTTTTTCGAAACTTTTTTTGGCTTGGACTACGTCTGAAGACCCCAACTAGCAAAAAATACCAACCAAAGTGAGTCATCACCGTTTTGGGGGAAAATTGGACGAAAAAAATGGGCGTGGTCACGTGATTTTCGGATGGCGTCATCGGGCTTTTGAAAAAAACTACAAGGGGTAGATCGTTTTTCCTCTTATAAAGGAAACTAGGCGAAAATTTGAATCTTTAGAACCCTTGATTGACTTTCTAGCGTTAGTGATTGGAAAGTTATGGCCTAAAAACAACAAACTAATTAGCTAATCCCCCAGAGGAATAGCTAATTCATTAAGTGCAAAATCTTCTATAACTTTTTTCCTCTCAATATTTTCACTTGAAATTTGTTAGGGTGTTTTAATACACCAAGGGAAACCTGTTCGGCAATTTTGAGATGTTTCATGGACAACTGAAAGGTAAATTTTACCCTTCAAATGTCAAAATAGGGTAAAAACAACCCAAAAAGTTTGTTTTTTTTGGCGTTTTAATTAGTTTCGCAAAGAGATGGTCATAACTAACATTTTTTATGTAGAAACTTCATTTCCAACGTGTTTAGTTTAAGCTCCACGGCTTTTTGAATAAACACCACGAATTTTTTGGGCAACGTGAAAAACAAGTTTTCCCCCAAAATACATCATAATGACGCCACACGCACGCGCAACATACCTCAAAAGATGCATTGCTGCCCTCCGCATCCGGCGATGCCTTCGCTGACTCTCTAGTCTAGCGCAATCTGGTCACGAGTTATGGCCGATCATAACTTCAAAAGCCATGATCGCGGCAGTTGCGGGCGTTAAAGGGTTTTGAATTACAACAGATCAACAATACATCGATAAACAGTTTAAATTTTAGGGGTGGTAAAGTTTGTGGTGGTGTTGACTGTAAAATTGAGAGAAATGTTTATAGACACCACAGCAGAAAGCTTCGTATTATGAATGTAATGCAAATCATTAGGCATTGGGCTGTCGGTGACTTGCTTTTGTTGAATAGTATTATCACAAGTTCCTTTTTAAACCTGAACTAGTCGGGATTGATGTTTTCTTTTTCTTCACATCAGGAGTCCACTGTATACGTATGTGAAGCAGTGTTTAAATTTGATTGAAATTCTACGGTTATTAGTGGCGCTAAATGTATTTTAGGAAAATATGCTTTTTTGGCCAAGTGTAAATCTATAATGCGATTATAATATCCTAAAGTTGGAGCAATGTCATACCAAAAGCCCTTTATTCATTTTATTGTCTCGGAATTATCGCTTCAGCAATAAATATGCTTTCCACGTGCATGGAACTGCGCAAGCTTTGTCTGGAAATTACTCGACCCCTATCATATGTGGGTCTTGAGTTGTCACTTGCTAGTGTAAGAAGAATCGTTCTACTTCTAACCAGGTCGGAAATACGTTTCAGACATTGTTTCTTCTGATCTCGCTACGGATAGACAAAATAGTGTCAAACACCAGCGCGCAGCATGCTGTGGGCAGAGGCGGGCAATTAATTTTGCTCGGGAGCCACTTCTGGCAGACCGCGTTTAGCGGAGGGTCGCACCGTCTAATGGAAATAGAAGTAAGCCTCTGACAAGTTAGCCTCAGCACTAAGTTGTAGAAAATCTTAGATTTGAAGATTTTTTCTGAATGCTTCCGCGGGCCACTGAAAACGCTGCGACGGGCCACATGTGGCCCGCGGACCGCTAATTGCCCACCCTTGTTGTAGGGTATATCTTTTTAATACGTTTTGTAGATATAAGCATGGGCATCGGAATGAGGAGGTTCATTGCCCCACTGGATTTTGAAACGTATTGTTTTCCTACTAACTTATCAATACAAATATGTTTTTGTCTTAGTTTCGAGTTGGTAAAATGCAATTTCACCACTGTTGACACGCACTGAAAACAATCCTTTTGGCCAATCCTGGAAAGTCCACTACTGCCCTCCTATAAAAATCCATGCCATTGATATAAGGGATTGTTTGGGACACCAACAATGTTGTTATTTACTGTTCAGGTTGTGAAAAATGGTGGTCCATCTTTTTCCACAGGTTTCAAACGTTTTGTGGATTAATGATGTAAAGGTTGTGAAAAACAATGGGGGATAGCTTAGTGGGCTGGGATAGCTCAGTTGAATGGGTATAGTTGTGTTAGTGTCCGCCTCTCAATCGGAATGTTGGGTGTTCGATCCACCACCACTGAGTGAATCGCCATAGTACTCCTTGGGCAAGAGTATTCACCGCAACCGTACCGGCAAGAAGCAAATTTCAGGCTTCGGCCTGCCGGTAATTACCGTCACCAAAATAAAAAATGATGTAAAGAGCTTTTAAACTGTGGTGATTTCCTGAAATATCGAATAGCTCAACCAACAAAATAACCACTTTCTTGGCCTACAAAAGGCAACCACTTTATGTGATATCCAACGATTGTCGTAGAAAATCTGCGGTATTTCAACAAGTGAAGACTTTTTGCCCCACTCCCATACGACTACCTCCCCCAAACGCAACGCCTGGTCTGGATCCGCCACTGCATACAGATATAAAACAGTGGAATTAATATCTGTCATCCTACTGTTGCTAAAACAGTTACTAGGCGTAACAAAGAATAGTTTGAAACTGAATAGCTTCGCCACAGTTTGAGCTTCAAGGTATATGTTTTGTAATTTTCTGTAATACTCGCATAATAATTGACAGTCGCATAATCAGTGTGCTCTGATGGAATGCCAGCCTAGAGCAGTGGTTCCCAAACTTTTTCCGAAGGCGTACCATTTGCGGTTTCGTAATGCCACCACGAACCACCTTGTTCCTGAAAAACTCAACCTACCAAATTTCATATTTCGAACAAAAGTTTGAAAAATTAGAATTGACGCAGATGTGACGTGAAAAAATGTCTGGGTGAAATTACAATGGCCATTTTTGAAAGCCAACAAGGGAAGTACACAAAAATTTAGGTATTTATTAGCAAAAACGGATAATTAAAACCTTTAGCTTTAAATACATTTTTCTGTGAAGAAAACAGAAAGGAGGCCTATTCGCGTACCACCTTGAAGGCCTTCGCGTACCGAGGCCCGTACCCACAGAGGGGTATTCAAGGGCAGTTCCCCCAAACGTGTTCGTGCCCCCACAGCTCTGGTTGTGCCCAGAAAATTTTTAGGCTATACACTTTGTTTCAAACATATAATATGAACAAAATATTTCTTTCCTAAAAATGTAGTTTCCCCCAAACCTTAAAACCTGGGTACGGGCCTGCGGTACGTGTACCACAGTTTGGGAACTGCTAGCTTAGGATAACCACGTCTATTGCTCTCCTGCCTAAGTCCCTGCTTGTTTTGCGCAGAAAAAATTGGATTGACCAGCCCCTGACCTGGTAGTAGTGTTTCCAATCCGGGTTTTTCCGAACCCGAAACCCGTTTTATTTTGAATATTTTCTACTACCCGAAACCCGGGTGTTTTAAAACCTTGGAATTGCTGCTGCATTCAAATATTAGTAATTCTGACAACACTGAAGTTGCAGATTAGCGCATGTAACGGCCAAATTAGCACGATTGAACCTTCAGCTAAGGCACGAGGTGCGGGTTTTGCTCGGTGACCATCGTACGTTTGGTGTTGGTCCATTCATATTTTCATTCAGTTGGCCTATTTAGACGGATCGTGACGTCATTTTGCACATAATAAGTGTCTACGCGATCTTTAGTCTTTTCACTAACCTAATTAAATAACTACCACGTGAGGTAGTTCTTCAAAGGTTTGCCGTAGTTTCATAGTTGCTAGTTAATTCACTTATAAGCTGTTATGTGTTGGTTAATATACCAGCTGTGATTCATTGCAAAATCGATTCGTTCCTTTTCAGTTTGCAATAACTTTCTGCAAAATGTTTGGTTTTCCTTTAGAACGATTTTAAGTAGATTTTTAATCATACACACTCAGTTTAAAGATGTTAATAATCAAAGAAAATGAGAAGCTTAGAGCCATTTCTTATCAAACAAGGCTCAAGCAACACCAAAGTGCAATCTGTGCTCCGTTAGACAAACGTAGGTGGTTCAAGCACCGAAAGTTTAATCAACCATTTGAAATCAATGAACAGAATCCACGTAATTCATGAGAGTGAAGACCACAAAACTATTACGGAACAGGAAGAGATCCGATCGCAAATTGTGATAAAGGAAATGAGTCTTTTTGAGGCTACAAAGAAGGGGTCAAATAACCTTGAAAAAACTGCTCCATGCCTTAATTACAATCAAGTCCGAATCAATGGAACCAGAGAGGGCTTTTTCAGGCACGGGACTATTTGTCCCAAAACTCAGAAACAGACTGAATGATGAAAGTATGCTTTGATTTTCGTGTGTTAATACCCCGAATTGGAAACATTACTTGGTAGTAAGTGCGCCCGCTTCGGTGATGGTAGGTGTTGAGTTGGGCTCTCGTCCGGGTCTTACCAATTAAGAACTTGTGAACTGGCATTATACCCTTGCTACCAGGTATACGCAGTGGTGTAAGTAGATATTTGAGCTAGGGGGGAAAGTTAGTTGAAGGGGGCCCGATGGCCACTCTAGGAACCCATTAGCCGAAGCTCAGAAAAAATTTGCGAAATGATTGTGAATCCGGATGTGGATGGTTATACGTAAACCCTAAATCACCGGAAAATACTCCGAAAAACTTCCAAAAATGCAAAAAACAACAGCATACCAAAAACTGAAAGAACACTAAAACCAAATTATGAGGTAAGTGGGGGCCCGATTTTTACATTTAGCTTGCCATTCGCGCAGGGACGGATCCAGCCAGTAATTTTAGCTCGGCGATTTCAGTAATATTTGGTAGTCAAGTCTCATAACGGCTTTGCTACTGTCAAAGAGATGAAGCATACTTGACAACTAGGGCCGGCGTTAGCAAGTGCGGGGCCCAATTGGAAACACTTTTGCGGGGCCCCACTCAGTGGTGTGCAGAAATTTTTGTGGGGGTGCAATTAGGCTTAATGATAGAAATCGGTGATGCTGAAAAGGCGAGGGGCGAAAGGATGAAGCCAAGACTTCTCCGACAGAGACTTCAATGGACGGGGCCGCAAAACACAATAAATCAAAGGATTATAACCCTCATTAATACCTCCTCTCTGGCCAGGTACCTCCCTGACCAGAAAGGAGGTGTGAGTTTAACACTTGCAGAGAGGAGGGGCATTGAGTGCTATGCTAGCACATACCCAGATCTGAAATGTTTGCAGTAGTAGCAAAAGTTTGCATGTTTCCAGGCAAGGTATATTAGCCATGGATGACCTACTGCTTCATCATTTCGTGGTATTCGTTTGCAGTGAAACTAAAAAACCGTGTCCCATCACTCTCGTTTCTGGGGAAAACTGCTATTGCTGTATGACTGCAATAGCAGTTTCCCCAATATTTCGAATAAATGGTCCAGATTAGTCCCTAACATTCCGACTCATGAATCGTCATGATACCTGGCTAAGGAGCAGGATCATTTGTTCATCCAAATTTTGAATTTTCTTGCTCGTACGCCTCATCAGATGCACCATCCGACGAGGTCAAAATCAACATTGTACTTCCCGTACATAAACTCTCAATTTGACTATCAGGCGCAACATGACCGCGCTGGCTAATTATGTTGTCGCCATCTTCAATCTGGCATTTAGGGTATACCATCAGTGGTTAATATACTTGTCCAACGCACCTTTCTTTTTTCCGCTTCGATCTGGTTTTGCTTCAGCTTTAGGTCTCTTTTGGCTGCCACTCAATATTTTCGGCCTATGTCTCTTGGTCCTTGACTCAAAATATTTAGCTTCGTTGCAGAATAAACATATTCTTAAATAAATGACCCAATTTTGAATGTTAAATCCAAACACAAAACACTTGCCTAATACTTCACACGTGGAAAATGGTTATAGTGAAAACCACTAAATAGAGCACCGATTAAAGGAGTAGCCTACAAACATTATATTATCAGGGCACTTTTTGAATATCCCGGAAAAGGTTAAAAATTGTTTTTTTTATTAACACTAAAGAAACATAAGAAGCGATTGTAGATCTCCCAATGAATTTAAACCTACTTTTTAATTTTTCAAAACAGGCAAGTACTGTAGTAGCCTGAAATTTTCACGAAAGTTATTCCATTTTCCACCTTTTCAGACTTTTTGAAACTTTCAATTTGTTATATGGCTATATCTCAGAAATTATTACGCCAATCTGTGAGAGTGATGCCACAAGAACATCAAATTTTCGCCACAAGAACATCATGAGGCTTACAGTATGTCACTTCAACAGAATTATCACTTCTGTTACTTTGCAAATGGCTTAACTGTTAATAATTTTCTGTAATTTTCTGCACCTGAAATAGTCATTCATAATTTTAACTAGGTTTATTTCAAACGCTGGCGCCAACTTCAGGTTGTCTCATCAAATCTTTACGAGAGGGAAAATGAACAACGCTATTAAAAAGACTGACTAAGCAGCACACATTTGCAATTACGAACGAAACGTTACCGTCATAAGAATAGACAAGTAGCGGCAACAATTAAAACATCAACAAATATCGAACTATCTTTTTCAGCAACTTTTGAAACATGACCTGGCAAATACGAAATGCTTTTATAAATGAAACAAAAAACAACTTCAAAACTTTACGCTCTCTCTGCCGTAACGAGGTGCTATTGAAAAAAAACGTGGCTACACATTACTGAAGACAATGATCGTTCTTATTATAGAATTTTGATAAGAGTGTTAAAAACCGTGAAGTTCACTTGGATGTTCATAGGAAATAAATCCCACGTTTACAAAATACTGTGCCCCCTCCAGGGTTTTTAAGGTTTGACCTTGCTGACTGCAAAGACTTTTTAGAGACCGCAACTGTTTTTCTGAATACCGAGATGATTGCAAAGCAAGGTTTTGGCGTACTTTAATGGTGGTAGTAAAGCGAGTTTATACTGTATTTTGAGAGACCGTTGGAAAAAATTTGAGAACCGTTTTGATCTCTCAAAGCGCCTTAAAAAACACTGGGTCCCACGCTGGAACTATAAACAAGCAGCTTCGATAGAAAGTGTAAGTTTGCTTTGGTTAGTACAGCAGGTGTAGCGCGGGGCCCCCGTTGGCACGGAGCCGGATTAGAAGAAATCGGTCAAATCGGCTTAAAACCGGCCCTGTTCACAACACAGCCGTGACAAAACAATGGACGAAAAAATGGTCTTTAACCCTTTTGGTCCCGGGTTTACCCCCTTTTCTGCAGAAATTTGCAATCCTATAACTCGCCAGGCGATTGCTCTAGAGTGCTATCCAAACCATCCACGGATTCAGCAAGTCTTGTAGTCAAAATCGAAAAAAAGTTTTTCGTTTTCGGTGAGGGGATTTCTGGAGGTGACGTCACAAAGAAGGCATGTTTTGGAAATTTTGGCTACCTTTGGCCGGCCCTGGGCCCCAACCCATTGACCCATTCTTTTGACTCAAAGTTTTGTTGAAAACTAGGTCAACATCCGCGTCTATATAGCCCTTGATTGACTTGCTAGCATATCTGTAGCCAAAATTATGGGTCAAAAACCCAGTTTTTGGCTTAATTCAAAACTTTTCAGAAATGGCATAATTTGCCCTTTCAGGGCAAACTTTGGCCAGCCATAACTCGGCAGCAGATTGAGCTAGAGAGCTGTTCAAACCCTGTAACGACTAGTGCCGTCGTGTAGTTTAGAATAAAATTTTTTTTTATTAATTTGGTTGGGGGTTTTTGTGCCAATGGGATCATGACAGGGACATGTTTTTGGTTAATTATATGACGTCATCATCCGATCCCACGCGCCAATATTTTGGCTCGCAGTATTTTTGGATTCTATGCTAAAATACGCGTTTTTACAGCCCTTGATTGAATTTCTAGCGTTTCTGGTTCAAAAGTTAGGCCAAAAAACAGCTACTTGGTAAGGGGCCTTTCTCAATACTTTTGGGGATTTCCCCAATTAATATTACTGTTTTTTGGCCTTAATCTTGGAACCAGGAACGCTAAAAACCCATTCGGACCCTTCATCCCGAAATGTAACCAAAAAGCATCTGAACTAAAAAAGAAATTTATGTCATTTAAATGGCACCTGCGGGTCTTAAAGGGAGGTCGGGCAACAATGCTGACGTCAGCAAAAAATAACATGAACATCCTATCATTGTATAAGCATTAAAAAAAACCTGACATCCTAAACTGAAACGTTTTTTTTTTATTGCAAACTACATACCTTCACGAGTCTTTAGAGAGTTTGAACAGCTCTCTAGCTCAATCTGACGGCGAGTTATTGCCTGGGGCGAAATGCCTCCCAGAGTGGTTTTTGAAGGAGCAAAATTTTGGTCAATTTTTTGGTTTATGAGCCATAATTTTCGCTCCCGACATGCTAGAAAGTCATTCAAGGACTCTAAAGATGCGGATTTTGGCCTAGTTTCCAAAAAAATCTTGAGTTTCTAAAAAAAGTAATGGCCGAATGGGTTGTGGTCCAGGGCCAGGTAAAGGTGGCCAAAAAAAAGCAAAAACACCCCCGCTTGCAGCGGTCCCCCCAGCGAACCCTAAACCGAAAACGAAAATCGTTTTTTTCCGATTTCAAGCAGAAGACTTGCTGAATCCGAGGATGGTTTGGATAGCTCTCTAGCTCAATCGGGTTGCGAGTTACAACGTTGCAAACTTGCGCCAAAATTTTGGCGGGCGCGGGACTGAAAGGATTAATCGCGATGTTTTTTTCTGAATTGATAAAATCATGGTGAATAAAGTTACTTTCATAGGATTTAGGGGGGCGATCGCCCCAATCTCCCCCTGGATCCGCCCCTGCATTCGCACCCCTGCCAACGCCAGTTACGCCACTGGGCGCACGATGCACGGATGAGCTGTGAGGAATATCAAGTCTTGAAGAAAAAACCGAGTCCAACCTTGTCAAAACTCAGTCCTGACGCTACAAGACCGCTGATGTCATAAAATGCCATCAAAATACTATCTCAAAAAAAGACACTGAATTACTTAACCAAAGTTTGAGCTTCAAGGCGTTTACTGTGATGTGTACGTCACCAAACGGGCATTTGTCCACCCACGGGAATTGGGACTAAGAATAAAAAATTTCTCATTAATAATCTTCATCTCGTCATAAATTCTGAAGTTTTACCTCCATTAAGAAATCTTGACCACTCTCTTATTTTTTTGGAATTAGATTTAAAATTCTGTACTGATTTTCCTTCATCCATCAAAT
>Ga0210059_1000774_pt1 | contig 43920 bp, 29 predicted proteins | sample Ectturendosymbi2_FD_188042 | JGI IMG/M metagenome (GOLD analysis project Ga0210059, IMG submission 188042) | Ecteinascidia turbinata endosymbiont from Florida, USA - Sample 2 (SPAdes) (version 2) | ecosystem: Host-associated > Tunicates > Ascidians > Unclassified | place: Key West, Florida... | reverse complement strand
TATCGGAGGAAAACACACTCAACGCTACGACACAGCAGTTCATAACTGCAAAAATATCAGGATGAGCGTTCAAACAGGAGAGTAAAACACACTCATCACTATGTCAGAGCATTTACAACTACAATTTTGCATTAACTTGACAAATTAACAAGCAAAAAGTATGCGGAAAAATTAATCTCCTTTTCGCAGGTAATAAAGTTTTTGTAATATATCAAACTAAAGTGGGGGGTTAACCCCAACTCCCACTTGTGTACGCCTTTGGCAGACAATATAAAGACAATGGTTTCGGACAAAGTGAACTATAGCGGAACACGATCTTAAACATGCTTAGTGGACGAAAGGTCTGCAAAATGTGGTGAGATGGTTTCTGGACGCAGACGATAACCCAGATTCCCACCAAAACCTAATTATAACTTTTTTAGCCCATTTACAATGTTCCTTGAAATTTGCATGCAAATTTATTCCGTGGTATTTGCATTAAGTCGACAAAGTAACAAGCAAAAAGTATGTAAAAACAATTAATCTCCTTGCGAAGGTAATAAAATTTTTGTAAAATATCAAGCTCAAGGGGGGGGGGGTTAAACCCCAACCCCCCCTTACGTACGCCCTTGGGTGAAACAATTAGCCAATGGAAAAAGTTGATCATCTCTTCGAACTTCGTCGAAAAGGCTTAGGAGATCTTCAGGGAGTAGACGAAACCTTTTTGTTTGCAGAGAAGGGGATTCAGAGATTTAGAAATTTGATATTTGCACTTTCTAATGCTGCCGTAAGTCGGGATTCAGAGATTAAGAAATTGAGATAGTTGCACTTTCCAATACTGCCGTAAGTCGGCTCATTGATGACATGGTGACTGACATGCTATACAGCACAGTTTTGTGACAAACTGATCGAAAATATGGTCTATGCCCTTCATTCAGGTGAATCAACCTAAATATCGGAAAAGACCAGCTGCTAGTAAATATGATATACAGCATGCTGCAGGTATTCCACCACGAGGTGGCGTGATTGCATCTCCGACCTGGCTTAGTCCGGCATTTGCGTTGAGCCATCGGAACTATCAGAGTTTGAAAAAAACCATGAGATATTTCAAGACGTCCTAGGGCTGCTGTGTCCGCCACCCTTTTGAAAAGAAAAGGGGGCGTAAAATGAATGAAAGACTGCAGGTAATTCCTCACAGGAAAATTTTTTGCAGCCAAATTTGAGCTCCCACATTTGGAGAAGATATACTGTACAGGGTTGCCCCAAAACATGCATCCACTTTGTAAAGTAGCATTTTGTGTTGAAAGAAATATCTTGCAAATATTTTTTTCATCGCCCTGTCTTGCAGATAGGTGACTTTTTGTTGTGTGAGATTTTTCGTCATGCACTACCGTTTTGCGATCACAGCTCAACAGTTTATAATGTGCTCGACCCAAGCTCCTTGGTGCTGATTTACTGTGACTACTCTTATTTTGAAGTCTAAAATGACAGTGCTCAACATCCCATTGCGAATTCTACTGATCAACACAATACTCGAATATTGTGATTGAGCGCATCAATATTCTGGGGATTGTTAGCATTACCCTGTATTTTAGGTATCACGCAACATGAAATAATTCAACATAGAGAGGTCTGGCGAATGTTCAGAGCGAGAGTGGTCAGTATGACGGGAGACGAGCGTTTCACCAGGGGAGTAAGGAGGGAAATATTTGAATGTAGCATAGCATTGGAGTAATGAGGTCTTGCTCTATCCTGCTGACAAATAACAGTATCCGTGTCCAGTCATCGATTCTGCCTCAATCCTGGGATGAAATCTTTTCCCATTAGTTCAATCCATCGCTCTGTGTTCACAATTGCCATAACATACAGTAAAGGCATCCTCGAACCAGTATGAACCAGTCATGTCGTCACGGCCCAACGCACACCAAACAGTCAATTTCTCCACACTATGTGGTGATACCGATGCTCTAGGTGCTGAAACTGAGCACAATAGCACAGTGTTTTTTTAAAGGTTTTTAAAAGGTTCTCCTGGTGGAGCTATAGGGTGACAATGCCATTTTCCCTTCCATGTCTGATACGTTTGACTGATTTTCACAAAAACGCAAGTTTCCACACAAATGCGCTTATTTTATTTTAATACGAAATTCACTTTTGGCAAACAAACAAAAGACAATTTCATAAACAGAAAGTTTCAATGTAGGCCTACATACAAATTCACTCACCCATTTTTGCGCCCCCTTTTCATTTGGGGAGAGTCACGGGGGCGCAACCCTTGGAAGACCCGAAATGCCTCACAATCAAGAGCAATCTCACATAGTTCTGCTGGCTCCACACCAGTACGATACCAAGCATGGTTGGAGATGAAGTCACGTCACCTAGTCCTTTGGACGACCTCTGGGCCGCTTTCTCGTGTGTGTACAATGTAGCTCGAAGGGCTTAGTTCGCCATTCTTTCCTGGGACATTCTGGACGCATGGCCGAACTAACATATCTGGAATCTCTTGATTCGGAAAAGTGGCTTGACGTCTCCGGCTTTACGGATCTCAGACCTGTGCTTTTTGTTCCGAAGTGTCACACCGAGAACTCTTCGGAAATATCCCATCCACATGAAACAATATGTTCTTTTGACAGTATTCTTTCAGTCGTCTCCTAAGATTCCATGACCACAGGTGAAGATCGGAGCAAAGACCGATTAAACTGAAAGCTTTGCGGTCTTTGAAATCTCCCGTTTCCCAAACACAGAGCAATAAACCTGACGCAGGACTGCGTTTGCTTTAGCAATCCGTGTCTCAATCTCTTTGTTCCGACTTCTGTCACTCGTGAATACCACCCCAAGGTACTTGAAGGTCTCCACTTAGTGTATATCTGCTCACTTGCAGAATACACTGCCTTCGGGGTCTTGAGAGACACAATACCTCAAGCGTTTTAGTGCTGATGTTCGTTGCTTCTTGATCGCACGCAGCATAAAACTGATCAAAAGCGAGCTGAAGACCATGTTGAGATGACCCATGCATGCAGAACCAATCCCTCCGCACAAAGCAAACGGTTCATCTTGCAGTTCCCAAATGTGGCAACCTCGTCGACGCGTCTGTGACTGTTTATCCCCAGCTGTGTCCACCCCGGCGCCCGCTTGTTGCCCAGTCCAAGGTTTTGTGCAGCCCAGTATAGGGTTTCGCTGTAGTAATGGTATTCTACATACTGATAACCTGTCCTAATTTTGATGATCTTGATTTTGACATTTTTATTTAGCACGCCTGTTGCCATCGAAGTTTGGATTCGGACGCTTTCAGTATACTGGCTTAAGCTAACCCTTTGCTAAGATTTTTGTTTGTTTTTTGTGTATATTTACTTTTCTATCTTTTGTTCTTTTCTTTGCACATCCCACTTTTTCGGCAAGAAAATACACTCCCTACTATTTTTTGTTTTTCTCTTGTATCTCATCAGCTATTTTTTTACTTTTACATTCTTATATTTTGTTTGAAGATCTTTTTAACCATACCAAATTTCCTCAATTAAATTTAATCCACTTATCTGTAAATTTACTTCACCACGTTCTGTTTTTGTTTGTTGTCTTAACTGCGCTTCTTTGATCTCCAACTGTTGTTTCTCAAAACTTTTCAAAAAGTAATAAATGGGGTTGGTTCACTAGATGACCGCCATGGTCCTTCACCAATCCTATGTGACACAGTGTCACTCTTTGTTAACATTGAACAGTTATTTTGCAATTGTGCTTTCATTTATTGCAATGTTCATTGGCAATTGGTTTCATTATTGCGCGATGGCTCTTTATATTGTTGCTGTTTGTTAGCTGGGCCACATGAAACAATAAATATATTAAAAATTACTGAGTCAACAATTATGTCACTATCATAATTTTTGACTCAGTCACTAGCCATTCAACGAGGGCCGCACATTGAATGGCATGCTTTGATCTTAACAAACTAAACTTTAGTTTAAGCTACTGTACAGAAAACGTGCGAATCTTCACGGCAATGGTAACGAATTTTTAGCACCTTTCGCCACTTTGCAAATGTGATTTCATAGGCAAGTCTAGTGCCAATGAAACAACAAGGGTTGAAATCAGAAAACTGGAGATGACAGATACGTTTTGCACCGAGGTACTTCTGCTACAGCGAAAACCTTGACTGGGCCGCCTGAAACCTTCGACTGGGCCGCGGGCCATGTGTTGGACATAGCTGAATCAGACGAATTGTAGCGAATTGCCAGTAGTTCTAATTTAATTTATGAAAAGCTTCTGCACTCTAATTCCACTTCTAATTTCCGTTTTTACTGAAAATGTTACTTGCCCAATGATACTTGCGGTATTCAACGAGTGATAAAAGAGTGCATCTCCAGCAAGGAAAGCGCATTGAAAAGATGAAAGTGCATTGTCACAATCGCATCACTTAAAAACTAGCCATACAGTCATAGTACGCAATGTGACGAATAGTAGCTCGCACGTACCTCCAACATAAGACAGTAACATCGGCTCCATTGGAAGGATTTTCAACCATCCCAGACGAATTGTAGTTGTATAGAGTGAAACGCGCCAATGGTGCCACATGAAATTTTGCCATTCTCATAATTATGCGAATGAATTCCGATTTGTTATGAATCGAACTTACTGTACATTGAACTTGATTTGATTGAAAGTTATTTTATTTCTGAGTATAGTTTAATTTCCAGATTTTGCGAATTCTGTAATTCCAATTCTATTCTAATTTCGGAGAACCGAGTAGCTCTAATTTTAATTCTAATCTGATTTGGGAAAGCTCAAGCAATTGTAGTTATCCAAGTCTGCCTTCGGCACTTGCAACACAACAAAAAACAAAACCGTCTCTCGACGGAGCAGAGCATACCGTGATCTTGAAAAGAAAAAAGGCAAATCCTTGAAATGCAATCAGAGTAGTAGCACATAGTAATTAGCTTACTGCGATGGCGTGTATAGGTTATGATTTCAAACTAAAACACCTGTTGCACACTTCTGAAAATTTAGCATTTCTGTGGTTAGGAAAGCAAAAACCATAGAAGTACGTTTTCGTCGTCATAACTACAAACCGAACCAGTGATGTAGCGACATTCAACATGTAAGGATTTCCTCAACACGAAACGTTTAGGAAAAATACAAAACAGAACGAAAGTTTCGCAAGTATTTAGCAATTTTTTAATTTAATTTTCTATTTTAAGGTTTTGCAACAGACACGAAGTCGATCGAGTACAAACAAACAAAGACTGCACAATGTGGATTGATGAAAGCAGACACAACAAACCGATCAGTAATCAATTTCAGAAGAAAGAAATAAAAAGAAAAAATCAACTTCAAACGAAGAAGTCTTCAATCAACTTAGGCAAGCCATCAGAAACGTGATTGAAAAGCTGGTCAAGCTAATTAATATCCAGAATGAAAAGCTGGACAAGCTAACTGATATCACACAAAACCTTGAAAACAAAGTAAATGGAATACAAAAAAGGATGGTTGAATATGAAAATAAGTTGATTCGGCTTGAAGAAGAAAAAGTACAACTACGCAATGAGATGATTCAGAAAACAAATCTGATTATTTTTCAAGTTGAAAGGCAAGAACAATACATATGAAGAGAAATTATTCTTATTCATGGAGTAAAAAAAGATAAAGAAGACAACAATGATGGGGAAAAGGTCTTGTTCAAATTAGCAGATGAGCTTGAAATGGATCTCCAAACTAAGGATATACAGAGAATACATCGGCTAGGACAAAAAAGAAGAAAAAGAGAAACCACGTCCAATCATCGCAACATTTGTGTCATACAAAAAACGAAACGAGTTTCTTACCAACAAAAGGGATCTCAAAAATAATGAAGGCAGACAGCACGTCTTCGTAAGTGAGGATCTCACACCTCTACGGTACAGGCTACTGAAGTACATGCAAAAATCCTGTTCTAATACATTTACCTCTTGCTACACTCGAAATGGCAATATACTGTAAAGTCAAGCTCAAGACATCTGAAAAATGGGGCAACGTTACTTCACCTGATGATCTCTTGAAACACGGAATTGATTTTGATTATAAACAGATGGACTGTGCCAAAATGCTTAACATCTAACTATAACAAAAGATATTACCTTCCGTGAATTCTGAAATCAAACATTCAATGCAAGCGACCACTTGCATTTCAACAACAAACTGCAAGAGAAAAATGCATGCGTAAGTGTTTTACACGTTGGGATGCTTTTTCTGTTCTGAATCAGTGGTTCCCAACTGGGGTTCCGCGGCACCCTGGGGTGCCATTTACAGTGCCCAGGGGTGCCGCGGGCTAACACGTTTTTTTACCATATCATTAAAAATACATTTTCAAACTGTCATCAAACCTCAAAGCAAATTGCTATGGGTTTGACACTATTGGTGCCTAAATTATTATTCTTTTCTGTAGGGTGCCGCAAGCCTAAAAAGGTTGGGAAACACTGTCTCTGAATACATGGCTGCTGGCGCAGCAATTCAAAAAATGTGCTTCCCGCCTAAATCCAAATGAATGACTGTAAACATTGCAATACACAATTGTTTCCTGACTGTGAATGCTTAACAGGTAGCAACAACCACTCTGATAACGGTCTATCGCTTCGTCTCTCGTGGTATGCTACACATACTGACTTTGTGAGCCATGTTGATAAGACGATGTCAAAAGATCTCTCGTTGCTACATTTTAACGTAAGATCTTTGTATAAAAATTGCAATCACGAAGTGAGCAAATTCATGTACAAACATACTAACCCTCAGCTATCTGTTAGGTTTAAACATTATTTTGTACTCATTACAGGTGTTCATCCGTATAAATATAAGACAAATCAAAACTCAGCAATTTGCTTTACCAAAAGCATGTTCAAACTCAGGTATTACATTGATAAAATATAGTGCGATAGCAATAAGGTCAAGAATCACTTCAGAAAGAATAAATAAAATGTGTTCGGGACTTTTTACGGCAGAGTTAATAAATACGTATTACTCAGCGACTAGAAATATGTTTTGTGTTCTTATTTATTGGTGTACATAGACCAAGTAGATTGATTTAATTACATGGTGTTGTTGCAATGGAGGCTTTCAAATCATGAAGTGTTTCCGTTGTGTATTGCATCATTTGGTTTTGTTGCGTTCACAAGCATTGTACGCGTCAAGCCGGTGTGCGAAGTAGTTGGATGCCTTTAGTGTAGATGCAAAGCAAGCGAATTTTCGCTCCCATGCATGCATTGACAGCGAGTTCGTTTCCGCAATGCATGATTACATGACTAGTTCTTAACCTGCTTAAATCTCGTGACACCATTATAGTGGTGCACCAGTCTATAACCTTTGACGCATTTGGCACGCGAAAAGCGGAAGTGCCAAATAGCCTTATAATGACTATCACGGCCAATGAAAACGAATTCAACGACATACTGCAAACGCTTCAATAACTCCTGGTATCATCATCAATGCATTGCAAATTTGCAATGTTATCGAAACGTTTGCAATATGTCGTTGATTTCGTTTTCATTGGCCGTGATTTTCATTATTTGACGCATTTCCTCTCTAGCATTCACTAATATTTTTAAATGTGTGAAAAAAGTAACCTAAATGTTTAATGTGACAACTTTAAACCATTTTCTTCTGGTGGTCTGACCTTGCCTGCAACGCATGGTCCTTCAATAGGCCCTAGACCGTAACCACATTGCACATATTACATTTTACACCCAGAGCAAAAGACTTTTACCTACTATTATACACTGTTCCCTTTACACTATAAGCAGCTTCGTCCTTGGGAGGTCTGCAGCCTAGATGACCCCTGGTCCTTCGCAACCTCCCACTCCCTCATGCATTATATAAATCGATGCACTTGGAAGTCATCACAATACCACATTATAATAATCATGATGGCTTAATGCATTTGTGTGTCTTATAAGCTTGTGTTTCATCAAAGTAAATGTATTAGCGCCATTTAAGCGCACACACTCTACTGCGGCCTCGTATATACCCCCGTCTTCTTTCATGCATTTGTGTATTCCTTGTTACTGCGATTCATGTTTAAAGCCTAGCGCCTTGCGTGTGGGAGTGAAGACGTTACACAATACTATACTATAGACCAACTGACCTTACAGCCGAATACAATAATTCGTTCCTACTAGCGAGGTTGGATGCAGAACAACATGGTTACAGACACTTTCTTTTAACACTATTCTTCGCCAACCGTAACACCTGATACAACACCACAACCAGAGCAGGACACTGAGTCCAACCCTAGTCAAGGTCAGAAGTACGAAGGTATTGCGGCATGCACAGCCCTCAAGCAAACACTGTAACGTCCGCCCAATCAGTCACAAAGTAAAATGCGGTTGTAGGCATCAAAGAATAAGGCCGCATATAAACAATCTGACTGCATCAAAGCGCGCAGTCATACGTTGTTTGACTTTCTGCATCGTTCAAGAAAAAGGTACACATTTGTTTACAATAAGGCCTCAAAAGTAGGAATGTTGTATTGAACCTGATGACTACTAACACTCGCTCGCCACGGCTGGTTGTATAGAGCAGGGGTTCGCAAATGCTTTTTAGTGCTACCCTAAAAAAACAGTTCTAAATTCTCGCGGCCAAAACATTTCGAAAGTGTTTCACTTTGTGTGAAATGCTTCAAAATTAAATATCAATTTTAAGATTACTATTGACAATAAAAATTTTCTTGCACAAAATTGTATGAAATTTAGCACATAAAACAGCAAATGATTGCATTTATTCTGTCAAACGAGAATCGCAAATTTAAAATGTATTAAAATTATTTCGCGACAAAGATTGGAATGCCGGTCGCGACCCACTATTTGCAGACCTTGGTATAGAGCCCTGTGCACAAAATTACAGGCCACACGCAATCTCTGCATGCACACCTTCCTGAAATTACACCATACCTGAGTTGCATTCATGGATGTACAGAAGGAAAGAAAAAGTACATTTTTAACTGCATTTGAATATCGGGAAAGAGGCTCGCGCCTTGTTTGCTGCACAATATTGATATCGCATTTGTCTCTGAATGTCTTCCTGATCTGAGAGCTCAGTATCTAATAAAATTCGCAGATATTTGTAGTGGTTTACAGATATTGCATTTTGTCCACCCAGTGACTGTAAATTATGATAAAGGCCATGTGACTCTGCGGGTAAAAAAAACAGTTTCAGGTTCGATTGGCCATGAAGTATGACAAAACCAGCTGTGACGTGTTTGCGGATCTACTCAGCAAAACCTTTCCAGTTTTCAGCACGTAGCAACAGGTGCGCGTAGAGGGGAATAAAGGTACGATGACCTCAGGCACCCAAGGCAGGGAGCATCAAAAGAGTGAAATTGCATAAAGCACATTTCATTAAAAGCAATTTGATGCTTTTCCACATTGTAAAAGGCTACTAACACATGCTGCCTGGATTTGATTTTTCGAATCTGTTTTTTTGTCAACACTAGTTTTAACGTATTTCAAATGCCTATATTTCTGATTCCTCAATACAAGACTAGAAATTCGTAGGGGGCGTACAATCAAGCAGTTGCCCCGGATATCACCATACCTCTGCAACAATCTTGTCAGCATAGTGACAGCTAGATAAAAGTTACAAAAGTCTTTGTAATGAACTAGATAGAGGTCAACTCAGGGTTGAAGCAAACAAAGCAATCTTGCGACACACAGCGCTTATTTTATATGGGTGTGTCTGGTGCTTTACTGTACTTCCCCAAGGTGTTTTCCCTTCTGGTAGAAACAGTTACACCGGCTTTATTTCAGCATACAGCTGCAAAAGGGCAGAAAATCAATTTGTAGCAGACAGGCCTTGCAGCAAGCATTCTGCAACGCCTTTACCATTCACTATTACTTTAAGTTACAGTGAAAGATTCCTGGCGGGGTTGCCATTTTTATCGTATTTTGAAAAGTGAAAGCAGCATTAATCGAGTTTTCTGAAAATATCATACGTGTTGTAAACTTCGGGAAGTGCCAGCAAATTTGCAGTGATTCTAGATTTTCTAATTGGCCGTGGCATATTGACCAAAAGTTATATTTGGCAAGACATGAATTTTCTGATGATGTCAAAAGCAAATTATGGTACAATGTTGGGAACAGGTATGTCAGGCTTCGCACCAATGCGGTGGAACCCGGTCCTTCCAAATTGTTCTTCTTTCAGAAGAAAGATCTCAAAAACTGTAATTTTATTACCACTAACAGCATTTGACAGCAACAAGGAAAAGAATAGGGAGAAGATCGAACTTTACAGAAGGGACAGTTAGTATTTGTGCTTGTGTTTGCAAGGTAAATAAATACGCATTTGGTCAAAAATGCATTCAAGGAAAAAATGCGAGCAACGACATCATTCTTTCAATAACTGGAAAAAATTGCATGTTTTTGAAAAGTTTTCATGGAACGAGAAAGTCGAGTAGGCATTTCAAAAAGTTCGTGGCCTGATTAAGCTGCAGTATGCCTTCTTAAATTTGCTAATATTTATACACATACCCCCGTAGTATTATACGTCTTTGACCGTACATGTTGAAACCTCTGGTAGAGTGTATTTTGAAGTTGTAAATAACAGTTAATCTTGGGGAAGATGTAGGATTTTTCACGGGTAAGATGCTTACAACTTTGTGCGCCAACACCGTTGCTGTTTTCAGCCGGTTATATCACAGTGTTGCACCTTCTCGGTCGGCGCGGCGTTGAATTTGCAATTCACCACGAACGGGAAGTAGGCTAAGAATAGCACTCACATGCAAATGGCGCAAACTAGCAATATTAGAGTGATCTCCCGTCATGTGATCTCTAATGTTGCTTGCTGCCACAATGTGAAGCTTAGCGCTCGGGCTTTCCGATCGCAACAGCAGAAGGACTATTTGGAAAGTAAAAAAAGTACTGAGACAAATCGCAATAGGTCATTATAAAACATCAAACGCTTTACAATGCTGTTGCCAGGGCTGTGGAGTCGGAAGGATTTTGAACCTGAGGAGTCGGAGTCGCAGAAAATTTTAACGAGTCCGACTCCAGGCTGACCTTTTGCTCGCCGATTGTGACTGTTTGTGTCACAAATGTTCGCAAGCGTCACACTTGGCAATTTAAGCAGCTTAACCTTTCAACAAAAGATGATCATGAAAGGCTGCAGCACACTAACTCGCATGGCTACACTCAGGGGCGATCCAGGTCAGCAGCGACACTCGGGCTCATCACGCAACATATGCTGAGTGAGTGCAACCTTTCGAGGTTTGCGTCACTGAAATTTCCAGTTGCTTTCATTCTGGTTGGCACTATCGTTGCTCTGTGACGTTGGTTATGCAACAATGAACAAGCAAATAGTTCTCATGAGAACTCCATTGTTACGTATCACACGTCACAGAGCAATGATAACACCAGTTAGGCCTGTGCGTACTAGGCTAATTCATATTAGCCCGAATTCCCGGACTAATTATCGTTCGTTTGAAATTATTCTCGAATGGGGACCGTCCATTAGATTGGAATTCAAATGTTGTATGCAAATCCATTGCTTCAAAAAACATTCAATCTGATATGAACTAACTTTAAAAAAATACTTAATCGCAGAGGGCAGCTCAGGTTCTAACGGATTAGCCCGAGTAAAACGCGAGCGAACGTATTCGTGAGAACCGTTGCTTTGCTACGAAAAATATTTTTTGATTTAAGTCTCCTGCAAAGTGAACACGGAGGTTCAACATGAAACGAAAATATATGAACATTGACAAGACCCAATGGAAAGAGCCCGAGTTAACAACTTTAATCAGTGAAGTGGGTGGTGGCACAAACATGCAAAGCAAGCCAGCTCTCGTTCTACATTATAAAGCGTAGTCGAAGAATCGGGCTGATCCCGAGTGCCGAGTCGCCACTGCTTACATTTGATTTAAACGTTTTTGCACAAGGAATTTGCGCCGCAAATACGTGCTGGTGTTGATTGACTTGTCCACACTCGGCACTCCACAGTCCGATTCGATCAGCAAGTAAGCGGCAACTCAAATAAAAACGCGCTATGACCCCAATCCCCAATAGAATAGACACTCGGATTTCGCTACGTTGCCAGGTTGTCATGCTCTTTTGTCGCGCAGCGTGGGCGAAGCGCGGTAACTGTCTGACTGCGAACGATAATCTCGACATCTGGTTTCTGGTCATACTTCTCCAACTGCTTTGCAATGCTTTGATCCAATTAATTGAAACAACACAGTTGCTTCGCTTGGTCTTCTACGTATAGTAGCAAACTTCGTTAAAACGTTAAACGTACAAATAAATTTCTTAAAAGGAACAAATATTCCTTAAAACATACAAATAAGTTTTGGTTATTTTATCATACAATTCCAATCGCAGTCGCTTTGAAGTTAAACTGCAGTGATTTTTGTAACAGTAATTCATGTTGAGTTCTGCCGTTATATCGCAACTTTTGTATTAAAAAATCCATGTCGACTAATTCTTACACCTTGCAAGGTTGTTGTACCTAACTGAAGGCAGGGTGGTATGAACTGTTTAGATAATGAAGAGAAAAGTGAATGCTACCAAGTGGTTAAGCTAAAAATTCAACTAATTTGTTTTACTTTCTTTCTTGGTTGGTAGTTCGTGGATTTTCACCTGTAGCCTATAAGAGCTTACTTGTAACATGTTCATTTGGCCATCTAAGGAAAAAGATAGCAACACATGTGCGTTCAGCAGAGCTGAAGCTTGGCAGCGTTCGACCGCAAAAATGATGTGTCAAAGAAATCATTTGAGATTGCGCGTTACGCAATATGTGCTCTTACACACCGGTGGGATGCACGCATTTTTTCATTTTACTTGTTTACTGATATCGTTTGCGAAGTATCCGTTTTAATCAAATCATCAGAGTTCTCTGATAGTTTGAATTGTGGCAGTTTAGTCGAGTATTTCTTTCTTGCAAAAATAAAAGAGTATCCCCTGTTTGATCATAATTTGCAAAAGTGAGAGATGAACGTGCATGCAGGCCTACACAGTTTTAAAATAAGTTTCCATATTCTTAAAAAGTGCAAGTAAGGTTTATGAACTTATCTGAAAGAAATAATGACTTTAAGTAACTAATACAGCTGAAGGTCAGGGTCGCTCCGGAGTCGGAGTTGAAGTCGGAGTCGGATAATCGAAATTTCCCGGAGCCTGAGTCGGAGTTGGAGTCGGATGATGAGACTTCCGAATCCACAGCCCTGGCAGTTGCAACAGCATTTGCAGCTGTTTCAACATGCTTTGGACATGAGGAATAAAACTGTTGCTCGCCGAAACGTACAACAGTAGTTGTGTTTGATTTTTCCAGTAAAGCTTCCAACACGATCTTGCTAACATCAGACTAGGATTTCGTATGCAGCCTAGAATTTGTTTGTTGCTCACCATACCACAGGGCTTCTTGAATTCAAGGCTTTAAGCCACTGCTTGTGAAACGCACAAAAATATTAGTGCCAGACCAGATGGCTAATGCACGAAACCACGGCTAGAAAAGCATCATAACCAAGATTTTTTGAGACGATGATATAACACGTCTTCTTCTTGCTATAGAGTTATAATTTTATAGTTAGTTTCCACATTTCGGGTTGGGCAGTTGCACAAGATATGGTGGCATCTCGTAACTGACGCAGAACCGTCGCCAGAAATTTCTCAATAGGGGGTTCTCAATAGGGGGCATTGCAGTTCTGTGGGGATGCTTTGCGTATGTTTGGTGGGCTTGAAATTATAAAATTAACTAAAACTCCACTTATTTATTGTGTTTCACGTTTCAATTTATGGGGGCTGAGCCCACCAAAGCCCCACCGTGGCGACGGGACTGAACTAACGGCAACGATTTGTAGTTTCAAAGAATGCAGTTTTGACAAATGTGCGTACATATATTCAACATCAGCTATGTGGTAAAGCTGATCAATCACGCGCCATCAAAATTGGCAAACAAGTTCGATTCCCGGCTGGACCAAATCAATGGTTTGAAATGTCCATCCTCGATTCGGGTGTTTACTGGTAGAAACGTTCATTCGTGGTACAGTATATTCAGGGCTGCAGAGCTGTCGTAAAAATGACACTGCCCCGGCTCCAGAGCTCTTCTTTTCGTAGCATGGTTCCGGCTTCTATTCGTTTTCACACATTCATGTTTTTAATGTTTTCAATTTTCTTGTTGTGCTTCAAGTTCAATGGAAAATGAAATATATCAAGTGCACAAACCTAAAGTATATATTAAACTTTTTGAGTTGGTCAATCTGGTATTTTTTTACAATCAGGGCTTTTACTATGAGAAATGCAGCGAAAAAACAACAATCAGAGGTTCAGACGATTCAGACAACAGTTACTAGCAGAAACGTTACTCAAGGAAACGGCAATACTGAAAGATTCTAGAAAGGCAGTCGCTGATTTTGTTGTAGCGCCTGGTGACCTTTTTTTATTTTTTACGACCGCAATCAAGAAACCATCTGTTTCGAAAAGTACACTTAAGACCGAACGTTTAGACACAGTCCAATCCCAATCGACCTAAGCGTTTTGCATTCATTGCATGCTTTGCCTGCGTTGGAGTCTTGGCGATTCCAGATAACAGCTCTCCCCAGGCAAACCATGCAAAGTGGGCAAAATATACAGTCGATTACTTCTCTCATGTGTTCGTTCAAACGTGCACACATTTGCATTAACACAAATGCCAAGATGTGCATAAAAAGCCCTTTGTTCGAAGAAAGAGTATGGCTTCCAGCAAGAAATGGACATTTGGCTTTTTCAAAGAGCTGAAAATTCTGATTTTTAATCTTTTGTACTCATAATAGACAGTGGTGAACCGCAAAGTAAAGCACAATTTAACCTGCGAAGCTTAAGAGAAAATAAGACTGCGGTTATGGTGCTGAAAACATAAAATTTGTTTCCACAGATGAAAACTTCAAAAAGTCTACATATGCTTACATTGCGTTTTTACATCCTCCTGAAAGCGTATGCCATGGAAAGCAATGCTTGTTCGCTACCAATTATCACTTTCATGTTATGCTGCTGCTAGTAAACGTGATGGTTCCTAGTGAACTTTGTCAGAAAGTAAGATGTTGTGGTAGTTAACGTTTTTCTTACTTCTGCAAGTAATACCACGCTTGTCCAACTACGATGGCACAGCCATAGCAACGATTACCATCAAAGACTCGCAGATCCATTGTTCCAGTCTGATAACTCGTAAAAATCGCATTTAGTGTCCTACAAAGAGCACTGTTTTCGGTGAAGTAAGTTTAATTTTCAATCAACATGACAAAACCGTCAGTATCTAGAAAAGGAACAGGAACCGGAGCTACCTCTCAAATGGCCATAGCTCCAGCGCCGGTCCTAAATTTAAACTGAGCCCAGCTCCAGCTCCTGATTTTTTACCTGAGCTCCGGCTCCTGCTCCAGCTTCAAGCAAAATTCCCAGCTCCCGCGCTCTGGCCCCGTAGCGATGGTATTTTCATCACGAATCCGCTTGGAGCTGGCGCAATGAAGCAGAGTTGGGCACCGCAAAATATTCGTTTACGTCGTAGGCGGATCCAGCCAGTGAAGTTAGGGGGGGGATTTCAATAATATCTGGTAGTCAAGTGCCATTTCTAGTTCACTACTGTGAGAGACATCAGGTATATTTTATAATAGTGCCGTGACAAAACAGTGGATGGAAAAAATGGCCTTATATCGCGATTCCCGTTTTCAGAATTGTATACAAATCTTGGTGAATAAAGTTACTTTCGTAGGTTTTGGGGGTGGCAATCACCCCAATCTTCCCTCTTTTGATCCGCCCCTGGTGTACGCAGAAAGGAGCACAGTATCAACAATAAATTGCAACCTAAGGAGACTTTTGTTTTTTTGTAACAAGGGATAACAAGGAGGCGTGATTTCACGATTTCCTTGAAGTTGATAATTATTTCTGGACTTGTTGAAAAGGAAAACGTGAACACGTTTGTGCCAAAGTGGAATCAGTTCATCATGAACAGGTAAAAATGTTTAAAATATGTTTCTGTTCTTTAACGAAGAAACTAAACTAAAAAGTCAACCTGACTCTTTTGTAACCGTTACTCTTGGATTGAAATAAATCATATATTAAACTTATAAAACGAAACCGTAGATTTGTTTTAGATTATGACATTAGTATTGCACATTGGTCCAGAATCAATATATAATCTTGGCTCAGTACAACGTTGGTATAATTTAAAATACTATTGGTGATACGCATGCCAACGCCGCTAAGCGGAAGATTACTTTTGCATCACAGACGTTAAATCAGTGCGTTTACCGCCGCTTTGGAAAAGTGTCAGTGCGAAGCAATCTTTTGGCATTGTCTTTGTTTTCCACTACCTTTATAAAGTCTTAGCTGCTGTTCTGCAGATTTGAAAGTTTCAAAACCTGGCATGCATTTACGCGAATCTGTAATTTATAATGTCAAATTTTTTTGAAAATCTTTCAAATTCTTGAATGATTTCATTTGGAAAAAAGAAACATTCTTAGGGGAGTATACTAAATTCTACTCTGACTATGCTTTATTTTTTTAACCATTGGTTGTACCAAGAAAGATTTGAATGGCAGTGGTCCTTTATCAGAAAATATCAAACCTTTTTTTAATTTTAAGGTTGACATGATTTTCCATTATTTTCGCTATAGTTTTGTTCTCCTCACCAACATAATATTAATGTATTATGTAATGTTGCGTGGTGCATTTTTAAGGTGAAACTATTTTCCATCTCACGTCGATTTTACATTCTCAGACGTAATTTTAAGCAAAAACAATGGGGCAGATCTTCAAAAGACGTGGAAGGATCGATAAGTCAGGTGAATCACCAAGCTTTGAAATTGCTGTTTCAAAATTTAATCATCACTAATTATACCAGTACACCATACCACCAGATTTACGAGCAGTATACCACCAGATTACGAACATTATATATTTATGATGGTCAAGTTATTACTATCGTTTCTTTGTTACTATGATTTAGGAGACAAACAGTTTCGCTTTCAACAAGCATTTGAAATCTTGCATTTCAGGATCCTCACTTCCTTCGAAAAACTATTTCTCTGCGATTACCATTTTTCAAACCTTGAAAGACATCCAGTTTCAAAATTTGAGATGCAGCTTTCATATTCTGTTGTTAAAGTGTCTCTTTTGGAAATGAGCTGTAACATTTGAATCTATGTATTTTAGGAAAATCATGTTACAAAAAATAATAGTTTAAGAATAAGAACATGCTTTATCAGGAGCACATGTTCTCACTTTATGCAGGAATTGAACCCAGCAGAAATGTCTTCCAACAATCATTGCTCTGACAAAAGTGATTTCAGAGAAAGGAACGTGCAGGCGGACGAATCAGGGTGAGCAGCTTATGAGACTATACATGTATCCACTGCCTCATGCTGTATAACAGGTGTGGCCAACTTGTCTTCGCCTGGGATCGACTAGAAAATTTCTTGTTGACCCGCGATCGACCGGTCGCTAATAAAGTCACAAGTAGAAAATGTCATAAAATGCAATGAAAAGGAACATTGATTAAAAAATGTTCTTTTCAGGTATTTGTCAATTCAATGGAAAACCAGGCGCGATCGACCAGCTGAGTATCGGTTCGCTGGCCATCCCTGCTGTATAGCTAAGAAAAGACGATATTTACATCGATTTTCGCATCTGGTCATCCCACAAACTTGCCAACTTTGCAAAAGCAATGCTAAACCGTCTTCTTTAGCACCTGCTTGATGTGTTGTAGCAGAGCCACCTCTGAATCCTTAAGCGCAAGCATGCTGCAGTATCAGTGGAAAGTTATAAAAATGAAGTGTCTTCAAAAGGCGTGCAAAAATTGTGCACCTTGAACTGTCTGCAAAGGATTGTATTGGCTTTTTGATTGATTCAAAACGTTTATTGCATTTGCCACATGCTAGCCGCGATATATCAAATTTTCGATCAAACGTTTATCTACACGTGAGTAAGCAGTAAAATGGTGGAACATCCACCTCGCAAATTTCTATACTGGTTTAGATACCCGGTGGAGTCACACCGATAATTTAAATAACGCTGCTTCTCAGTTTTCGCCGCATTGATATGCGTTACTCCAATGCTATTTGTAAGAGACAAATTTTTATGCCGTTCTGTCAGTGATATATGCAGTATTCACTATGAACATAGTCACGAATACAGTTGGCGAGGGTAAACAGAGCCCGTAGACAAATTGTGATGCTCAGTAAACAAATATACGATGACAGTATAACAAGTATACAAAAACCTTTCTTCCTTCTTTTGTTTAATCTACAGCATTATTAAAATTTTTGGGTTTGTACAGGATGACTGGATTCTGCATGTTAAGTTTCGAGTGAATTTGAAATGAATCTGTGTTGCAGATTTTCCGGTGAATGCAGTATGTCTTTCAAACAGCAAGAAGGCGTTTTTATGTTTCCGGAGAAACCTCTAGTGCCAGCATTGCCAACATATGATGTACCTTTTTATCGACAACTTGCAACTATCCACATTCCCAACCAAGCCAAACTTCTACTGCAACTGAACCTTTGCAGTGAGAGTGACCGAATTAAAAGCTTTACTGGAAATTGGCCAAGTCAATCAACCCCTCCCCTGGAAAATCTTGCCGCTTCCGGGTGGTTCTACTTGGGTAACCTGGACAGGACCCAGTGCTTTTGCTGCGGAGGGGTGTTGAGAAACTGGCGAAGACTGGACAATCCAAACACTGAGCATTTGAGTCATTTTCCTCATTGTTTAATGGCACAAGGACGAGAGAGCAGAAATATCCCGATACATCCCGGAAAACAAGTATGGTTCAGTTAATCGTCATTGGAAACGTGAATGGAGTAGCGGAGATTTTTAATTTTTTACAAAATATGTATTCGACGTAGTCCTCACTCGGCCAAATATGCTTGGTGTGTGTTCAGAAATCTTTCAAAATGAAAAAATAAATGTACGATTGACAAATAACCAAAATCATTAGTTTTGGCCTTTGCTACGAATTTCAGTAAATTAAACCACAAAGCTCAGTGGAAACAATCTATCAATCACAGTTAGCACAAAAACGCATTTTGCCAAACAACAATTCACTTTTCTCTGCATTATCATGACCAATCTGAAATACCTCTCCTAAATGACTACACCGTGGTCAACATTTCTAGATCTTTAATCCAAATATCTTAACAGTTTGCATCTCATGATTGCTTTTTGAATAACTTTTGAATCGCAAAGACAAGGAAAAAGACTGTTTATGTTTTCAAATATCCTTCAAAGAAAATCCGGCATGATCATTTCCTTTTGGAAAAACATAATTTTTATGATTTATTGCAGCCTTTGCATCCAGCTTAGAGTTTCAATGCAATCCAATTCGTTTATTGCACTGGTATGAGCAGGGAAGGACACAACTAGGTAGACCAGAGACGTTGCATCAACAAAAACCATATTTAAATTCTATATGATTTTGTCCAAATTACGTTGTTCTTCCAAAAGCACCACATAAAACGTCTGTTGAATAATAACAAAAGCTAAAACAAACTGAATACCAAAGATGAATGGGCATTTAATTCTGCATATATGGCTGCCCATTTCAAAATGTGCAAAACTGTTATCAAACACTGTTAGAGCATTCTGATTTGGCCATTCCAATCCATGTTGGAACTTTTGTCTTCAGACACTTTGCAGCGTTTTGCCACAAAACAAGTTGAGTGATCGTGAAAGGCAAGACCTGCTTGCACTGTTTCCATGTAATTTCCCAGCAACTCCCAGCATGAGAAGTGCCAACGATAGACTGACAACGTTCACAAGCTGGCATTTCACACGGGCAACTCCGACAGAGATAGCAGAAACTGGATTTTATTCTCTTGGTAAGTTAAAAAAACAAAAATATCAAAGCTTGCAGAAGCCTTTACTACGTTCCAAATGACTTGTTGAGCTTCCGCAAAGCGCTTAATTCGACACGCATGCAAAACGTTTTGTGTTTTTATTAGGAAAAAAGTAAGCATGGCCAGAATAAACGTAAGCAACAGTCTAGCAAAGCGGTCTTCAAATATTTCGACGGCCCTGAAATTCGGCATGATGGCTTGCAACTCTCTGAAGACAAACCAGTTGAACAATGTCAAGGGAGTCTTGGAAAAAATTTGTTTACCAGGCTGTTTTCCCTGTGTTACCAAAAAAGACGTCAAATGTAACATGTTGACATTTATCTTGAATGGCATTCGGATATAAACAGTAATCCGATGGAATAACATTAGACCTAGGTAGAGATTAGAGAATGCTTTACTCCACGTAGACATAAGTGCTACATTTTGAAAGAGTGGTTCGCTTTTAGTATTACGGTATGATGATGAAACGCTTTATGTATGAAATGCAGTGGTTGTCAGACGTACTTGCAGGTTGTTCACCGTAACCTTACAAAGTTTTGACTAAAATAAAATACAGTATCGATTCAAAAACTATTTTCTGTCAAACACACACCGTTTGAAGCTTTAATGTGCATAAGTGTTTTTAGATACTGCTGATTGCACTACATTATGCATTTACAGGCGTACGCATCACTTTCAAAACTTTTACAAGTATTCAATTGGTCAGTCAGTCTGATGGAGTTTAGGCTCTCACCTCACGTTCACACACTGCAATTGCTCAAGTAATAGATTTGCAACATTCGCTGTCAGCAAAGCAGCCAACAACTGAAATATTTCTTTACCTTCTGATTCGCAATGGCAAGCAAAGGGAAAGATGCCATCACAGCAGTTTTATTGAATGATCCTCATTTTTGAAGAAGTATCAATCCCATTGATTCTTTACAAGTAATACGTTAATGAACTGAATCTCTAAATGACTGCAAACACATGGGGCAGATAAAAATTTCCTAAAAAATGCAAATGTCTGTCTTGCAACATAATGTCTTTTGTTTGATGCTACACTTCGTAATTTGGGAAAACGTCTAGTTACTAGACCTGCGACCCACTTTTGGGTCGCGACCCTGGGGTTGAGAAGCGCTGGTCTAATAAAAGGTTTTGTTCGCGGCAGTATCCGTTTTGCTTTGCGTCTGATTTAACCGTCTAAACTTGTTATATGTTGAAGAGGTTAGATGCGTTTTCTAATTGCGTTGTTTATTTGAAGGGGTCAGAGATCGTGTAAAGTGCTTTTATTGCAATGGAGGTTTGCAAAATTGGCAAACAAACGACGATCCGTGGTCAGAACACGCAAAGTGGTATTCTACTTGTGAATTTCTTCTTCAACAAAAGGGTCCAGAATTTGTTCATATGGTGGTTGTTCGCTTTCCAAATATAAATCGACCAATGCTTCGAGCTCCTAGTCCGGATGGTCCTTCAAGATATCAGTAAATCTGCATTTTTTAAATTCTTCCGTTTTGCCAAAAAGTAGTACTTTACATTTAAGTGAGCTGATTTAATCATGTTGCATTGTGTTGTTATCAGCAATTCCTTAGATATTCAAAATTGAGATCGTGGTATAAAAGCTTTGTATCACCCGGGTGGTGATGAAAACAGTTTCGTTTGCCGCCATTTTCTCCGAAAAATCCTGTATCCTAGGCTTTTTTCGGAGGCCAAGCATAGACCAGGTGGTGTAATAAATATCCAACCTGACAACACTGGTTTGGAGACAGATTAATCAGAGGCTGCTAACAAACTGTGAGATATTGCGAGACCTCCTCGATCTGCTTTCCCTGCGATCATCATCTGAAGAAAAAGCGGGTTTGAAAACTAATTGAGAGTGAAAAAAGCCAAATATCATGAATATTCTTGACAAAAGGGCTGCATAAGAGACTCTCCACTTATTTACAATGTTTTGAAATAAGCCATGTCAGTATACCAGCATTTTTTTAATTTGTAAAACATAGGAATATTTGAATGTGCGGTTCACATTATGAAGACAGCCTTTGACTAGCCACGAAACAAATCACCTAAGTTTCATTTTCTTTTTCTCACTTGTAAAAAGTCACAGGAAAGCAAACAGTTTTTGAAGTAATGAGAGCTATTTCATTGCTGTTTTTATTTTCATTCTCAAAAAACTCGGCTATATTTGATGAAAATATGAAAATTATAAACCTTTAGCAACGATTCATTGATCTTGCCAGCAATAGGCAGGTTTGTCTAATTTTGTCTGATCTGTACTTCAAGTACAGTGTTTTTTTTCGCAGTGAAAAGCATAACAGAAACGTTACTTAGAAAAATAGCGCAATTGCAAAAAACCGTTCAGATAATCCGCGTGCATTATTTTTTAGAGCTGCATCGAAATTTCCATGTGTCTGCATGTGTAAATCATTGAAAGGCGAGATTAAACAACAAATTATCTCCAATTTATTCATCGATGATACTTGAATTACCTGAGGTCAATAACTTTCTTACCGACGTGTCTGGTTTTAAATCGCATAACTCAACCGTTTCAAAGTTGAAAAACAACTAAAACGAAACTTGTTTTCTTGAAATCCGTAAAAATGACTGAAATGTATCAATTGCATTCCGCGTGTCTTGGACGTATATGTTTGTTTCAGTAGGAATTGCAAAAAGGTTTATAACAGCATTTTTTCATAAAATTCTTACAAATATTTCTTTCATGCTGTTTAATGCGAACATATATATTTTTCATGGTCTTAATTAAACTATGCTTGAACAACTCGTGTTTCGTTATGGAGAACGAGGTGATCATACCATTTTCCATTCAGAGTGCTTTTGGTATTTCTCAACACTGTGGTTAAGACGTTGCGAACGGCATTTCTTTTCTGCAAAATCTTTGACCCTTGTGAACATTTATTATGTTCGGTGTACCAAGAAGTTCCTGTATTTCTTTCATACCTTTACGTTACAGATTCCAGCATAATAGAAGCAATTCCGTCTCATCCGCAGCTTCGGGAAGCTTCCAGGAAGTAGTTGCTGAAAAACAAACAACGTGTTCCATTTTAAAGAATGCAATGACATCCACAGTTGCAGAATCTGTGATTTGTAAGTCCAGTCGAATGAATGTGGCTGAGAAAATCAATTGATTAATTATAATAATGAAAGCATCTAGTAGCACATTGACTCTTCGTACAACATACGTGTACGGTGCTTCACCCAGTTAGTGAAAAAAGTGGTCTTGCAGTAGCATAAACTGAAAACCTCAATGTCGCCTGGAAAAATCCGCACTAGGACGAGCTTGTAATGCATATGTTTTGCATTGCTGCTAAGTTAGCTAAATGTGCTAAAGTGCTCTGTTTGTCTTAATCATGCTAAAACCTCGAAGAGTGCGGTATTTCATTTTTAATGTTAGAATCTTACTGTATATACTGCATTGTGAAAATAGAACAGCAAACGTTTCATCACACAGTGGCCTTTCAACCAAAGCATGCGCAATAGCATGAAATACATGAAGTTTCAAAATTTGTCTCGAGTAGTGAGACTAAAAGCGTCCCTAGCGGACAAAATGTGGGTTAAGTATTTAGTACAGAGCTTAGAGATACGTTGAAGGTTATCAGTTGGACAGGAAAGAGAAATTAACTCTAACTGAAAGCGCTAGTTGGCATTTCTATATTTGCACAAACTGTTTGTTTTGTAAAAAAAAGTCGTAACAGGGAAACGTGGACAAGTAATTAATCTTCTACCATTACAAAATTTTGTAGCGTTTTTGCAATAAACAGTCTTTGCACATTTTTGAAAAACACTTACGCTTAAAAAAAATGTTTGTTCAGGTATGGGTTTTGACGAAAAATTCGTCAAACAAGCCATGCTAGAAAACATTGAAAAGAAGAGTATTGGTCACACTACTGCTAGGGCACTTGTGGAAGCAGTTCAAGAACTTGAAAGGTGGCTTGAATTTTCAAAAATATTACTGCAGATTTGTGATCACGCTGAAATGCGCTAATCACTTCCATTTAGAAATCAAAACTGTTTCAACTGAACTTGAATTGTTTTTTGAACAAAAACTTGCAATCCATTTTCATGCCTGACTAATTGCAAGGCTATGTTGATTGATATACCTGCAACGTGTTTTTCTGAATAATTTTGCAAAATACGAAAACACAGCTATCAATCTGAAATTAATGAAAAAATTTGATTATTATGAAATGTTTTCGTACTGTGTTCTTCATACAACAAAATAATTTGCCCAAAGTTTTGTTTGAATTGGAAATTTGTTTACTTTAACCCTTTAATTTGCATAAATAAAATGTACAACGCACGGTTTTCTAAGACTTAATTGATGTTTAGAAAACAAGTTGAAAATCGTTTTTAAAAACTGGACGAATTACTTGTATAGACTCAATGCACGTACTGTAACGTATATTTTACATTCTAATTATCTTGATCAATGACACAATGACCTAAATATTTTGATCTATTTACGGCCTAGTCGAAACGTTAGTCCATCTATAAAAACGAGAGCATGTATGCTTATAACGTGCATCAGTCACATTGCTACATCTTTTATCGACATTAAAATGCGATGCGGGCATGTAATAATTGTATTGATTACTTGGTGACAATTTTCAAGTAAAGCTTGCTTTTGCGAAGTTCAATTAAAAAATTAATCCGCCTCCGAAAACGATACTATTATGTCATATATAAATCAAACTACGTTTTTTTTCGTTGCAGAATTGAAGAGGCAAACAACGAACGTGTCCCAGCAAGGTTACACAAAAGAGAAGAAATTGCAGACGTTAAACGAGAAACGTCGCTGAAATCCAATTTGCACTGCCAACCAAACGACTTGAATAGTGTTTGCAAAAATTCAGATAACCAAGAAAGCATGGACGTTTCTGAAATTCTTTATCCAAGTTCATTTTCGAGTAGTTGCATCCCAGGATTTCCTAGCAAGGTAGAAAGATTGCAAAACTCGACGCAAAACGGTTCGTCCAGACTAAAAGTTTTAGTTTTTAAGATAACGTTATTGAAATATCCAACATGTCATTGCATAAACTTCATGATGCAACTGCATTTGAATCCCACCTAAATTGATTGTAGGCGTTGTTGCTGTCATGCATTTGCCTTTGAGTATGACATTATTTTTTATTGCTTCCGCTAATGAGCGCAGTTCAAAGTTTCAAATTTGGTTACTTTAGAATTTAAAGTTTAAATTTTCCAATACTTTTTCCATTCACATCGTGATAAATATGAGTGGAAAAGGTTTTTATGTGTGCAATGAAATACTTTATCTTATCTATGAAGGTATACTGTTGTGTATTTCAATTCATTTGACTCTAAAAATCGATTCCAAATAGCATCATTTTACATATTTCGTAGGCTTCACCATCACCTAACGGCTTGTTTTCGGCTGGTGCAATGTCTCATGGGCAAAACGACAACTTAGGAGATGAAAAGAATTCCGAGGCGTTTTTCAGAAAAACTCTGAACCAACTTCAAATAGAAAAATTATGCAAGGTAAACGTGGTTTTGATCCTAGGCCATCAATGTGATTTGAAAATAAACTACATCAAGCAATTATGTTCGGTTTTCTAAAAGGAAGTTTAAATAACTGTTTCTACAAGTATGAATAACTGCTTTTTTGCAGCTTATATAACGTAAGATCATTAATTTCTAAGACCAAGCTTTAAAATCCGCTATGTTTTATCTTTGTCTTAAAATAATCTCGTCCGTTACTACTGACATGGAAACATTGTATTGTGCCTTATATCCTGTCAAAATATTTAAAAATATGTAATTTAGCTCAGCTGTCATTTCCTGAAATACCATATCATGTATAAAAAGAAGAAGATTATTTAAGATTTGCTCAAGTCAAAAATCATTTTATTGTTTTAGAAATTAGCGCATGAAAAGTTAAGCGATTATTTTTGTCAGTAACACCACAACACACGTAATTGCAGCTGAACAAAACGTTTTCAATGGCATTTGAATTGTTTTTTGTCAAACTGAATTTTGATTCCACCTCACATGAAATGTACCACTGAAATTGATGAATTAATATTGCATTTCTTACAATTTGTGCAACCAGGTCAAAAACGTAACAATAAGCTTCTGCGTTCAACGAAAACGCAGCAACAAAGACGTATTTAAAGCTATCTCAGCAGCCTTTGCCAATGGGAATGTTTTTTGCAGGTGTGTTTGGACAAAGATGCAGCAGTTCTCTACATGCCGTGCGGACATATTTGTTGTTGCATGGAATGTTCCCAGGCTTTGAGGTTGTGTCCTATTTGCAGACAGAAAATAGACAAAGCAATGAAGACGTATATGTCATAATCAACTTTTGCTGGATCCCACAAAACGTTTTGCCGATTTGTTGACAGTGGTTTCTGTTTTGTTTATACTCCAACTTATCACTCTCAATTCTCTTTTGTTCTCATCTTCGGTTTTCTAACACTTTTCAGAAACCAGATGAAATATTTAACACTATCGCGAATATAATAGCTAAAATAGTAGATTTAAGGTAGATTTATCAGATATTTTCAATTTTTGTTGTGGTCAATTTTAATATTCTGTATCACATATTCTCAAATATACTTCTAAATGAAAAGACTGTGGAGAAGAGCGCGTTTATCTACTTGCTTAATTACTGTGACAAGGATTTATTTTATTTAAAGTTCATACTGACATGTGGTCCATAAGTTGCCTGAGGTTTGAACTGCCAGTAAGGTTTGTTGTTATCAGTTAGAGTTCCACAAACAAAAATGTAAACGCACACTTACTGCAAAACCAAAGATATAGTTCATTCAAGACAAAAAAATGCTATTCCTTTTCCATCCGTAGCTGGAGAACAGATATGTCAAAGTTTACTTTTTGGTGCCTGCTAGATAAAATTGATAAACTGACTTGAAAAAATCAAGTGAGATGTAATCGAAACAAAGCAATGTTTAACTAAAAAAGCTGAATTGGTTTCATTTCCATTGACACTCACTCATTCACTTTTCACACAAAAGTTTACTCTCCGGAAGCTCGCGGTGGCGTCAGCCTTAATTGGTACCAATAGCATACAATTAATTTTTGATATAAACAAATCAAAGAAAAAGGGCGTGTTTTAATTTTATTTGTGACTGAGCGCGTTAGGTAAATTTGAACACCATGATCTATCGTAACACTCCGGTTTGGTCAATTTAAAAAATAAACCCTTTGCAAGTTCAAATAAGCCCCAAAAGGCTAATAACTGTTGCTCCTCCACATTTACGAATCTTTATTGAACGAAATTTTGTTCAAGTTATGTTGATCAGTAGCATCAAAAAATGTACTGACGTTGTGCGGGATAATCAAAAGCAGTACTACAGAACCAAAAACATGAAGTGGGGAAAGCATTGTTACAAAACAAACAAGTGCTGTTGACGTCCAGACGTTCTGAAATTTTTTGCCTTAGTTCACTGTAAAAGCAACATATTGACCAATAAGTTGGTTCCAAATGGGGGACGCCATTCTCTATGAAATTGTTTGGATTTTAAAGATTTCTTCTGGGTTCCTTCCGGTTACCCTACTGGTGAAGGTAAACTGCACTGTTAGCAAACAAAAATTAGTTCAATCTATCACACAGTTGAAGGTGTATTATTTAGTCTATTAATTCTGAAACTTCTGCTTTTCTTGTACGTTTGACGAAACTGTAAGCTTGCAAAACATTTAAGGACTTGGTCATAACAAGTTTGCCATAAGTTCCTATATACGAAACAAGTATAGGATTGGAATATTCTGTCACAAATCTTAAGATAAACCAAATTTGTGAAATCATCTTATTTCGATGTTCATTTTTACTTCCAAAGAAATTTTCATATTCAGAGAACAAAATTCAGACGTTTTTTGACAGAATGTATTTAGTTGAGCTCATGATGTACCCCGATGAGTTTTCTCGATATAACTTTTGTGCTTTAATAAAGAAGGTACGTTCAACAATATCAACAAAATTTCAAGCAAAATTAAATTGCATCGTTACCAACAGTCTTGCGTCAGCGAAGCTTTCCTATTTGTAGCATTCGGTAAACTTTTAGGTTTGCGTTTTTCTTGTTTTCGTAATTTTCTGCGCCTCAGGAAAATCTTTAGACCTCATGGATATGCACATATTCCTTATTTGCGTGGTTGCACATTATACAGTATACACTTACTATATAATACCGATTAACCAAATTCATGATTACCAGGCGTTCAGCATGAAGCAGTAATATAATAATACCATTTCTGCTTGTGAAAAATATATAAGCTGTGTAATTATTCATGTTGTGCGAATTTCCTTATTTTTGCTTTCAACATTATCGTGAACAATGTTTTGAAAATTTTTATATTAGTTTGGAATTAAACGTTTTTGATATCTAGATATCTGCTTTCAGCAATATGTGTCTGTAATGAAACTGGATACATAAAAATGTGAATATTTAAAACGTCAAAACAACAAAAACACAAAAGCAACATGCCTATCTTTACTATTACCACATTTTCAGATAAACGTGCAGCTTAGTAAATTGAAGCCTAACAAATCGCGCTAGACAAAATACCATTTAGATTATAATTTGAATAAAACCATACCCAACCTTTCAAAAAGAATCATTTCTCTTCCATTGTTGTTTCGCATGTTGTTTAAAAACCGCACATATCTCTGATGACCACACATTTCTTTCTGTTTCTTCATATTTTTCAGTTGCAAAAAGTGAATAGAACAAAATAATTTTAAGCCGTTCTAGGAAAATCAATCGAGTGTTAATCATTTGCATAAAATTGGATAAAAATAGTTACTGCTGAGATACACCCGGTTCACACCACAGAGCCTAAGAATATGGTCTGCAAAGATTGGTGTATGAAAAGCAAAGAGCTTTAATATGGAAGGTAGAGAAAATAATGAAACCACTTCGTGAAAACGATTTCACCTATTCTCCAGCTTTCGCAATTCCATATGCCAAGCGCATGAGGCAATTCTTCGAGTTCCTTGCAATGTAAAAACGCTCCAACATTGAGTTCACAAGTGCGTTCACGAAGGTAAGCCAAAGGTGACGAATCGCTCACGCGTCAATCCGATGCGAATCCGATAACAGTGCAAAGTTGGTACGTGTCAACGCCATCTATGCATGCGTTCTTTACTATTACCACGCATTTATGCTTTTGTTTCATCAAACTAATATGTTAGCGCGTATGATTCCCTATTACCGCCGCATACCGCATATCCAGCTATGTGTTCTTTCATGTATATGTTACGTTCATTGTTACTGCCATACATAACTAAGTCTACTACATTGCATGTGTTGGTGAAAACTTTATACAACACGCAATTACATACAACGAGGGCGAGGGTTACAAAAGCTTCGATCAGATCAGGCCGTAATCACTATCGAGGTGCAGTGAAGCCTCACCGTTTGTTTCAATTGTGTGAGCATGTAACCCGAACATTTTTTTCTTCGAGCAAGGTTTACACAAGCGGTAGTGTGTGATGGTTAACGCTCATGAGCATCTCAAAACAAGACACCCATTTGCACCCGCCGCACAACAACTCATCAGCTCATCTGACGACAACAACAGAAGTGCAGCTCGCTCTGAGTTAACCACAGATGGAATGCAGAGTGGTTGAACAACGCTACAAGGGTTCGGTAACTTCATCCCCGAAACCGGCACCCGGCCTCATGAAATTGCTCTTCCAAGAATAGCGTGGGTCCAGCTTATTCGCCTCCACACTGGTGTCGAACGTTTCCGCTCTTGCTTACACAAATGAAGCATGGCCCCTTCTGCGGCTTGTGAGTGCAGTGGAGAGGAACAAACCATTGACCATGTTATCCTTCATTGTCCAATCCATCCACCTCCCTATGGATCTAGTGAGATCTAGTGAGGCCATACGGTGGATTTCAAAAACTGGCTCAAACGATGAAGACGAAAACGCCACGAACAGGAGTAAATCATTGTCTGACTACACAGCTAAATCCTTCTTACGGAGAAAAGTTTCTTTCAGCTTCACTACCAATTTACAAAGCTTGATCGAAGCCAATTTATATAATTGATCGAATGATGCTAACAAATAAGTATAGTCAAGATTGGTCTGCCTCAGGAATGGATGCTATTTTTCGCATGTATGAATGAAGCTACATCTTTTCCACTGAAAAATTAAAGAGACAAAAAACAAAAGCTTTCCACAAGGTTGCAAAATATTGAAGAAGTTAGAAAAACTCCGCAGAAATGGAACTTTCAGTGCCACTCAACAGACTTGAAGTTGTTTGCAAATATGCAGAGAAACAAGAACAAATGTACTTTTCCGAAAAGCATGTTCACCTTCAGCTGTGAGTACTTGTTTCTCAGAATTTCCGAGCTAGATAGAAAAATAAAAATAAAAAAAACTAGAGAAAAATAGATCATCTGGTCTGAAGGTCTTTATTTGTAAAGATAACTCTATCGAATTATTATATGTTTTACTGCGTAAGTGTTGAGATACATTTCAATCACACATAAAGCTGTTCCAGGCATTATTGATGTTACTTTTGCAGTTGAGCATGAACTTAGTAGGGTAATCTTATAAGTCGTGTGTTTAGCTCCGAAGCGTTTCTGGTTATAAATACCTATACGTAAAAATTCGTATGCGTCTGCCTGGTCTGAATATTCCGACCGGTTGGTAAGATTGTATGGATACTTCCCAACTGCAAAAATTAAAATATCTCCCTGTTGTATCCTGTACCCAGGATGCCTGCCAAAAAACTTGCTGTATGTCTAAAATGTATATCTGCCGGGAGACTAGGACCTACTTGCTTCATCTCTTCAACGTTTAGGAGTTCAAACTGACAGCATTGGGAAAAGCCTAAAATTTCAGCTTAAATAGAGTTTTTCTTTTTCCATATTTGGTTCTGAATAATACATCCCTTCTTCATTGATATTTGCAATGATAGGCTGGCGCGCTTGCGTCGATCGACACACAATGCAAAACCGTTCCCTAGCGACAAGAAAAAGTAAAACTTCTGCTTAGAAAAAATCCCGAGAGAATCCACGACTTATTGAGCAAACTGCAATAGCACTACACATGTGAGTAACAACATACAAATCACAAGTTCACCAATCGAAGCACCACAACCAGAATATAACCGCTCTTTTGAGAGCTTTAATCGGTTTTCTTGCTTTTTCCACATCAAACCATTTGTTTAGGATTTTATTTTGGGCAAATCGTACCGAGAGTTAGGTCCTTTGACTCACACGGAACTCGAAGCATGACATTTTCCGAAAGTTCCCGACAGCGACTCAAGGTTAATTTCTCTATTTTGCTACAAGACTAATACTTGTTTTCGAATTCACTCTGGTCGTCTGCATGCCCTAATAATTGTTTTTTTTCTTTGTTTTATTTAGTTTTCAATTTTTTTCTCACGCGATTCGATTAAGGCAGTTTTCTTTGATTACGCAACGCTCCCGCCTCTAAGTGCTCAGCTCCCAGGCGCAACGCGACGTCATCTTTTCCATCATTGCAGCGGGGCGTGGAGAAGGGTTGTATGACGTCACTGGTGAAGTTTACATTCAATGGTAAAAATTTAAATGCACGGGTCAAATATAAATGCAAGTCTTCGTTAGCTTGTTTCTGATGGCAGCAACATGGGATTTGATTCATTGGTGTGCTTTCCTATCGCTTTACTACAAATCGATTTGAAACACGATAGGCCTCGGTGCTTGCTAGGGCACCCAAGTTGTTTTGACTTGAGTTCAGTCCCACCACAGATTGCGTAGGCTGCTGCGCTTTGCGCTGCGAATGAGCTGTACTCTCTTTACTCTTTTATTTTAACACGCTGCATTATTTGCAAAGATAATCCCAGTTATTGCGTCTATTGCAAGTCTCCAACTAACACTGCTGCGAATCTGTAAATTTGGCAAACTCCCAACATTTGTAACTACAGTACAACGCATTGCCATCTGCGCCTAATCGGATTTTCCCTGTCTGCGTACATACACCTTTACATTACAGAATGTGATGAAATAAAATAAAATCACAACACATGACGAAACGCGTACAATTCACATTACAGGTTATCAACACATTCGAACATCATCGGAGTTTACCATCTGCTTGCAGTCGCTGATGGCCTCATGGCCTGCGACAACATGAAATTTTGTGTTGCGTTCCAAGGAACAAACGTGCTCAAATTCTTAGCTCCAGCTGCAAAAAGGCCTATGTTAAACAATTGATTTCCCATCGTTCTTGAATGCTTGCCGATTATAAATCGATCCGTCGCCTTTCGGCAGACCAATCAGATTTGTGTGACATGCAACATTATCAGACATGTGCCTTGAACTATGAGAGCATCATTTTTATCGCGTCCACGATTGAGCACAGGTCAAACATTCAAATTTGGTTGCAAGTCATTTTTCCAATAACAATGTATGTTGTAATTTTCTGTAATGATCGCGTATGGATTGGCAGTCGAATTTAGCGCGCAGCGCAAGGTGTAGCGGACGCAGGTTTCTGCCGGCAGCTCGGTTTCTGAAACTGCAGCACAAATTACTTAATTGAATGCATCTCGCACGCGATGGCGCAAAAACGCCCTTGAAACATACGAGTTTCGACTCACGCGGAGGTGAGAGCCAGTACCATCGCTGATTTCGAAGCGTCTCAAGTTTTCTCTTGCATGATGACCAGCCCGTGGTCTACTAATGATAGGTGCGTCCGCTTCGGTTCGACCGGGTCTTACCAAGACTTTGCAAATTGGTACTGTATAACCTTCTTATCAGGCGCACGGTGTGCGGAAGAGTTGCAGGGAACACATCCAGAGCACAAAACAAATCGAGTCAAATTAAAACAAGCATTGTACAAATTCAGTCGTGGCGCTATAAAACCACTGTAGTTATAAAACGCCATCAACAAAACATCGTATAAATGAAGAAAAAACTCAATTTCAAACCTGTTGGAGTTGGTCCGAGTGAGCAAAGATGAAGATGGTCATTGACGTGAAACTCAGTCTCAATGTAGAAAAGAATTGGGGAAAAGGATTATAAGCACTAAACTCGTTGAGCGACCAATCTCGCCAGCAAGGACAACCACATCCGTTCTCCCCCTGTTAGCTTCTACGCTTGTTTGCCGAATAACGTGTTTTGCCAATCAAGAGTACACTGCTTGTCCAGTCGTCTCTACCGAGTGTGTAGCTTAAGCTATTTTGCAATTTTCTTTCAGCTTGCTGCACTAATATGCTCGCCTAAAAGGAATAATAAAGTCTGAACTATTCCAAGTGAAAATCTGTTGTTTGATACGGGCAAGATCACGTCGCCAGTCTGATCCTGATTGCTATCAGCCGAAATGCTTTTCATCCCTGCAATGGAATATTTTTTCAGGGTGGTCCAAAAAGGATAGATATTTCTTTGATAATGTAGCCTTTTTTATTAGAAGGAACATTTTAGCAATTATTTTACATAACCCTGTCTTACAGACACGCAAGTTTTGTGTGGTGTACGTTTTTTCCTCGTACACTGCTATTTTGCCAGCATAACCAATAGTTTATAATGCGCTCGATCCCAAGATCCTTGGCTCTGAACCACAGCTGCTCGCACCTTGCAATTTGTGATGAACCTGTTCAACATTTAATGGGGAATTGTACTGATATCCGCTCGAATGTTGTTTTTGAGAACATCAATAGTTTGGAGATAATTACCGCAAACCATGTAATGTAGGTGTCACAAAAAGTAATTCAAAATAGATGGGTCTGGAGAATGCGCAGATAGAGAGTGGTCAGCAGGCCCGCAACCAGAGGAGGGCAACCGTTCGATTGCCTCCCACGAAAGTTTCAAAAACATGCTCATTGGTTAGGCACAACAACTAGAATCATTTTGCCTCCCCCCGAAAAAATCACCTGGTTGGGGCACTGGTGGTCAGTCTGACGGGTGACGAGCGTTTCTCCAAGAAAGAAACGGATGGAAAAATTCGAGCCAAGCATTGAAGCAATGCGGTCTTGCTCTATCCTGGGGATAAAGCACCATATCCCTGTCCATTCCACACCTTCGCCGCAGTGGCGGGCTAAATGTTCTTCTCACTAGTAAGCAGATATGTCCAAAACAAATGGCTTAATAATTATGTCACTATGCCCCAATCACCTCTGTGTGTCACTAACGACACGAGCGGAATTTTACAAGTGTTTACTACCCATAGCAAATAGCTCACTACTCTGACACTCCGTGTATTCCTCAAGTCTCTCATTGGCATTGCTTTCATACACACCAAGTTTTTTCCATTTATGAAATTTACAGAAAAAATTACTTCTTCCCGAAAAAAAGTATCATGTTAGGTAATAGCGCAACATTTTTTCCCAAACGCATTTAATACGAGACAACGAGGTCAAATACTTGCCCCGAGGGCCACATGCGCCCCACGAGGTTTTTCCGTGCGGCCAGCGAACTGATTAGCTAGGCAGAGTCAAATTCATGTGAAGTCACCAACGAATTTGAGACGTCGTGTATTTGGCACGTGCAGTATTGCCATGTCTAAATTTTAGCCCACTAAATCAATTGCGAAAGGCACCCTTGATGCTAATACTGATAAGCTGCGGTAAACACAAACGTGAAGAGTTTTTTATAAATATGTATGAACGCATTCAATATCGGTCCTTCACACCATTCGCGCTTGGGAGCCGGAAGATCTCACGTTTATTGGGTCACTTAGCAACTCCATAACACTCCGGGCGATTGAGCGAGAGATCTGTTCAAACTCTCAAAAATGCGGCGAGTCTTCTAGCATGGATTTGAAAATTTTTGAAAGTTTTTGGTGTCGGGTTTTTGTGGGTAGCGTCATAAGTGGCGTTGTGGGGTAGGTTGAGGTCTTTTTGGCCGGGATCAGCTGGCCCTGAGCCCAACAGCAAGAGCCAATTTTTTGACTCAAGTTTTTAGTGGAAACTAGGCTATGGCGCGAGTCTTTGGAGCCTTTGATTGGCTAGAGTTTCTGGTACAAACGTTCTAGCGTTTCTGGTTCAAACCTTACGGCCAAAAAGCCATACATTTGGTGAAAAATCAATTTTCAGTTTTTTACCAAATTTTTATAAATATTAAGTTTTTTTTACCCAAACTGTGGGGAAACATGCTGCAACGAACATAAAATATTGTCACTGTGCTTTGTTCGTATTGCACAGAGTCACCGAACACCATGTTACTGACTTTGCATGCTGTTCTTACTTGTATGGCGAGTTTACATGCTTTCGTGTTTGAACATTCGTTCGCCAAACTCTTTAGTGACATTCAGGAAATTGTTACATTTATTAAGTTTTTCTAGTTTCTAAACTTTAGTTTATCAAGCTTTTAAGTGATATTCTTGATGTTGTGCAAAAAACGTCCGATTTGCCGATGTCCTATCTACTCGTTTCCCAATATATGCGACACGGGTCGCTAGCGATCCATGTTAGGTTACAGTGATTGGCAAAGCACCTATAAGCGTTCAAGGGTTACCAGGGCCGCACATTGAACAACATATTTAATGGGGTCGCACAGTGAATGACTTACTTTGATCTTAGCTAACAAAATTTAGCTTAAGCTAATGTAATGGAAGCGTTCGAATCCTAACTGCAATGGTTACAGACGTAATAAACTGGCACGGAGGACCACCTGCATCAAAAGTGTCAAATTCAAGATTATCAAAACAAGGTAGGTTGTCATGTAGGATCCTTTTACAGCAGCGAAAACCTAAACGGGCCGCACAAAACCTGCGACTGGGCCGCATGCGGCCCGCGGGTTGGACATCCCGTAACTGGTTTGAAGTATCGCTCTGTGTTCACAGTTGCCAGGCGCCCACCAGCGTTTTCGAACCAGTATCGCCACCTTATGTCATTAGGGCCCAAAGCGCACCAAACAGTCACTTTCTCCACACTGAGTGGGGGATGTCGATGCTCATATATGGCTGAGCCTGAGCCAAAAGCACATATTGAGTTTGTTCACGTGACTACCAGGTTGGAAATTTGCCTCGTCACTCAAAAAAAATGAAGTCCAAGCAATCAGGTGGCTTTATGCAGTATTCGCTGACGGATGGTTTGCCCAAAGGCACATCTCTCTACTTTATCTGCACCGGTCTGAAGTTGTGACATATGTATCTTATGCGAAAACAGATGAAGATACTGGTACATTTTGTCCATAACTGCACTCATTGAAAGATCTGTCTCCTGGAACAAATGTCTTGTGGATTTCCTTGGATACTGCTCAAAACATTGCCTCAGAGTGGAGATGTGATTTTTCATCCGGACTGGCCGTATTCGACCACAGCGACCGCTAAGCTCTGAAATGTTGTCCTGTAAAACATGTCGCAATCAGTAGGGAATGGTTGGTACACTTTTAAGCCTGCATGCAAATCAGTGAAACGGCATAATTAGTGCAAATGATTTTGAACTGTCTTATTATTTTCAAATACTCGTGATGCAGCTTAAGTAAAGGTAACCTAATACCTTAAACCCGGCTAACGCTTATACCCGCCTATGATCATGATGTAGTTTGTTACGATGTTAGAATTCTACGACTCAAGAGATGTTCTTTATGTAGAAATTTGACCCAAAGAAGAAACATATAAATTGGCCTTCAAATTTTTAGTGAGTTATTTTGTTCTCAAGTCTTGATTAGGCCTATGTCATCTAAAAATCCCTTAACCTCTCCCACTCGTGACCTCACACCAAAAACTTCATACCTAAAAGTGCCCACCTTTTTCAAAATCGAACTTAGGAGACTTTCTGCTTCTTTGCTGCTTCTTCAGAGGGTTTGAAACGTTCTCTAGCATTATAGGTCGGCAAGTTATGATGCTCCAGGACTTGCAGTTTTAGTCCCGAAAAGGTATAGTTGGGCCATTTTGGTGGAATATATAACCGACCATAACTCGCCACCCGATAGGTAGAGATCTGTTCAAACCCTCTAAAGATGCGGAAAGTCTTGTAGCTTCGATTTAAAAATTGGAAAGTTTTGGATTTGAGATTTTTGCGGGTGACGTCATGTTTGAGGCAGGTTTAGGGATTTTTGGAGGACTTCATCGGGCCATGGGCCCACACCGCAGGAGGCAAATTTTTGTTTCTTTCTTTTAAAACCATTAGGGGAAAATCCACGTCTTTATAGTCCGTAATTGGCCTTCTAGCGTATGTGGTTCGAAAGTAATGCCCAAAAATCCGCAAATGATTCAGCCTTTTCGCTAAGGATTCATTAGGATATTAATTAATTAATTAATTAATTTGTTGTCTTTGGGTCATAAATTTCGAAACACCAACGCTAGAAAGACAATCAAAGTCTCTGTGCTGGCTAGTTAAGGGCTCTGTTTAATGCACTTGTTCAATTTTCAGGCCAAGGCAGACATCTTGCTTTGTCATCAAATGCATCACTGAAGGATGACATTGACATTCAGAGACAAGTGAAATCGCTGTACTGTGCAACAAACAAACTCAGAGGCATATTTACTCAATGCTCTACTGCAGTGAAAAACACTCTATTTTGTGCTTACTGCATGTCGATATATGCTTGCCAATTGTGGAGCAAATACACGTAAACCACTATGAAGCGCTTACTAGTTGCCTTCAAAAATGCCTGCCGAATTATGCATTGCATACCATTGCATACCCAGACATGCTGTGTTCGTCCACACCAGGTTAATCGTTATGTCAGGACCTTTGATGCCTTGTTTAGAAACTACCTGTATGGCTATGCGCATCGATGTGATTCATCACCCAATTATTTTGTTTGATCACCTCAAAGGTGGGATGGTTTTTACATATCTTCGTTTTTGCTTCACCATTTAACGCTCCTGTATGACGATGACCCATTACAAGTGTGCTGTCCCGATGTTTGTTTTCCTTCAGTGTTGCCTTTGTGTATCAACCAAAGCCTTCCTTGTGCTTCGTGGTGCCTCATGATTTCAGTACTTTTTGTGATACCTTTATCAATCCTAGTATTTCGACGATATGTGCAAGCCAAATACATAAAAAGTGAGTATATAAAACTAGTAAACTACCAACTCTCAAATCTTACTTCAAATTCAGCAAAACAAATATTTGGAAACTTTATCAAAACAATTTACATGCTTGTGTGCGCCACTGAGCACCCCACTTGACGTTTTAAGCGTTTACTTCAGAAACGTTTGTCAGAATTCTTTAATTTTTCTCCCACTGACGGATTCCTATTTGATGATGAGTGAATGCAGTGTGCAGTCATACCTGGTGCGCTGTTTCAATCTTTGGCACCTCTCTGTTAGGACAGTGTTTGTCACTTAACACCTGCTCAGGCCCGTGGCCAGGATTTCGCAGCAGAAGGGTCCAAAAACCACAAGGATGAGCCTCATTTTTAAACACAACATTGCATGTACGCAACAACCGTCCCAAACAAGAAATGGGGGCACAGTTTTCAAATGGGGAGCAGGCACCATTGGCTCCCTGCTGGCGACGAACCTGCACGTGATCCGTAAGTCACTGCGACTAAATATTTTTGTGTTCTAATGTTATTCCTATTCGATTTACCCTTGGACCATGAGTCTAACTCAAAATAAATATTAAATAGGAAAAATGAAAAAATCAAGGTATTCAAAACTTAGGTGTATCTCCAAGTCAAAACTATTAAGATGTTACGTTTTGAGTGCCATCGTTTCTCGAGTGCAATTCACGATGACATATTAAAACACTTCTCGGCAACCATGTTTCAAGACAAACGACTAATTGGTAATTCGGCTGTAAACGATGTTGTACTTGATATAAATTCACGATCAAGAGGTATGTACAGTTGGTGTTGCTCATGCATAAGAAAAACAATTGCCCTTTAATGAGTCGTAGAGAAATTATAACCTCATTGTTTGCTGCTGAACCTTTAAGAAATCAGCCTTCCACATCCTGCTTTCATAACTTTGCGATGATTCTGACCACACATACCAACGTTTCAGCATCAAGACACCACAAGGGCGACATAGCCGAATCTGATCGCGCGCTTGACCAGGAAATCGACCTCGCGTCAGTGACGCATCCTCAGTCCAGTAAATTGCAAGCAAATGCTTAGCGAGATTTATTAGCAAGTTCTTTCAAACTTGCCTATTCCTAGTGGTAAGTGCGTCAACTTCGGCACTGGTTGTCGGGAAGCTGACTCTTGTTTGGTTCACACCAAGACCTACGGCTACCTTTGAATAGCGCACGGTAAAATAGAGAAAATTGCTTAATTGTCAAGTGCATTCAGCCATGTGATGCAGCCCAGCGCGAAGTCTGGTTGTCGTCATAGACTCCCTTACCAAAGAAACACCTTCATGAATGGCGAAGCGCATTCAGTTGAAGTGTAGGTAGTCACTATTTTACCTTAAACAATTGGTTTGAAACGGTTTAATGTATTTTATGCTTCTCACGTGTTTAGTGTACATGATCTCGCACTCCTTTAAAGTGCTCAGCGACTCGTTGGCGTTTTGTAACGGGAGTAAAAAGGTTGAATTGCTTTAGTTTCCATCACAAAGTAATAATTAACAAACAAGGGTCTGATGCAAGAAATTTGCTGAGTCTTCGGGTGAGACAAGTGATGCTGAATCTTCTGTATTTCAATTCACGCCTCGCATTGTTGTTTGAAATGATAATATAAATATAATCAGGTTTGCAATGCATCCCTTGCACCTAAATGTTTCCACCCCTCTTCCAACAAAATCTACAGGATAGGGCTACGAGAAGCAGATGAAACTGTTCCTTACAAAAAATTGTGTGAAGACGCCGGCAATTATATGATACGAATGCTGTCATAGAGTGAAGCGCATTGATTGCAAAAACACTTCTGCAAATTGTTCGTAAGACTTTATAACCAGGAAACCTCTGATAGGTCATTCACAGGCATTGCTCATTCTCTTACCTATAATTATTTTTTGTGGAAAACGTCGTCCAGTTTGACATATGGGCTAGCTCATGCTTTCATTCAATACGCCGTCTGTCATGTTTACTTTTACGGATTATCTTTGCAGCGTCAAAACCGTCTTTATCAAAATTGTATTTATTTGAGTCACGTTGACGCCGACCACGGTTTCCTTTTAGGAATCACGATACAAACTTTGGTAAAGAAATCGATCCCGTGATGTAAGACGAAACGATCATTTGAGATGGCCAACAACTGTATGGTATCTTCGAAACCAATGACAAACTCGGTTAGAGTTTAAAGATTTCGGTTGTGTTTGTCGCAATAAGTTGATTTGGTGTTGCCAGACATATAAATCATTTGTAACATTTGTTGCATCGTTGCGACACGCTTTCAGCCGCGCGCAGTGCCACAAACTCAAAAACAGCTAAACTTTTGTCATTCAGCGTAATTTTGTAAAATTGTTGAAAACGTTCGTCAGTGTCTGTCTTTCATTGGAAAACAATAAGTCTGGTAAGCCAAATTTTGTTGTTCCTGTTTTTGTTGGAAGTTGAAGTGCTCTAGTACTATTGAACTTCCAGCCGCACAAAACCAACGAAGCGATCGAGTTTTTTACATAACGTTTGAAGGTCTGCCGTGCGGTAAACGTTTGAGGCTAATTGAGTTAGGTATAAAAGTAAGGACTCTCTGAGGAAACAGGTCTGTATCAGAGGTAGCCTTCGGATACAATAAGAAAAAAATCGATTTTGCTAAAATAGATCATCGGATATATTTCCTTGGCAAGCAAATGCGCTAATCGATAGCGCCAGGAAAAAATGATCATGATTAAACAAACAAAATCGAAGATCATACTGAATCAACTCACCAAAAAAGAATCACAGTCGGTCTAAACTTGTCGAATAACCAAACTGCAGCTTGGGTAAAGAATTAGCCAGCATAAGCGCTCATCGTTTGCAGCTCTCCAACACGTTTACTAACCGAAGCACACGCATGTCTGAAAGACATTTAGTAAAGAAAGGGTAAAAAGTGCGAAGATTCTGGTCAACGTAATAGGAAGCATGGCTTTCGAAAAGTTTTGTTGTGCTGCAGAAGTCTGCAGTATAAGGTGTGCTAACTGCTGTTATTAGGTCGGTGGCATTTCAGAACCCTGTTCAATTGTCTAATTCACTTTGTGACTTGGAAGTTGAGCTTTGGCTAAAGTGTCAAAAACAGCAGTATCTTGGTGCGAGTGCTTCGATAATGCAGCAGTAGTTTCGCGCAAGGATAGCAAAGTCCCCAAGCCCGTACTAGCGACAACTCATAACTCTCCTTAAGCATCGAGCGCTTACGATATCAAATCGTTCAAATACGCCAATGCTGGTATGAAGAAGCAAAGAGTGACGATGAAAAGAAATATCCATGGAACAAATCTGCGCATGCAGCAAAAGCTGCTTCAAGCTTCAGCTGCCCTTTAACACAATAGGAGTGTTAGTGAGGTGTAAAGTGTACAGAACTGCCACAATAGTGTTGCAAATTGTTGCAGTAAGTCAATCTATTCAGAAATTGCCGGCTCGTCAGTTCTTTCTTCTCAGATGTCTGTTTCTGCCTGTTTGAAAAGGCATCTGGTGTTCAGTATCGTCAGTGATGCGCTCAAGCGGCTAGCCATAAATGGTTCGGAAAAAGACTCGACACGAAGGTGAACCATAAACATTGCTTGTACATACAAATGCCAGATGGGTGTCAGCTGCCGAATGACGTCTTTCATGGCAGCCTGCGCAGCAAATCGCAAACGTTGTGTGCTAATGTTGCATTCCTATTTTGGTCAACCAACGCGTAAGCGTTCAACCTAAGCGGTTGCTTTCAACTACAAAACCCTGACTGACAAGAGCTTCCAAAAGATCTTTTTTAGACAAGCTAAATAAAATTCAATCTTTTCAAAGGTTGTGTGTAATTGATGTGCAATTACAATTTAATTTGAAAGAGTACTACAAAAGATTACATGGGCGCCAGAAATGACAAATCCGTAACAGCACGCCGTCTGTTCGAAATAGGACGACGCTACTTCCTCCCGAATTTGATTTTGATTTCATTGAGAAACAAGTTGAATTGTTACGCCTACTCTGTCTACGGGGATGGTTTGTCGTTTATGTATGGTAGGATGTAGGAGGTATTGTGTTTTAACATTTGAGTCCTTTGTGTTTTAGCCCTAGTCCAACTACCATTTTAGTTATATCAAGTAGCAACATGATGTAATTTTGAAAGACCGTGGGAGAGCCCCACGAAAAGAAGCAGCTCAACAAATCAACTTGAAATAATGGGGAGAAAATTCCTTTAGACACATTTTGCTACTCCAGGATTAAAAAAACAATTTGATAAGGAAATTGCAAAGAGAAATTTGCCAAGCGACTGCGAATTGCTCAATTTATCGTTACGACACAAATATGAAATGCATCTGCGGAGTGTAAAAATTGCCGACAATGAAAAGGATTGTTAGCAGATTTCTTACATCATTTTATTTGAATTGATAGCGTTAGTAATTGCGCGTTTTTTGTTCAAATGCAAGGGATGGGCCGCACATCGCATTTCATAGGTTGTTAGTTATTTGATTTCACGTATTCTACTGTACATTAATCATTCACACCGCAGTAATAAATACGAAATGGGGATGAATTTTGGGTTTCAGCGCGAGGACCAAACCAGTTTGTGTCCGGTTCGGCGGTAATGAGAATACTACGCTGTGACTATAGTTTGCCTCAGTACGTTTCTAGCATTAACTACCCGAAAAATAACGCAAGAATATGCTGAAATTTCAAGCCCATTATTACCTAAGGATTGGAAGTAATGAAGTTTTTCACCAAGCAATTCGCCTTCTGGAGGATGTTTGGCTCTTAACCTGTATAGATTGCTCAAATCCAACCTGCTTTAATGGGTATTTTCTACATATCTCTGCCCATGAAAGCACACTATACTTTGGCCGGATATTCATTACGGTAATTTGGTCGTCTTTTAAAAGCATGCTGACAGGCAGTGTTGCCAGATGGTTGTCGCCTAAATCTGCTAAATGATGTCACGGAGAACTGCATGATCCTGTAAAAAATCATGTCACAAACTTTCAGCCAAAACGTGCAAAAAGTAATGAAGTTCTGCCAACGAATCTGCTATTTTTGTGGTGCTTGAAGTAAACCTGTGAAGCTATGCATCAATTGTTGGTCTTGCAGTTACTAACAGTGGACAACAATAGAATATATTGGTCTTGGCCACCACGCTTATGAGCCCACAATTTTCTTTCCATCGACATTTTTAGCAAAATAACTGCAATTTCTTCCCCGTTCCTGCCTTGCATAACAGATAATTTTGACAAACTCTTCGAAATACCTGCGTGTGTTTAAAGAACAGTGCTCAGCGATAAAGAAATTGGGCAAAACATCCACGTTACGGCGTTCTAAGTCTGATCTTTGTTACTCAAAACTTCGTGTTATTTGCATTTGGGTGCACGCAAAAATTTCTTTAGCTAGAATGCTTTTGGCATCCGGCATGCCTTTCCAGTTCACAATGTTTCCCTATGATTGTATTGTTGGAAACTTCGCAATAGGCTTTTTTTGAATCAACAAGATGAGCACTGAGCCTACCATTAAGTTCTGAACATTGCTACCATGTAGTAAACACATTTGCCAATATTGCTTTGGTTTACCAGAGAATTTTTTTTAACAGACAATACTATTTTCTAGCGTAATTCAACCACCTACAAATATGATATGTGTCGTGGGATAAAAACATATTCTATCAATAACCTAACGCGCTGCATAATCTCAGAAGGATGCCATTTAAGCTTCAACAACCACTGTAGTTACTTGCTGTTACGTTGCAATTATCTGCTTGAAGCACATTCGTTGCGTCATAATGAAACTTCCAAATAAGGTAACTGGTTGTGTCCGGTGTTGCCAATGTCTAAGCGTCAAAAGGAAGAAAAAAATTTGATGAAGAAGCAGTAGCGGACACAGGTTGGTTTGATGGGGGGGATGCGATGTCGATTTGCAACCCAATCTTTCACAAGACCATATTGCGTAAATCAATCACTTTTGCATGCGTACATTTACGAGGAAACAAGTCTAAGCTTCGTTTAAAAGAAGCTTGAGTGATAAAACTGGTCAAATTTTATATTGCATGAAAAGAAGCCTGCATAAGGGTAGTTTGACAGTCAGGCATATTGGTCACACTCGCACTAATAATGGTATTTTTTAACTTGTTGAAGCATTGCTATAGACTCACTCGTGCTTCTTTTCACAAAGTATAAATGTACGTGGCCTACCGCTATCAGCATGTCACTGTCTCGCTGCATTACCTGCCAAGAATATGTCTGCGTTCAA
>Ga0210059_1000773_pt1 | contig 43942 bp, 27 predicted proteins | sample Ectturendosymbi2_FD_188042 | JGI IMG/M metagenome (GOLD analysis project Ga0210059, IMG submission 188042) | Ecteinascidia turbinata endosymbiont from Florida, USA - Sample 2 (SPAdes) (version 2) | ecosystem: Host-associated > Tunicates > Ascidians > Unclassified | place: Key West, Florida... | reverse complement strand
GGAGCCACTATAGTGGCTCGCGCGGTCTAAAACAATGTCTTTTCAGTTAAACACGTCTTTTGTGATGGGCAGATTTTCATCTGAACTTTCACGTTTCTCGATAAATCAGAAAAAGTTGAGCGCCACTCCTTTATCTAAAAATTTTCAATTTCTCTGAATTTAGCATCATTACTGTTTTGGCAATGTGACTTATATTTGAAGCGGCTTGAAACAAAGATGTTCAAATAACAGCAACTGTTAAATTGCGTGGTTGGAGTTCCCTCTTTGGTCTATGTCAAAAATTCCCACAAATGCTTATTGAGTGTGATAAGTCAAAGGTTCGCATGTTCTAGTATCCATTTCTACGTTGGCCAGCTGCTCAAGGTAGAGGCATAGAGTAGTAGGGAAAGATCTACGTATATGCAAACAGCTAATTGTCGATTTTACAAACCTTATCGATTTCGATCCACACCCGACATTTCTTTGGAGCATTACCAATACGATGGAAGTGTAAGTGACTAGCTGATCCGTAGCATCCACTGCAACTACTAGTGGTTTTTGTTTTGATCAACGATGCTTTTTTTCAGACTCAGATGAATATATACCTGCAGAAACCGAGAGGATGAACTACGAGGAGCTGTCTTCCCGGCTTCATCAAATGGAGAACGAGCGAAGATGTAAAGTTTGCTTGAGCAGAAACTCGTCAGAACTTTTCCTTCCATGCCGACACATGGTCACCTGCCAGTTTTGTGCGTCACGATTGAATCGTTGTCCAATGTGCAGAGAGACTATACGCGCCAAGATCTCTGCTTACGTCGTTTAGAAGACGGCTGCTTGTTCCATCTTCGTTTACGAATTCCACTGAACGGTCGGGCGTTTCGCAGCAGTTTAAACCCTTGTCATGATATGTGAGGAAAGAAACATCTGTTGTCACTCATGACATCTTCTCATTTTTTGTTTCTTGGAGTTGTAAGCGCACCGGCATTAATGAATGCCACAGTGGTAGCAGTTTTGCTTGGATTGTAGAATTGAATGGGTCATCGTTCCCTTCGAGACCTCCGTTCGAATAGAAACACCATTCGGACTCCAATTTTGCTTTTCCGCAGCTCATCTTCGTACTGCGATTTGATTCGTTGCCGGGCGTCCTGCTTTTCATGCTTCGCAGACCCACCCGGATTTTTATGACTTGGATCTTGGACTAACATCCTGTATATACCTTTCTCAAGGCTCCCACATAGCTCGCTGACGCGCAGAAAAGCATTCTGGAGTTGGCCGTGCATGTTGCTGAGATTCCGCTGCAATTCTATGCAGCGCATAATTTGGAAGCCTTTGCTCGATCGGCGCGTTCGCGCTCATGTGGCCTTGCAAAGTTTTGCCAGTTCAATGCCGGAAAGAACTGGAAAGACCGGAGCAACTTCGGGGACGTTGCGCACGCGACTGCCACCAGCGCACACGTCGAAATACGAAAGAAATATGATGCAGGTGGATTGGTACAAAACGTACTTCTTCCTCTTTTCTTCCAGAACCTTAGTTTTGTCTCAACGTGCTGAAAACGTTTTGCAAAAATCTTTTGGAAACACAGGTAAAGTAGCAACCTCGCGTAAGTGCATGCGCTGCTGTCCGCTGTGTATGTTCTTCACTGCGCTCTCTTTTTGCAGAACCCTGAGCAAATAATAGTGTTTCCGCAGTGCGCAGTGGCATACTTAACTTCCTGTTCGAAGTCTAAACTTTTTTATGAAGTTCACCTTGTTAAAGCTTTTTTTAGATACTGTACAATATTTTCTAACAAATGTTTAGTTGTTGTTTGAGTCTCTGCCGATTATGCATCGGCAACCACTTCTTAATTACACATACTGTCGCACATCCCCGTCCTTTACGCCACATGCAAGGCCGGACGACGGTCAAGAATCGATCGAGATATGAGCAAAGTGGTCAATAAGTAAACGCCAAATCGCCGTGTCAGAGGTGTGCCGAGGCAAGCGGTTGCGCGAAAGAGCCAAGTTGAGAATTTTGATTATGTCCGATCACGGGGGTTTGCCATATTGGGAAAAAATACGTTGAACAAGCTCGCTTAGAGTGTATTTTCGCTCATAACATGCTTCCCTGCAGGTTTTTTTCCTGCGTCGATCAGATCTACTATTAATGGTGCGTGCGGCAATCGTCAGTAGTGATTGGTGACAGTTTTCTTTCGCTTTGTTTTTTTGCTATGACCTCCACTATACGTTTCATTCCATCGTAAAACGGTCGATGTTCCTCGAACAAAAGACCAAGTGCTTGGCACAAACCTTGAATGTAGGAAAGTTTCTGTGGCGGAGCATTAAGAAGTGGCACACAGTGCATTGAAAATTGTTGAATGTGCGGCTAGTTGGTTCATGAAGTTTTGTTCGGACAGAACGCCACTAGATTTTTTTTGTCGAAGCGTTCAGCGTTCCTTTAATGCAGGGTCTCCAAATACGGCCCGCGAGGCCATTTCATGCAGTCGCAGAAACACTTTGACAATAATGAAAAAAATATTTACGAAGCATTTGTTGATTCGGTAGAGTGTAGCATACCCCGAAACAATCACATTACGTAAGATGTCCGACCCTCAAAGTGTTGTGTAGTAGTTTGTGGCCCTTTGGCAAGAAAGTTTGCGGGCCCTGCTTTGATGGATGGAAAGATATGCGGGTCTGGTGGAGCATTTTCTGTCAGCGCTGATTGTAAACTACTTTTGTGCTCGCTTGTAACATTTGCTCAGCCCTTGTGCAAGTAGCTATGAGCTTAGCTCATTTTCTCGTGGTGAGAGCCAGAGTACTATTTATGTTTGTGTTCTGAAGCCTGTGGCGATTGGGCTGTAACCCCCTTAAAACCTACGAAAGTAACCTTTTTCACCGTGATTTCGTACAATCCGGAAAGCAACATTCGTGATATAAGGCCATTTTTCCATCTATTGTTTTGTCACAGCAGTGCTGGTGGAGTATACTTCATCTCTCTTACAGTAGTGAACTCATAATGAGACTTGACTGCCTGCCAAATATTACTGTAATCGCCCTTTCCCTCCCTGAACTTACTGCCTGGACCGCCCCTGTCCGAAGCCAAACAGACATCGTTTTGAACTTCGCGCATCTGTAGCTGCTCGAATGAGCGGCGTGCAAAGCTTTCGCTCACGCACTGCACGGCATTTACGCAGTCCTGTTGGTTTTGAGCTCTGCGCAAATTTTTTTGCCGTCACTTGAAACAACCCCCACTGCTGTTGGTGTTCTTCACCGTCGAAAACGCAAACCTTGCGACACTGACTCGTTACTATCTTTGCACATGGGCGGCTGCCGACTTAGTTCCTCTGTGACGCGAGAGAGCAGAGAATGTTCCAAACGCTGTGTCTCGGGACCCGAGAATGTCCCGATTTCGACCGGGTCTGTCGCGAGGTTCAAGGAAGGCAGAGACCGCAGCGATCTCACGTTTTCAGTCTTGACCGACCTTTCCATCCCGACCGGGGAGTAAATCGAACGAGTGAAGTCGTTCGGTCGGTTTTCGTTGATACCTGTTACTCGCCGCCAGTGCACCACGATTGTTGTTTTTTGCAGTTTTTGCAATTCTACCAAGTTGTCTGGCCCTTTTCGCAGCACTGTATCTGCAACACGCTATGCACTTAGTTCGTGACAGCATGTTTGCGTGTTAACAATTGCCGTGCATGTCCCTCACGTTGCTTGATGTCAAATGCCTTCGCCACCCGAGCATTCCCCGAGTCGTATAGCCGCACTCGCATGTAAGAACAACTGGGTGATGCGCCCTTGCCGTAAGCTGCACTTTATTTAACTCCTTTTTTATGAAAATCCATGAGCTGTGCTGTTGTTACTTCCACCATTTCTGCTGCCACGTTCGCTTGATCCAAGCAATGCAAATTATCTTTAAAAGGAAAAAGTAGAAAAAGTCAATAAAAAAATTAAACGATATTATGCGTTTTTACGTAACACTTTAGAAAATTTTCTTGCGAAATTACGCGTGCGCGGCCTGTCGTCGCTTCTAAAGCAGAAGGCTTAGCAATAGCTTCATTCCTGGTGTAGCTATGCCGTAGTTCAGGGGTGGCCAACCAGTCAGAGACCACGAACCGCATTCTTGCTGTGTTACCGCAAAAAGCCACATCATACACATTGACACACATGAACATAACTCCATCTCCCTCACTCGCACACATACCTTTGCTCAGCAAGATTTATTGTAAATATCACACCAACATGACAATGACAGAATTTTACAAAGCATTTATTGTTATGCATGTTATTTGGTGGGACTTCTGGTAATTACGTAAGAGCAGCATGCTGCTTTGCGAGCCGCGGGTTGGCCACTCATGCTGTAGTGTATGAAGGTCTTGTTATGTGTTACCTTGCGCAGTTTTTATTATGGTTGACTTTTTTGATGAATTGCGTCCTTATGAAACCGCACCGCGAATTTAGTTGCATGACTCGTGCTGATGAGGAACTGTTGAAACCAGTCCTCTGTCGCGGTGGAAACTTGATTAAAGTGACGACTGATCTTGTATAATCGTTCTAGGCAACGTCCAGCATCACCGTCTTTCCTGAATGCAAGTGAAACTTTTGTGGCAGAAACAATCCAAAGCTTGATCATGCTTCTGTAAATATGTGACATTGCGCTCAGATCAATAAACTATACATCATGTGGATGTTGAGTCATTCTTTCGTAACCACTGTTACTCAGCAATGTCTGTTTTCTTAACAGCGACGTTCACTGCTTCCACATGTGCACAGCGTTTACCGCAGCAAAGTTTTGCCGAGTCATTCAAGTTATAGCCAGTGTTACACAATTTCTCCGTATCATTGTTACGCAACGTTGCAATAAAGCACTTGTCATAAGTTATTGCACCCTCCCACAATTGCTTTTAAGGAGGAGCTAAATGAGACCATCACGATATTTAATCATGAAATCTTGTTGCGCACAAAAGAGTAATCATTCTCCCAAAAGGTGACGGAGTCGCATCAATTAGCAAAAATTTTTTGATGTGAAATCGGTATCACATAGCTATACGATACGCATCCTAAGTCCTGAAATCTACAAGCAATGCATGAAGGATAAGCAGGACGAGAGGAACCAAGAAAACTCAGACTAAATAAAAACACAAGCTGCGACTAGCTAAGACTGGAAAATATGGTGTTCTCAATTGCTTTCACTAAAATTATGAAACTACCTGACACCAACTGCAACGAAACCACAGCTGCCAGCAACCCCGGAGGTGACTCATGAAAACGGTAGCAGAATACATAAGCGGAACGGCGGACGTGATGTAGCAAGGTTGATTGACTACCATTAGGGTTATATATGGCCCATGCCGTCGCTTTCGCGGCGATCAGAACGACGAAGACACGAAAACATTTTGCGGAAAGTTCTTATACAACGCAATTGCGAATACAGACAATGCACAACACAAGAATTGTCCTTCCAGTGCATCGACGATCGCCCGGGCAGAGATTTGTTTAGGGTGTTGAAGAGATCGCCCATTTCTCAACCGCACACACTTGGTCTTCGACGAGGTTATTCCGATGGGAAGGCAGTAGGCAACACGACCGGACTCCGACGAAGATTGCATCCGCATTGGAGAATTTCCCAGTCATTATGCCGAGCGCTTGGCCAGACTGAAGTAAGTTCCAATTTTTAAGGTCTTGGCACGAGCCGGCCGAGATTCGAACCACACGAACAACGACCTACCAGACATGAAGCGAGCGCTCTAACCACTAGGCCACACCATTAGGGTTAAGAATAGTGGTAACTGGTAAATATTGGATAATTAAAAATGGATAACTTAATATTGGATAATTAAATATGGATAACTAAAATAAACTATGTGCGGTGAGAAGGGGTCAAAGCGGGATGGATAAAATCAATACAGAATAGGACTATTTGGCGACGACGGTTTGGCGCTAGCGCTTATCTGCTTGATTGCTATTACGCACACGTCGTTGCCTCTCGAACAGTCTTTTTTCCACTTTGCGCGGCTGTTTTTAAAGAAGGCAACTGTTCTTTTTTAAAGATAGCAACAAACAGTGCGCATTTGTCTTGAGGTGAGATTGAGCGTGTCTGTATTTTAAGATTAACGAAGTGCCTTTCTTAGAACCAATAAAATAAATGTCGAGGCAGCAGACAGACAAATGTATGCCGAATTGGGAAGTAACCATCCAGTTATGTGGAATTCATTGATGGTATTAGACTCACGGGCACCACTTCAATATTTGTGAGGTTCAGCTTGCAATTACGATAGATATTAACGTCTTATCCGTGTTTTTAAACTTTCATCCATTTTTTCATTGCACGACCATCGTGCCCCATTTTCATTAGACACATTTTTCAGTCTCTACACTGGCGCCAAACAGTCGTCGTCAAAACAGCGGCGCCAAAAAGTAGCTGACCCAAATCAATGAACGTAGTAGCACAGGTGTACAGAAATTATTTCAGTCGAGGTAGAATCATGCATTGAATGTTAATTCGTTCGTTTGATTTGTTTAGCCATTTATCTTTTGTAGAACAACCCAATTTAGCCTCAGAAATAGGTGGTTTATTCAGAATGGCACGAAACACTGCACAGTGCCACGATATGGCCATTTGGTCGCTGTCATTCCTATTGTCTGATTTGTTCCAAGTACCTCGGTGTTGCGCAGACGATTTGGCGGAAAATTTGTTAACTGTTTGGCCAGCATACTGCTGACTACATATGATATAATTCGCCACATTAATAACATAGTGTTAAGGTTAAGTTAACCCTTAACACGTTATCAGCACGGTCTCATGAAAGATATTGAGTGCATGAAACACTCCTGAAAAAATTATGGAAAGAAGAACGTGAACAATGCTGTTTGACAAATATTGTGTCTAGTATGTAACAATCATAATGACATGACAAAGGTAAAAGAATAAAACGGACTCAGAAAGTATCCCTTGCAAGACTTGTCAAGACTCATGCAACAGGAAGTAATACAAAGCAATCAAAGTGCAACCCAAAGCAATGAACTGGTCTCAAAGTACAGAGTGGATACAAGCAGCAACAAGAACAAGTTGCTGACCAAATGAAAGAACCAGTTATTGAATCACGATGAGATAAGCACATAAAAAAACTGCTGGGAAGAAATCTTGACTGAAGAAGAACAAGAATAAGTGCCTTTGCAATGCTATAAACGAAACTAACAGCATGACAAAAACTGCCAATCATTGTGTAAAGCATTATCGAATGTAACTCATAGTATGTATGCTGTTCTGCCATTTGGCAGGTGTTCTGCCGGATGGTAGATGTTCTGCCACTTGGTAGGTTTTCTGCCAGATGGTGGGTTGTCGGCCGGCTGGGAGACTTTCTGACATATGGCAGACTTGCTGCCAAAAGTAGGGTTTCTGCCAGTTGAGAGAGTTTCTGCCATTTGTGGGCTTTCTGACAATTGATGGGTTTTCTGCCATTGAGAGGGCTTTCTGCCACTTGAGAGGTTTTCTGCCAGGCAGAGTCTCTGCCATTTGGCGGAGTTTCTCGAGGTTGGCAGGCTTTCTCACATTTGGGAGATGTTCTGCCTTAATGAAACAAACCAAGAAAAAGGGTATAAAAACGCAATGTTTGGGCGTAGTCATTCATTCAGTAACAGCTCGAACTTGACTTGCAATGGGTATACAGTAACCGGCGAGGGTCTTGTAGAGCTGACAAGTTAAAAAAGCAAGCAGCTTCTAGTAAGCAATGTATTCTGAATTGACAGTAAGCTGTTGCCCTGCAAAACTGTAAGTACTATGAATTATTGGTTTGTTTCATTAATACTTTGTCATAATTTGTCGTTGTAAATCATCCTTCATAACAGAGTTCTGTCATAAAGTTTCTTATTTTTGGACTTGTAATAAATTTCAGAAAATATTAGAAATAGGGACAAAGTCCTGGCCAAATTTTTTATGATTTTGTACTTAGAATAATTTGGGAATATTAAGGGGAATCAGGTTTGTTTGTGTTTGTTTACCGTTGGTCATAAGAGTTCATGCTCATGGTTATGCTCATGCTACAGTGTAATAAATCATTGATGTGTGTTAAATGGGTGTGTGGCCCTGCCATTAGCAGCTAGGGTTGATGGCATTGGCTTCAGCTCATTGTTGTGTTGGAGTCTCTACAAGGGTCTAGCCTCGAGGACCCCACGATTTAATGATGTGAGTATTAGCGTTAACTGTTGACCCTTAAACGCTAAGCTAGCATCTTTTATGACCAGGCCTATAGTTGACTGGTTCTCTGAGCTAGTGTTTTATAAGTCACAGATAGGCCCTGGCCGTAAAAATAGTTTGTGCATGTCGGGTTTTAGTTACGGAAAAATCTTATTTTTTGCATGAATATATGAAACAGTTGAGACCATGGGGCTGTTGTGTTTTCCATGGTAAGTTACGAAGTGCACAGTGCTTGCAAGGCCATCAAGCACATTCGTTTTTTTTTATTTTTAATTGAAAGCAAGGTGCTTGTAAGTGGTAATTTTTTGTCCTGTGTGGTGGGACTTTTGTAGATAATCACTGCCTTCGTTTTCAAGCCTTATTTCTTTCTTTGATCGAGTTAACTGGTGAGGAATAGGGTTGCCAGATCGCTTGAAATATTTTCAAGGACATTTTATCGTTTTGTGATTATTGAAAGTTTACTTCATGCCAGGGATGTAGTGCAAACTAAAAAGGTATGGGAATGCACCCAAAAATAGCCATATTAAAACAGCTTCAAACCCATTGTAAAGCAAAATGTGAAAAGGGTGTGGGAACGCCGTTCCAACGCGTTCCCGCCCCTCTACACCCCTGCTTCATGCCTATTTACTATACTTTTATTATATATAGTGGTGTATACCACATTTTTTCAAGCGTACATTGCTGAATAACGATTGGTAATCAACCACATTTGTTAAGAACTCAAAGTTATTATTACATGTAGCGTACAATGTAGCCTACATTGTGCAAGTACATTGTATGCAGGACAGGCAGGCCCGTAACCAGCTTGGGACACCAGAAGGGGCGAAGAGTTTTCTGGGAGGGGTCCAAATTTTTTGAACTGTGTCCAATACTTTTAAACTATCTCTTACAAATTTTTCCAGGGGGGGGCAAAAATTTTTCTTGGAAGAGCTCCGCCCCCTTGGTTACGGTGTCAAGCGAAATTTCTGACCTCTGCGAAATTTCTGACCTGTTATTTTTTGTCAGTTATTTTGCTTCTCAGAATAAAGAAATTAAGTTTGGAAAGTAGTTTTTTGATGTGTGTTGTATAAATTAAAACTTTCTGGTTAGATGTCAGGTACCAACAACAAGCATTAGCACGGGAATAACTTTAGCAATTGAAAATATTTGGACTTAGTCTTAGACCTCAACTATTTTTCTTTTTCTCACCCAAACCCTAACCCGACACACTTCCCTAGACACGAATCCCTAAGCCCTAATCATCAAGTTGTCTCATGGTATTTGACATGTATAATATTACTCCGTGCATGCGCACATGGCGTGAAGTGAGAAATTTCGTAAGTCAGAAATTTCGCTTGACAACGGGCCTGAGCACAGGGGTAATACAATATGCGCAGGCCTATGCTGTATTCTGCTGAAATATTGTAGCGTATATGGTGGTAAACGGACTATCTTGTTCTTGGGCAGTAGCAGAACCGTCGCCAGAAAGTCTTCAATAGGGGGGCTTTAAGTTTTTTCAGGGGGTCTTAAACGTTTGTGCAGGGGGGATTGAACGCAAAAACTCTATTTACTTATAGTATTTCATATTTCAATTTGCGGGGGCTTGGAGATTTGTTTGGGGCAGCCAAGCCCACCAAAGCCCCCCGTGGTGACGGGACTGCGCAGTAGGCCTTCTTCTCACAGCTTCGCACTTTGTTGAAAGGTCGTTGTTCTTCTTGGCATATTTGTAGAAATCACCACAGCACATCTCACAGACATAACTACTGAGAACCTGAAGTTCAGATTATTCTGTTCAGTTATAGTGTTTAAATCTAAATTCTTGAATGTTCAATGTAAGCTAATCAATAGTTCAATAATGAACAATTTCACAACTCTTCAAGAACTTTCGAGGACTCTGGAAAATACTCAAGAACAACAAAATGTTTTTCAAGAATCAAGGACAGAACCAGTTTTTATGGCAAATGCAAGGAAAGTCCTTGGCCCTCACGGACATCTGGCAACCTTGTGAGGAAATGATGTAGCCCAAGTCTGTGGCCCATCCACTTTGAGGGGACGCAGTCTTTCCATTTTGATGCCACGGCTATCATGTCATTTTGCCATGTTCAATGGAAAGTTTGAGTGGATCGCTTTTGCTTCACGTCGGTCTAGTTTGTGAGGTAATCATCTTTCCTTTGGTTGAGTCGCCTCAATCTCATAGGGTCTCCAAATAAGGCTGACTTAAATGTCACGTTTGAGTAGTGTGGCAAACCGTTAATGGACTATCATTATTCCGTTATGGGTTTTGCAAAGTCTTTAGCGACAAATGCAAACTCATCTTCAGACTTCAGTGTTTCTTCCGTGATTTAACGTTGAGGAATTCTACTTCGCCCAGCTGGTCAACTGTGCAGGCTTGTCAGAACGTTAGTTCCAAGAGACTGTGGACATATGCTGAAGTTATTGCCTATCGAATGCGTTCACTGGACATTTCTGATGCGATTATTCAAATTATTTCATCGATGAATCTATGGAAAAGCTCTGCCTCACTCAGCAGACCACCAGTTGGCTTCAGGATGTAATTCACAGTAGCCTAATGTTTGCCAATGAACGAGTGATTGATTTTATCACCGTTTATAATTCTGTTCGTCTTTTATGAATGTAATAGGTCGCGACGTAATTGTTCAGCTCAACAACGACTTTGCACAAACTTGGATAAAGCACTTATACATCTGCCGCCACAATGTGTAAAGCGGACCTTCGCTTTTCAATTCTTATGTTTTTATTGTGACGCAGGGTCACAAACTCACAATTACGTAATAATTCATTGGAGTTTGTTAAAATTATATTGCTAAAATTAATGCAATTATGTAAAGCATTCTGCGCAGCCTGGAGTTCGAGATGTTGTTTTGAACACTATAAACTTGTGCAAACCACAGCTTAAGCTTTGTGGCATGAAGGCGTTGTGCTTGACGAATGATCAGTGACGTGAAAGTTTCCGGGGAGTCTACGTGTGTCGCAGGTTTGCAGAACTGGAAAACACTTCCTATATCAATGATGATCTCTTTCGATAACGTTCACTGCGAACAGTGGACCGTCTGCAGCTGGTCTGTTTTCAAATCGCCGTACTGTTATTCTGGCATCAATGTGATTTTCAGCTGTGAAGTGATCAAAACAGAAAATTCTGACCTGTGGCAACGCTCCGCGAGGCCACTTGGCCGATTTGCGTTCATTGACTTATTTACTGAAGCAAAACTACAGCTAGTACAGTTTTATGCCCCATAATTTAGATTTTAGAACAATAAAGCACCGTACAAAAAATCTTTCTTAGTCGTCAAGATGACAATATCGCTGTGTGCAAATCGAAAGCTCCTTAGAATGACGTCGACAATAAAACAGCGGAAAACAATCGAACTTTCAAATGAACAGTATGTTCTCATTTAGAGATTCACCCCTAACAGTAACTGTCTGCAAAAGTTTCAGTTGACGGCCTTTCAAGTTGAGCAGATCTTCAATTTGTGGGTGGCTATCTTGACAATACACGCTTTGGTCGGTTTTGAAGCAGTTTGCCTTGATAGGTTTCAGGATAAATTCTAAAAATGATGCGCAACGTGTTTATGTTTCCAGAAGATTGTAAAAGGCGAACCGGTATTTCTTTGTGAAAAAGTTCAACAAACGCTTCGTGGTTAATTTGTGTTTCTTGAAAAGCGGGTAAGAGTAAGCCGGTGCGTTGCATCCAAAAATTTTTGCTGATACACCATTGACCTTGCTGTACACGTTGTCGTATTTCATTCCAATTGTCCGCAGCAGAAGTTGATCACTAACTGTACCAATAGCATGGAGTTCAATAACGAGATCGTTACACTCTTTTTATTTTGTTGAGGTAAACGTCCGCCTCGTATTTATTTTGGCCAGAATTTTGTCATGTATTCCAATGTATGATAGTCCCAAGGGAAAGAAACATTGAAAACTAAGGACAATTGCTTGTGATTGTCTGCCTCGATAAATGTTTTGCTAAGTAAAACTGAAGGATGGCAAGTAATATATTTGATGGGGAAATACAAGCAGAATTGCCCTATAACAAGGATTGGCAAACTGCGGCTAGCAATTATGTTTTGTGTGGCTCTTCTAGCTGAACAGCAATATATCAAATTAATAGAGAGTTCTTGCCTCATATTTAATATTTGATTCATTTATCAATGTGTTTACACGAATTCGTATGGTTAGTTGCCAATGAGTCTGCGTGATTTGATGTAAGTCATTTTTTGTGAGACTTGCATTATTTAACGAACTGTATTTGACATTACAAACTGGTTTTGCGGTTCGCTGGTGTTTTTTGTTTTCTGCCAATAACTCTTCTGTTGAAGAAGTTTGCCCCCTCCTGCCCCATACCGTCATTTCAAGGGACTGGAGAAAAAGCGTCGTTACAGGCGAGCTGACCTTATAGCCGAACTGCAAAAAGTCGTTCCAAAAATGGCGTTTTATTTCAGGCCAGAGCCTGGGGAGGGTTAAGAGTGTTCTTGATTAGGATTGCCACTTGTTGCATCGTGTTTTCGCGAATACTCGGATAAAAAAACATAAATGAGAATTCGAAAACACTGACAGTTGTATTTAAATGCAATACAGAGGATACAGTGGCACGACATACTTCATTACATTCTTTCAAAAAAGTCTCTGCAATACGTTCTTGCAAAAAAAAAGTTTCATGCGTTTTGTTCGTGAGACAGCTTTATCTAGCGCAGCTATGTCCAACCCGCGGCCCATGGGCCGCGTCCGCATGTGGCCCAGTTGAAGATTTTGTGCGGCCCACTTTAGGTTTTCGCAGTAGTAAAAGTTTCCTATATACTGACAAACTGTCTTTATTTTGATAATCTTGAATATGATATTTTTGATGCAGGTGGTCTTCAGTGCCATTTCATCACGTCTGATACCGTTACGGTTAGGATTCGAACACTTTCAATACATTAGCTTAAACTAAATTTGGTTTTTGAAGATGAAAGTAAGCCATTTAATGTGCGGCCCTGGTTAACATAGTGGCATATATTTTGACTCAGTAAGTCATTTGGGTTGCACATAGCTGATTTAGAACATGTTGAATTTTTGTTAGATAAATAATTTTTCCACAATGGGAACTGCTTCTTTTATTCTACATTCTACTCACTGCTCCACCACGCCTCGATCAAATTGACTACAGTCGCACTCGCAACAATCCTTAATACAGTACATTACAGTAAAATATGTAACGATTTCCTTCGACTCTCTGTCGTCATTGTCACGTCACGTCACACCCACAGCTCAACGATTACCCGCTTAACTGCGTTACTTGTCGGTTATAAAAGGTTTGTATGGCGGCTTCACAGCCCAGCTTACACTTCAAACTGTAAAGAAAACTTGCAACTACCGTAATGAACGAACAAAATATTCTGCGAGGACAGACAAAAAGTGACGCTGTAGGCGAAGAGACGATATAGCCGAAGTCGTTATAACCGAACTGGAATACATGTAAAAGATGACCAAAGAAAAAGCATCGTTATAGGCAAACTGACGTTATAGCTGAAGTCGTTATAGGCGAACTCTACTGTAGTCATACTTGAATTTTGCATAATTTAAGTCATGGCCATGGACGTCTGAAAGATTTTTTTCGGGGAACGGGGCAATAGTGGACTTTTCCAGGAGTAAACAAAAGGATTTTTCCAGGGGTAACCAAAAGGATATTTTCAGGGGAACCAACAGTGATGAAATTTCATTTTACCCACTTGGAACTAATAGAACAAACTTTTTTGCCAAAATTTAGGCTAAGAGAAAAATAGCAGGGGGACAAGTCTTCCCTTGCATCCCCCTCCGACGCCCATGATCAATGCCTCATTTGCGTTACCAAGATTCAAGCAAAGGCAAGACATCTGGAATAGTTTTGTGGATCTGAATGGGACTGTTTGATGATCAAAATAGGAAGGTATCATTTGCAAACATCCACATTGATGAACCTGTATAGTAGGCCTAAACTGGAAAAGTAGAAACCAGCCATGTGCACATCAAAATTTCTCTTCTCAAATTCTTTCCACAGGCATCATAGCACGGGATGCAACTGACAAATTAATTTGCAATATGTTGTTGAATTCAAATACTAAAATTGTGTCGTAAGAAAAAAAATTTATAGAGAGCAAAATATGAAAGCAATTTGGACCAAGCAACATATGCTCAACAACATAAAAGACTTGAACAGAACGCCAACGCACTAGTACACTTTGTCTTTATAAGAAGTATACATCTTTAACGACATTAGGTTTAAAAGGAAGAGAACTGATTTAGTTTCTCATTAGACCGATCTCGATCGTAGACAACAGCCCCCAATATACTGCAGTTTTAAAGCTTCGAGAAATGTCTTTGGGGTCCAGATACAGGCAACCGTTTAGTAGATACAGGCAGGGATGCACTCAGAGTCGTTCCCGCAAGTCACCCCCATCCCAAAAAACACAAATTCCCCCTAGAGCCACAAGTTTCCACATATTTCTGATAAATAGAACAATAAAATGACGGACGCAAGGGAACAATTCGTTTGGGACAGATAACGAACTTTGTATTACTTTTTACAGCCATTGCTAAAAAAATTCCACATTTGAACAGTGTTGCCAAATATGGACTACGTTAATGCAATTAAAACACTTATCAGCAAACTTGGCTGAAAAATAAATTCTTTCGGGAATTCGGACGTACAGTTGCTACAATACTGGATTAAGCATTTAAAGATAGTGGTGAATTTCAAAATTTTAAAGTTTGGCACTTTCATCAACACTAAAAAAGCCTTCAAAAAACTATACATGTTTTATTTTGAGACGTTTCGGAATATTCTTAATCCATCTTCAGTCAAAAAAATAAAAAATAAAAAAAAAATTTTTTTTGAAGGCTTTTTTAGTGTTGATGAAAGTGTTAAGTCTATCCCAGTTGTATGCTCTAAAGTTTGGCAGTAAGGTAGAAAATTCCCAAAATCTTGCAAGGTTTATACCAATTTTTCACAAACATTCCTGTGGCCCGAAAGCGCATTCCATTCTCTGCCCTTCTGCCCTCTGTTTATGAATGACTCATGTTTGTGGGTTGTGAGCAAGGCCTCCATGAAAAGAGGTCTCCTCTCTTTTCTAGGAGGCCTTGATGTGAGTCTCCTGGCTAACGTGATGCATCACTGGTCGGACAGTTTAAGAGGAAATCGGTGCGACCAATAGTGCATGACCAAGATTTATGCCGCCATACGCTTGATATTCTTCCATCTGAATGAAATGTTGCATAAACTTCGGCTTTAAAATGTTAATATTTTGCTCGAAAGATGGTGATGTTCTTTCTTTTGTCTCCTTTCGTTATATTTTTTATTTTTTAGTGTTTTTCATTGCAGGAACTAGGCCTCCTGCTCCAGTACCAGGTGTTATAGAACGGTAGGTAGAATTTATAAAATCATACTAGGTCCTAGGCTCGTGGCAGGTTCAACATCTTTGGCAATCAACTCGATTAAACATTTACCAAAGTTGCGACAATTGGAAAACTGTTACAAGTTTTCACCACTTTTTCGGAAGGCAGCTTGAATTTATCCGTAATGGCAATTGTTTTTTGACGTTTTGAACATTTTTTGCTTCATTAGATTTTGCTACTAAAATGTAGTCTTTACGTAACGATTTTGTTCAAATGTCAGTGACAAACTGTAAGCAAATATGGATGCAAGAATGTATTTGGATTGTGTTATGCGAAAACCTAGAATGATTGCTCCTTTTCTTCTTCAGTCCTTCTGTGCTTTGCGTCCAAGTATGCGAATATTCAAATCTTTGCTTTGTTATCAAACAGCAGTTCTTGATTTATCGAATTTTGCACCATTTTCAGAAGTGTTGGTAAATAATGCTCAACGTTTGTTTGGCCAATAAATTTTCACTAAAAGGAAAGAAATTTTTGACATGGTCAATTTTGTTGGTAAAATCATTAACCCACACAAATAGTTTTCATCTTTCAGGGATTCTTACCCTGTATGGGTGCAGGTAGCCACAGTAATTACCTAATTGTAAAAAGTCACCTTAAAAGAATGAATAGAAATTTCTGAACGACTTATATACGAGCAACAATGTGTTTCGATGAATATGCTTCCCTAGCTAGGTTCTCATGCATGCAACGAATATAGCTTGTCAAGTGTCAATCAGCGAATCGCAGGGTTTGCTTCTCCCAGACATTTCAGATTTTGGGTTTATTCCGGTTTTACGGAAACAACGTGAGCTTGCGAGGCAAAAGCCTGATCACCTTTTAAATGCAACTTTCCTATGTTGTTACGGCTTAGTTGAATCATGTTACAGTCTCCACAGAGTTATCCTAATAGCTTCTGGTAAAACATACCGTGGCTCAGTTATTTGGACAAAATCATTTGCTCATTGAAAACTCAGCAACTGAGAATACCTACGCCAGACACCTGCCCCTTTCGCTAAGTTTGCTCAACAGTTTTCAAATTTTTGCTTTTAATTGTTGATTCAGTAGGAGCGGTGGCGGGTGCCTTGTTAACCTTGTTGAGGATGATCTATTAAATGTTATTAACGCCCTGTTATGTGTTAGCTTATGATTGAATAGGCATTTTTTCGCTCACCGTTTATTCTTTGCACTGTTACCCGCTTATGACATATGCGGTTCCTTTATTCAAACGCTTTCAATTGTATTTGGTTTGTTAATGACCACAAGCAATGTAGTTTGCTGATTACAGAATCAGTGTTCACTGGATTATTGCAGAATGGCATTCAGCAACCTGGTTGTCATGGTCGAATTCACCACAATCCGGCAATTTCGGACCAAAAGGAAAAGCCATACACATTTAAACAAAATATCTCCTCTCCAAAATTGTGGCCCTTTGAGTACACGGCAACAACAAGAGCTGTTTTATACACACTGCAAGTAATCGTAACATTAAATGTGATTGCACTGCGATCCAGCGGTTCCACAGTTATTCAAAGGAAAAAGCAATCGATGCTCGTAGCTGTCAGGCTCTAGCTCAGAGGTTCCCAACTTGCTTGGTATCGATATCGATCTTTACCTCGCAATTAATTGTGAAAGGCTATAATTGCAAATAATTCATAAATGTGAATAGCAATGCCACAATGATGATAGCTAAAAGCAACTATTATATTTTTTGTATAAACTCAAAATCCAAGCATCAGTTGCAACCTCTAGCCGAAGTGCCTGCCTAAACTCGCAGCCAAGACTAAACCTTTCACATTGAAATTCAAACGCGACGATTCTTATTAATCTGATTCGCGAACGTAAAAAATACACGGACGAAAACAATGTTAAAGTTTGTCGATGGGTAACTGGCATTCTTGTACAGCAAGAAAAATGCAAGTAAAACGTAATACAATACTGTCTTTTATCAGACAAAACGAATTGGTAATGGAATTGCAACCACTGCTCGAGTTGGTGCAACTAAATGTCACAGGACTCCCGCACGCCCGCTTTACACGCCACGAGACACAGTTACAGTATTTTATTTTATCGAATTTTCTGCCACGACGGTGCCGGTCAAGTGGCTGGAAACCAGTTGCAGACTATGTTTTAACCAGGAATGAAAAGGCTGCGCTGAAAGAAATTGCTCAAAAACTGGTTCGCAATGGAAAGTTTTTCCTGGGGTCTAAATCACACGTGCGCAATTTGCTGGGCAGACACGGGAAAACGAAAGGTCTTGGTGGTAATTCCTTTTTTCGACAAACGCCGTGAGATTTTGGTGATAGCTGAACCACTGGCAAGGAATATGATATAAACGATTCGATGCTTGTCGTAAACTGACCGTACGTTACTCATGTCGGGGTTGAAAACGAAAGAAACTTGTGCGGGTCGCACACTAAGAACGTAGAGCGTGAGAAAGACATCTTGCTGTATGTAACTATTGCAGCATGCTTAGCATGTAATACTAGACAAACAAAAACTTTTGGATATCAGCGCACTGCTATTGCGTTGACGCAGTTGTTACGTATGATCTAGAGGTATTTTGTGCTTCGCTGGGAGCACTTGGTGACGAGGTATTGTCTGTAGGCGATCCTGGCGGCTGGGGTCTGGAAATGACTGTGGTGTAGGGCGGAGGTGGTTCCTGCAACGCACAAGCATAGCATGACTACCATATTGTTAAACAGCAGCAGGTTCAAATGGAACTGAATGTAGAGGGCTTTGAGGTACACAGCATAATAAAAGATTCCAATGTTTAAAGAAAAAGAGCAGACCACTCGTGACACTCCGCCAGGAGTACAAAAGCGAGTATAACGAAACAGCACTGATGGGTCTTCTCACTAACAGGTTGAAGCCAATTGTATGACATAAAGATGTTTCCAACAGCAACTGATCTACGATATTAAGAATTTTATGACAAGGCGGCAGTAAAAAGCCCACAAATCATTTTTCAAAATATCTCGGTAAGAGTATCGTGCGGCAGAATTTTGGGTCCCTTCCGATAGTTTTTAGAAGTGAAGACCAAAAGTAAACATCGACTTTTTGCGGACTGCAGTTACCAAACAGGCGTCCACCACAGACTTCACGTTTCATCCGCTAAAATCTTCAAAAAATGTTCTTCATGCAAAACAACATTTGTATAAGCTGTAAACATTGCACCATTGAGGCCAAGGAATGTGTTTTTGTTGTGGTCTGAAGTTTAGCATACATCAAACTCACGAACCTGCGAGTGGTTGTGCAAATACACTTTCAATGCAAAAATTATCACGTCGCTAAAACATGAAGTGATTCCCAGTGACATGGCCTTAAATTTATTTGAGCCTAGAAACTCGTGAAGCGTTAGATGTATTGGCAGGCTTATAAGATGTTGAAATTTTCTAAAACAAGTTGCTCCCAAACCATGTATAGCGCAAAAAATACCAAACTTTCAACCACCGCGCTACACTTCTTTCGACTGCCATGCCTTTGATACAATTATTCCACGTCGTTATCTTTTTTTTGTCCAATGCATTCTTCCTCCTAGGAATAGATCTACTGTAAGATTCCGGTTGATCCAGTAAAATGAACAATTTTTTATTCTCGATTCTTGCTGCACTGGTAGTAAACCACATTTTACAGAATTCCAGAATTAAGTCAAATGTACATTCTATCAACTAATTTGCTTCATTTGCGATATTCTTCTGGGGTTAACATTAAAAAAAACGAAATAAGTAAGTTTAAGTTGTTTTTCGGAGAAAAGACATTCCTTTTTGAAGAACAAAGCAAAAAATATGTAGGACTTTCATATTACTTGTGTACTAACCACGTGATGCAGAAGTGGACTATGACATAAACAAAAAATAAAACTAAAGTCCAGTTATAATGCTTGCTCATAAGCAAATGTCTAGCAACGCAAATGAGTGTCGATCAAATTTATTTTCGTGCAAAATACGTTGACTGCAATGGAAATTGAAAAAGTTGTCATCGTCGTCAATCAATCAGCAAATGCACCCAACCATTCGCAAAGAAAAACAACTCAATTTTTTGCTCATTCAACCGTAGGGGAGAACGGGGTATGTTGAACCATTTTTTACATTTTTTGCCATTGCTCCTTTGGTAGAGGCACTAGAAACCTGAATTGGGGCATTTGGCAGTTAAAACCATTTCACACATTTACACGTAGGTTGTTTGACATAGCCTTTTATATTCTTACCATAAATTGAAAACGAAAAACATCACTTTTTCGGTTCAAATTACCCATGCGTGGGGTAAGTTGAACCAAAACAAATATCTGCCACAAAAAAGAACTGATGCAGAATGAAATGTCGGAATATTCACACTTGCGTGAATGTATTCAAAAATATTTAAATCCGTTGTAAACACATCTAACCATTGATGCATGAGGAAGAGGCGGAGTAGACCTACTTTTACTTGAGTAAATTTATCTGATTTTTTAAGTCCGATGAAAATACATGTTTCTTTTGTCTTTTTGTGGTTCCAGGGACATCTGGAAACGGGAGTATCTTTACAATGTCCCAATTAGAAAAGCACCACTCGTCACCAAAGTCAAAAGTGACAGCTGGTCTTCCTGTTGTAGGGTCATTTCTTCCTCTTTTCAAAACTTTCCTTCACATTCTCTAATTATGGCATCAATACTCCCAACCAATGTGTGTAACATATGAAAGAGGTTTTTGCCAGTGAAGCTCACAGCAGGGCATATAAAGCCAGTATAGTTAGGGAGGGAGACTTCAGTAATATTTGGTTACTCAAGTCTCATTACTGCGTCACTACTGTGAGGAAGATGAAGTATACATCACAAAACTGCTGTGACAAAACAATGGACGGCAAAATGGCCTTAAATTGTGAATGTTGTTTTCCGAATTGTACAAAATAATGGTGAATAGAGTTACTTTTGTAGGTTTTAGGGGGAGCGATCGCCCCAATCGCCTTTTTTGATAGAAAAAAATTTGATCGTTCCTTCACACGTTTTGCCAAATCATTTTCCATTCCATCACTAAACGTTTTGAGTTCATCACTGAGAGCATCATAACCACAAAGATGTTTCGTTACTGAGGCGTTTCGGTCAATGAATCGTTTTAAGTATCACGATTGAGTTTATATTGGCTCGCAGTTTTTAAAATTAAAGCGCTTTTTGCTACAGTGTCGTCTGAAGCGGCTGTCATAAAATCTTCCAAAATAGAAGCACAATTTTTTTTTTATTAAAGAATTTTTTATAATTGCAATGATTAAAAACAACACTAACTAATCAAACAACAACAACTAGCAACTTGGATCAAGTGGGGTAAGTTGAACCATGGTTCAACTTGCACGACTTGAATGGCTCAACTTACCCCGAAGGAGAATTGCAACTTGAAAGTTAATTTATGTCAAAGCATTAATGTCCAGCTGTACCAACACAAGGTGATGAACTCTGATGGACCAACGCCTTGAAGAAGTAACGACATCAAACAAATACCTTTCCCACTATGAATTATGAAACAGCAAAGTACATTTTCAGTTTTTCACCTTGAGCGCACAAAAACACATCCAACTTTCCAGCTTTCTGCACCAAATAATTTTGGATCTGAGTCATCAACCAAAAGGCATTCTTCGCAGGCTTCAAACAATAGGCGTCACGCATCAGTTTCTGGACCGCTTCATTTAGTTAAAACAGGGGATGGTTCAACTTACCCACTGGTTCAACATACCCCGTTCTCCCCTATACCAACAGAGCAAACGTGCGTATCACAAGATCAAGGTAATTATTTTGATTTATGTGACCGACTCCAGGGTCATATCAACGACGACGGAACGGCATTCTGGCATAACTTGAGCAAAGAGCAAATACAACACTGTTACATCAAAATCATGAAGGACTAGCGTTTTAGAAACAAACAAACCTGAGGCAAGTACCTTGTTGGCCTCATACCAAATCCACGTCTGTTTACCAGCTAGTAATCCAAAAAAAGAAACGTGGAGAGCATTTTGCGCAAACAAATCCAACATTTACAAATGTGTATATTTAAAACAGCCATTTCGTGTATTCCACTCCTTAAATTCTTTACTTTAACTCCAACAAGAAAACCAACAATTTTGAAACAACGTTACAAGTCAATACAAACTACCAAGTCTTAGTCTTCATCTTAAAATACTTCAGTAACCTCCACCACCAACCAACTACCACTCTTCAGTAACTTCCACCACCACCAACTGCCAGAGGTGGTGAACATGCACCGATCCTTAACGCAAGCCGCAAATAAGCAAGAGTGGTTGAGTCAAACTGTGAAAATTCGCAAAGATGAAAAGCCAGCGTCAACTTCTAACTGTCGAGGGTTCTTCCACAAAAAGTGAGCTAACACCAGGATGCGTTTCCAAAAACCAGTGGAGCCTGTAAGGTTGCGGTTCATCGAAACTGACCAAGATGCTCAATGTACGCGCACCTCACCGTATGCAAAGCATGTTGTCAGTTTCGATGAACAGCTTAGAACCATTAGTTTTGCTTATTTTTGTATGTTCTCGTTTTTCTCGGAATTATGGTTTACAACACAGGGGATGGTAAAGAATACAAGCGCATATGCAAAAGTTTGAAAAGGTAAAAGCTTGGAATTAAATAAAAATCTACATTTACCTTCCTGAGAGCAAAAGCAGGTACGAAAATGAGATTATGAATTATGGGTGCTTTTCACGGCCATTGCAAGTAGAGACTGAACTAAGATGCAGTACGATCACTAAAGGTGCAGGTAAAATTCTTCTGTTGTTTTGTATTGAATGGAACAAAAAGATAATAATGCATTCTTCCGTTTAAAAGCTAAATAAAATAATAATGCATTCTTCCATATAAAAGCTAAGCTTCATTGTCAAATTTTGAGTCAATGGACAACCATGGTTTTAAATAGCTCTCATTTATTTACAAAATATTTTTTGAATGTGTTGCAAAATTCCAAAATTGATGAAACAAATTTGTCAGTGGAAAAATTATTGTCATAATGGCTTTCAAGCAGAGTGTTTTCCTGATTTAATTAAAACAAAATTTAGTGTTCTTTATTTTTTAATCGCATCTTTTCACACGTAGATCAGCATACACAACACACATTTCCAACACTTGCGAAAACACTTACAAGGTAAGGAAGATTTTGTTGAGGATTTGGTTCCACTGCTCCAATAACGGGACTAGTACTTGATGAAGGCGTATATGGAGGTAGAACGACTTGTGGCGTATAAGGCTGCATAAAATTATTATTACATTGTATTGCTTTCGCAGCCAAAGTACATCAAACAAACGCACTTTATAAGATGAAATACAATGTCCACATCATGACATATTGTTTGAAAATTCCACATCAAGACCTAACGATTAAAAATACGACAGTAAATTTTCATCGGTTATCTCCTTCCTATAACTGTTTCTCTTGTTACAGATCTTGCATTGAATGTCATGTACCCCGAAACTATGCTGTATTTTCCTGAAAAAATCGAAAAATCAACGGACAAGGTCATGAGCAAATTTTGTTCACGTTCGTTCATACTCAACAGTTATAAACGTCACTGATACCACTTCTCGTCTTGTTCTAAGTGCTCTTAACGTGAAATATGAAACCGAGATTGTGATTTCAATATTAGACAGAAGAGCACAGGTCAACATACAATTTACTGAAAAGTTTTGTTTTCATCAAAGGCAGGCGTCACTGCCATCAAAGCAGTAAGCAACAATTTTATGCAAAAATTATTTGTAAGATGCAGGTCGTGATTGTTTACGTGGCTGGTTCAGAGAAAGGTGTGGCTGCAGTTGGGTGCTCGACGACTATCAGCAGAACTTCTTTCGCATACTTTCTAAAATCAGGATTTCAATTTGTGGCCTCCTTTGCTTTACGTGTATCTGCGTTCATCAGTGACAATGTCTCAATGAAATAGAACCCGTGTTCGCCTATGTTGTGTTAGTTTGAAAGAAAACGTGAAGCTCATAACCAAAACTATTTTTGTATATAGTACCTGTAATCGATTATTTAATACCTGTACTCGATTAGTATCAATACTCGATACAGTAATATAACAAGGCGGTTTCGTGAACAGTCAATAGGTTTGAAAAAGCGAAGCAATAGAGGCTGCAATGCTTCAAGCAACATGGCAATAATAATAAATGTAAACTTTGCAACGAAAGCAATCAGTTCATCCGATAAAGCGTTGCATGTAAGCACTTTGGATTCACCTCCGCTCAATCTAGGAAAATATCTAGCAAAAAACATGCAGTTTTATAACAGTGCATGTTTTTGCCACACTTGGTTCATTACATAGTTTTTATTATGAATTTAATTTCAGAATTTACATTAGGCCTACATTCGAAACATAACCTTTGCAAGAGTAAATCAGAAAAGTCATTCACATACAGAACTGTGCCGCAATGATCACGGAATTCGAAAGTAATGTGTGGCTCAATACAATGTCTAACACTGCCTTCCGATATGTATGTGCAGGGCCGGCCTTAAGCCGATGCAACCGATGCAGCTGCACTGGGCCCCGCGCCTCTGGGGCCCCGCGCCATGGTGTTTGGGTAGATTGTTCATTTTTGTCAGATACACTTGCGCTTGAGAATTCAGTAGAAACGCCATATAAATTTCATTGCGAAAGAAGAACGCTCTCGTCAGAACTAGCAAATTTCCTCTCGAACGTTAGCAAACGTGGTCAGTTCTCGTGTTAGTGCTGCACTGTATATCTGCGCTCTACACGATCGTAACACGGTTGACTGAACACGATGACGTTATAAAATCACTGCTCAGAGGGGCCCCGTGCCTTGGTCTTGCATTGGGCCCCGCATCTGCTAGGGTCGGCCCTGTATGCCAGTGCTAGTGACTATATATATAGTAACGCAATATCGTACATATAATAAGGCAATCATAGTATTGATAATTTTCCCACATCAAAACGAAAACGCCTTCAAATATTTACCGACCACAGACAAAAATAAAGAAGCCAGTTGCCCCACAATGATTGCAAAGCAGATAAGCAATGCTATTTTTGGCCAGATGTTCTAGGCCTACAGACAGTAGATTTTACAATTTGCGACTAATAAGATTGAGACGAGATGCAAGAAATTAAGACTGCTTGTAAGTCCGACATAAACTCCATGTTAAGCATTTTTCCGTACGGTATCGACGGAAAATACTGTTTGCATTTGAAATCTCTTGATCTCTTGTTTTTCTTGTTTTTTTATTGAGAGCTGAAAATTGTCTCAGTAGCAAAATAAATCAGACAGCCTCGTCATTCTCAGCACAGGAAAGTGCAGTGTTAAATAACTGATCAAAACAAAGCGTTAACAAAAGCAGCTTTAAAAACTTATACAGACTATGGCCATATGCTGTGAGGCAATAAACGCGTGGATAAAGCTTTACGAAGTTACCCAAGTTCATGAATAGACTACATTTTGGAACGATGCACGGAATCCATTTTTCACTATACCATTGTAAAAGGACATACCAAGACACCTGACAAGTTCTTGATAACACAATTTTATTTGCTTTGCTTTCAAATGAAACAATTGAACCTAGAGACTCAATTTTAAAAACTTTTGTTCATCGTGAACTTTAACACTTGCAATATGAGGTGTTTCAAACTGCAGCCACCAAAATGCCTAAAGTTCATTTTCACACGCGGCTAACTATATGCAGCGGAGGTGTGGATTGACAGAAACACAATGTTTTTTTTTATTAACAACAGTTTTTAATTCTCTTCTACCAATGTACAGAGAAACTGAGCACAATTATCACTGTTTGACTACACGTCCACCGGATTCAATTTCGAGACCTCAAAAGATAAGAATGTTTGCGGTTGAAGCAATCCTTTTTAGGGGTGTCTGCCATGCCCTCGCTCTAGCAAGCATTGCTTGGTTGAACGTTTTGGCCCAAATGATTACAAATCGGCTTGGATTTTAATGAACTTGGGATCTCATTTTTTACCTTTACGTAACACGCTTTTCTAGCAAACATGTGGTACTGCAAATACTATTCATCTTCATTTCCCTGTTTAGAACGTAAGAAAAGCTCTGCTGTCACAGATACATTGACTGTTGCAATGTTATAAAATTGTAAATTTTTCTAAACCGCAGCAATTTTTCTATTGTATTAAATGCTACACATCTGCATGAGGAATCAAAACTGCCTCATGTGGAGTTTTGTGCAGTTCCACAAGCAGGCCTCTTGGCAAGCAATTCAAAGTAATGCAGTAAGTTAATGGCAGATATTACCTTCCACGCTTCACTTTCATCGATGCTCGAATAACGACGAAACCGACGAAACATGTTAAAAGATGAGCTTCGTCTCACCAAGCCTCCATATCCATCGTTCGTGCTGCTGCAGTAGTAGCCGCAACACGAAAACACTGCTGTTATAATTACGAAAGCGACGACCCAAAACCCTGAAAAAATCAGCATGTAGTTGATGATCGTGACGACTGGAGCCAAGCCTTTAATTTAGCGGTAACGATCCAGGTTTCGCGCGAAGCCGTATTGACCAGGCACCAATATGCAAAACATACGCATAAAATGATCTCACAGAAGCAAAACGTTTGTCTTGCTGTCATTTGTCTGCGACAGTTTTTGTCACACTGCGGCAGGCCTCGTCCAGTCGACCTTCCTCACCGTGCCGACCTTTGGGTTGAGTTCCGCTTAACTGCGTAAGTTCTTCGGGCCGCTATACGCTGGATTTTGGCCCTGCGTTAACATGTTGGCATGATCACACTTCTTTTGATAACACTTCTGCAGAATATCCTGAGACGTTCCGTGGGCGGAGAAAAGGTACACGAAAAGTGCGTTGAACTGGTTTGTGTTTAACAACAAAATAATTTATGTACGATACAAGAAGATGTCTAATATTTTTTAATACTTGCCCAAAACAAAAGAATCTAAATAAAATGTTTTTAGAAATGTAAAATGAGGTAATGCAGCATGCATGTCACGGCGAAAATAACGCAACAAATCAGCATTATTGTTGCAGTAGTCAACCTTTCAGGTTTGATGGCTATTTCCTCAACTTTTTTACTTTTGAAACACCGCAGTACACCCAGAGGTAAAACTCAAATTTTGCCTTGTTAGCACAATTTCAGTTTTTGCATTGGGTTTCAGATCATACGTTGCAATTCAGGTGAATAAATGAAAAATATTTAAGACCCCCTGCTCAAACTACTTTTTGAAACACCTTTTCGTTCCCAAGTCAAATCGGCTTACTTTGGGCGCAAGCTGAAGCAGTGGCCAAGTACGGAATACAAACTTGATGAAGGTGGCCCACCAATGGGAGGATTTCCGAAAGCGGCATCGAACCGCTTATGAAGATGGAAATACAGTTTTTACGAAGACCAGGCCAGGGTGTACATACACCATCGCTAACATAACCAGAGATTTGCAACTACCTGAGATTGCTGTTGACAGCGAGGTATTCAAGTCCTCCTAGGGCTGCTGACACGGCAACCCTCCCCAGAGGAAAAGCGGGAATGAAAATTGAGAAATGAATCGCCGTGAGGGCTGCGAACGTTCACTCCTCAGCGTATCATACTTGCAAAAAAGGTTCGATTTTGTTCTGAAGCCATGCTTTGTAGTCGACTTTCTTTGCTCGAATAACACCTTTCACCTCCTGGGTGCACCACGGGGTTACTTCTTTTCCGTTACTTTGCCACAGCGGGTCGTTTCCCTCCGCATGCCCGACCAGCAGATGAAGCTACACCTGCTTTGAATAGCCGGCACTCCACCTCTGCGTGCGTTGTGCATTCAAGGAGCTCTCGCAGGAAGAAGTCTTTCTTAGCTCTTTGTCCACCAGGCTGCCAATTTATTCAGTAGTACCTCCTCGGCCTGCATAAGGAGGAACTTCCGAAAAGCGCGTTGGGAGCAGTTTACCAACCTGACCGAGTTAGGAGCTGACTCCCTCCCTGACTTCTCCTCCAATCTGGACACAGCATACTCCGCCTTCTGCCGATTGCTTCACTCTTCCGAAAGGAAGTCTGTCCATCGTGGATGCCGTCCGTAGAAGTGATTGATTTCACCCACTCAAGTGTTAACTTTAACTTTGAGTTTCGGTGTTATCCTTTTGAGAGCTGCTATGTTATCTTTTCTACCAGTTAGCTTTGTTTTGGGGTGACTTATGTGAGGGCTGAGTTGTTTTTGACGAAGATACCTTGCCGTGGTGAACTGTATCAAGATTCTACTTGAGTTTGGAAGATGGTATGTTTACTGGCTTTGCATCTTTCATTGTGCTGTTACTTTCTTTAGAAGTCTTTATCCGTATTTAAGATTTTCTTTTATTTCCAAAGTTGTGTTTCAATTGTACTCGTTGTGTTTTCTGTGAACTTGTTCAAATTTGTACTACAGTACATCCTTTCGTTTCTCAGTAAAACCTTTAGTTGCTTAATTGTACAAATAACAGTAGCCTATATCCCTTGGTTGTTGATACCCTCTTCAAACAGCTTTGTCTTTATTGTGGATTCTGTTTTTCTTCACAGTGGTATTCCAATTGTGTTTGTTGTGTTTTCTATGTCTCTTTGTTAGAAAAAAAGTAAATCTTTTAGTTGCTTGTTAGGGGCAGTGGCCCAGTGACAGCTGCGGCCGTGGCTTCCTGTGCCTGTATCCCGATCGCATATTCTCTTTCGGGATATACAAAATAAACTGAACAATTTTATCAGGCTTGCTTCTTTTCAGCTTTAACAAACCAGCTCACTGGGCTTTCAGAGTTAGAGATTTGTCATTTCTCTATGAGAAAGTGTATAAGTTTTATAAGACCAAACTTTTCAGTTTGACGGCGGGTGAAACTGAAACGCAGGTTTGGCCAATAATGGCCGGGCTCCTGTCTGCAATCGGCGCAAATTTCGAGTTATATTTTTATCTGCCAAAGGATTGCAGAAAAATTTTAGGTTTTACAAAAGAAATTAAATGTCGCAAACGAAAAAGTTTTATTGCCTGTCACGTTTTACAAAAACCTGATGCTCCTGAGGTCATTGCAGTGAATGTACAACATGCTTGGATGGTGCTTGAAAAGCAAAATATAACGAATGGATCCTTCATACACTTTTGTTCCTTCGAAATGTTTACTCTGGAAATTATCCGTAATTGAATATTTACGGAATGTTGATTCCTTGAATAAAACGCTCAAAAAGCAAAAGCATAAACCTTGTAAAACTGAACATGATCAAAAACGTACCAAACAGAATTGATATACCTGCTGAACAAATTTGATTATATTTCTCAGTACATAAGACACAAACTAAGTAGGGAAATCATGATTAAATGGTATATTCTGCAGAAAAAGTGGAAGGTAGCCTTATACAAAGAAAACATCCTTGTTAGCGTGACAACACCAAAATACGCCTTACTAATAGCACGCATGTTATCTTCCCTGCTTTGAAACAGGCTGTTGTTTATTGCCGGAACAGTTGTTAATAAAGCGCGTTTACGCAAAAGCTGCAAACGGCAAGATACCTAATAAATGCATAATTATCGAAACGTGATTTTCGTAGTCAAAATAACACCTAAGTCCGAGTTCTAAGTCAGATAGTTTTTAAAACCCATTGAAGTAGTCTTAAAAACAACCTAAAATTATTAGTTAGAATTCTTCAATGGCGCTTGACAGACTGCTCATAGGTTCAAAACAAATCAATTTGGTTTTGTCAAAATTACGAGCTTGTATCTGAACGCGATCAGTTTTGCTTGATGAAAGACGATGCAACAAGGTTTGTAGGCTTTGTGTTACTTGACAGCCGCTAGAATCTTAATCGGCACGATTTTTTCCTTACCTTACTGCCTCTACACTCGTTTAGGAAACTTTAGAGATTGCGCATGGCTGGCAGTAAGTTCCGTGCTAAGGAATATTATTTCAACTAACAATCGGCAATGACTTCAAATCAGGAGTAGCAGATGGTTTGGCCTACATAGTAGAATGAGTTTTGTAAAAGAGAGACGCTTACACCAAACTTTCCATATCTCCTGCCAGCAGCAGTTTTGATACTGATCTCCGCAGCAATATGCCGTGATACCTGCGAACAAACAAGTGCTTGGAACAGATGATTGATGACAGACATCCTGAATGAGCAAAGCGTTGCGTGTTGGTGTTATTACATGTTGATTGCGGATGTAACGGTACATGATCGGCTGGGATATAAACAACGAAGGGCTGTCCCTTAGGCTCAAAGAAGCATCATCAGAAAGAACACTTTTGCACGATCAGTTCTCAACACATCACGATCTGGTCTGCCAATCATAAAACCCTGACACGATCCACTTCACTCAAAGAACAGCAAAAACCAGTCGCTGCTGTGACTGTTTATAACAACTTGCATATAGGATCTCGTATGGCTTTTCCGAAAGTAGCAGCAAAGCACATTTTTGGCATTATAAATCTCATAAGGAACTTAGTAAGTTAGTATAGAGCTCGACCGATGGATGACGTGCTGATATATATCGGCCGATGCTACAAATGTATCTTATCGGCAAAATTCCGCCGATGTATATCGGCTATATTTGCTCATAAAAGCCGCTGTGCTATGTTCTGCACGAAGCGTTCAGAAGCCCAAGCTGTTACTTCGTCTCTAATTGATTTAGGTAAATTATCTGTCTTCTTCCTTACGGTTTCTCACGTTTCTGATTGATTAATTATATCTGTCATGTTCCTTGCTTTCTTTGTACATATCTGAATTCAAGTAGCTAGTCTCCACCAAGGCGACTGAGTTGAATCCATTCGCAAATTTAGGGAACGACGTATTTTCCATTTAAATTTAATTTCCAGCTTTTGTACTTGCCACAACTTGTGCTTTGATTTATTCATTTCAGTCTTGAGTTTGTTTGCTTTCTCTGCTCTTGCTTTAGCCCTTCAGCTTTTCGGCCGTAAGCATTGCTTGCTGATTTCAGGACCGAGAATGTGTAGTGTTACATGAAACCGATCTATTATAAAAAATTTGCTCGTGGATTGAACTTAATCGTCTTCGCGGAGACCAGTTGCTAAAATCTTTTGAAACAAAAACGCGGCAGTTCACCCAGTTACAAATGAGATTCAAAACTGATCACTTCAACAAATTCACGGAAACATTAAATCAAACTCTCTGTCAATGTTAGCTTCATCATGAAAAGAATGCTGGGTCCAGTGGCATTTGAATAATTTCCTGATTGCGAAACCTTTGTTAAAACCTAATACAGGAATTTATTTTCACCGCAGGCTACCCGGTGGTGTTTCCAAATTGCTGTGTTAATATTTCTTTCTGAACATCTGTCACACAGCGGAGATACCTAACAGCTGATTTACATGAAACAGCGCACAAAAACATCGTTCCAAATGGTTGTTAAGTTTCGAAAACATCGTTTCAATTACAATATGTTGCTATAAAATGCCTAGCAGTAACGAAGGGTGAGCACCAGAAGCACTTGCACATACATTGGTTCGTAAGTCAGCAATGTGTGCTCTTTGTCCCAGAGTATGCCATAGATTTTGCACAGTCACCGCGAGTGATGAAAGTTTTACGTTTTACAAGAAATTTTTGCCTCAACCGTGGTGGATTATATGGAGCAAGTCATAGCCGTGATGGACTCCAATTTTAGCTTTTCGACAATTAGTTTGACCCATTTTTCATTTTTTCACTGAATATCCTCCTTATAGCCTACTCCGCCTCATTCAGCAAAGGAACATGATGTGTGGTCATGAGGTGCCGATAAAGAAGGTAGTGGTTCGCAGTGCTCATCAAAATACCATGGTCATATGTCAACTTTTCTCAGGAGACGTGAAGCCCCCTAATGGATTTGCGACCATCTGACTAGTTTGCAACTGGCTTAAATTGCTGGCTTTATGAGGTTGCAGCACGAAATGGTAAACATACAAAGCAGGAGAATCCCGATGTGGTTCAGTTAGGCCTGTATTTCAGCAACGTGAGTTACATTTTTGCAATCAAACTGAAAGCAGAAACAAAGTATTTTCAGAGAGAAAGCATTATTTTACTGTTGCCTTTAACTTTTTTCATTCATTGCTTCTGTGCATCATACGAATGTCGGATTTGATTAAAGCAGTTCTTCTTTACCCGGTGAATGGTTCAGCCCAGGGTGAATGAAACTTTTGTAGGGGTGAATGGAAGAAGAGAGGTGAATGTGGGGTGAATGAAGTTTCTGTACCTAAGTTTTGTATCATCTGGTAACATGCTTGTTTTTACCCAACACATATCAACAATCGTGAATAAAATGGCGAACTTCAAGCGTTTTAACTTGACGTCAACAGCAGTCAGAAACTCAGCACGTCATGAAAACCATACTATATGATGCAGTTAACTGTGTCTAGTAGGATGTAATAGGAATACATTTTACCGAGAGATCCAGATGCCATATATTCACTCAAGTAATGGAATCTCTGCTATTGCTCTGCATGAGTGTCCTACTGTATACTTTTGTGCGAAGGTTATCTGCTAGAATCGCAGTACTTTCCTAGACACTGGAACACTCATCAGAGTTGCCTTATCAGTAGAAGTGCAGGATTAGCCTATTTGTGATATTTGTTCGCTACCAGGTTGGTATCGATTCCAACAACTTATACGCGTTTATATCTCAGGTAATACCAGCAGAATATCCTAGAAATATGCTCAAAAACACTCTATTTTGACGAAACTAATGTAAATCTATAGATGATATCGATCAGGAGCAACCAGCTTCATCACCTTCGCTGTTTAAAGACCCGGTTTAAAGAGGAAGATTAGCGTGGAGCATAAGTTCCCTTTAGAAATTATAAGGCGAATGTGGGACGATAATTACTGTGTGTTAAGTATGGATTTTGTCTTCCCAAAAGTGAAGAAGTGACCCATGAGCCGTCTGCTCAAGGAATGTATTGCGATATTAAATACAGCAACCATTCTTTATCTCCTTCAAAACTGCTGAGTCATTTACAAAACAAACAGGGCATTCATCAGAACAAGTCCCCGCAACTTTTCAAGCACCAGCATGAATATTTGGGCAAACAGAAAGGTTCCTTCCATTCAACAGTCTTAAATGACTCTGATAGTAAAAAGCCTATTCGTCTTTTCAAATAGCTCATGTGCTGTTGAAATGGAAGAAACATTTTGCGAAGCTGAGTCTGTAATTAAACCGTGTTTGAAGATTCTAGCCAATTTGCTGCATGGCGGAAAGCAGGCTGTTGATAAAGCAGAGCAAATTCCATTGTCTTACAATGAATATTCAATGCACTATAAATATTGTCATGTCGGCCGTACATTCACAACACAAGGGTGAATGGGAATTAATTGATGGCAGGGGTGAACGAAACCGAAAAAGTTTAAGAAGCACTGGATTAAAGTACAGTTGCCAGCTTTTATTTCTTCATATGGTTAATTGGTGCTAAAAACGATAAGATCTTTGAAGCATGCCTATGTTACGAGAGCTTACGCAGCTTATTTTTTCAGGCCAAAGACTTCAACAAATTCAAATGCTACAACCTGGATAATGTAAGAAGGCTAAAAAGCAGTACTTTATAATTAAAAATGCAGCAGAAGCGGGAAATTTGAAGAATTTAATTGAAACAATTAAAGCGCCGTTGCCAGTTTTTTTTAGATCCGCTATGTGCACCTTCCTGGTGTTTCGAACTTCAGTCTTTCGCCTACGTAATGCTTGCGACAGTCATGAAGAGGGACATGTCATGTGTAAGCCGTAAGCCATGAGAAAAATTTTAGTTAGAAATCAGAGTTCACTTCAGGCAATCTAAGAAACTTCCACGGTTGCTTGCAGGCAATCTTTCATGAACCAAAAAAATACTGCAATTTATTCCGTGGTATCCGTTTACTTCAGGAGTTAGCTTTTCACAGATTTTTCCACAAGAATTCAGGAACTTCCTTATGTTTCATTAAAAAAGTGAAGGGTAAAAAACTACGTTCAGTCAAAAATTATTTTCCAAAACCGCATGTTGTGGAAATGAGCCAGCGTTACAGAGTCCACCCTGGTTTTTGTTCTTATTTTCTCATAAATACCAGAAACAAATCATAAAATAGCCCTTCCTGAATTTGCCAATACACAAAATGCCCTGATCATCAGCAGTTGGCATAACTATTAGCTATTCAAGGAAAGTATTTTCTCGTGGAAGTCAAGATTTTTGGTGGAAGTCACTGCGTAAATAAGTCGAAGGTTGCGTTGTGTTCCGATTTTTTCAGCGCATTCCAAACACTCGGCCATCTGAGCATCGCCCCCCAGTACACCACTGCAATAGTCCACTCCAGTTTACAGTAAGGTATATCTTTTTCTGAATTGAGTTTCCTCACTTTTTATCACATGCTCTGCCATTCTATCTAAAAGGTGGCAACTTCACAGATACTTACACTAGTTCGCCATCTCAAATATTCAAGACCACTGAACAACTACGAACAATAGCTCAAAATGTGCAACTATTTTTAGTGAATTCAAAAACAGTGTTTTTGGTAGTTTTACCTCAATAGGTATGTGGAACTTTTTCATAAAAAATTATATTATCAAATTAATTTATACTTCACAGAAAAATGTAAACTCACCATAGCAGTATTTACCCGGGAATCCAAATCCGGCCCCGCAAACAACATCGCACTGAAATGGAAAAATTATGTGATTAATACCTATCAATAGTTAAGTACTGTCTGTTTACCGGAAAGTATAATATGTGCATTTAAATTGCAAAGAAAGTGTTCCATTTAGCTACACAAAGAATTTTTTTTAAATTCACTTTAACTTCACAGACATTTTTCTTGATACGTGCCACGAAACGACTGTAAAACCTGCACGATGCACACGCTCAATTTTTTAAAGCTTGTGTACAAAATGTTTTTTGTCTTTGAAAATATTTATCGAAAGAAAATACTCCCTTTCTAAAATTACAGTCAAACATTTAGAGCAGGGGTGCACGACCTGCGGCCTTCGATAAAAATTTAAGAAGCCGCGCACATGTAATTTTGAATATAAGTTACGGTCTTGCATTAATAAAAACACTTTGTCTACTGTATGTGGATACTTAGCAGAAAGACGGCCAAGGAGACGTTTTGAAGCTGGCTAGGCTCAGTGTGTGCAAGCAAAAAGTAAAAATATCTTGAACTGAGTGGTGACCGTAATTCATAAAAATGAACGTAATGCGGCCGGCAATAGCGAAAACGTTGCACCCCTGATTTAGAGAAAAGTTCCTCCTTCAAAGTTCAAAAGTTAATCGGCAGTAAGTTAAAATATTAGTGTATACGATCAGTGGCGCACCGAGGCTAAGTGTCGCCCAATGCCGACCATAAAGTGTCGCTCTTTCCACCCCTCGAATTTGCTTACAAGAATTTGAAATGAAAGAGGATCATGTTTGGTGCTTATTTAAAGTATGAGGAATAATAAAGCATCTTGAACATCGGAAGCAAACTCACAAGATGAAATGGGTCTTGTTTTTCATTCTCGATAATGGGTTTTGCTTTGACTGCTTGTTCGACACCTCTGTCGTCATAACTTTTCCTATTTTTTCTGCCTTCTTTACATATGCATCCTTGTTCCCGGCATATTTCGTTAAATTTTCTTCTCTGATGACTTTCAGTCTGCGATAAGCCGCACCACTTAGCTTTAGTCGTGTGCTCATTCAAGGGGATCAAACAAAAAACACAAAATATTAATAGAAGTAATGGCGGGACACCTACTTTGCAGATGTAAACATTTATGCATGTTAATATTTCGTGTAATATTTCCATCTTTAACTAAAACCAAGTATGTATACTGCACTTACTAGGTTATAATAATGAAATTAATAATTTCATCTCACTAATGTAAAGACTGTTTCACTGTTCACTTCAGGTTTCAGCAGTGGTTTATTTTTCTGAGAATATATAAAAAGCTTTAAAGGTTGACTATCTCGCCACTGGCGCGAGGCCCTTTAGGTATGGGACTCATTTTGATATGACAGGTCAAATAGGCTTAAAATCGGTGTCAAACGACATTTCTGACCTCTTCTTGTATGTCCTGTTACGTTGCTTCGCACAGCAAAGGAATAATAATATTTAAGATTTATTTTGCGTCAGACTCATGGTCCATATCACAAGGGCACTCGAATAACACAAAAATGGTTAGTCATAACGCAGTATAGAGCAAGTGCTAAATGATAACCACAGACAACACAGGGAGATGTCAAACACTGAAACAACGTGCCAGCTGTAACTGCATCCACTCATCATCAAATATTGATCCTGCAGTGGGAAACAGTGGAGACATTTTAACGTCAGGTTCTGAAGTCAGGGACCGAGTTCATGGGGGGACGGGGGGGACATGTCCCCCCAAACTTTTGGACAGGGGGGACATAATATCTTTTGTCCCCCCAATATTTTGTGATAAAAAATAATCTAGTTGTGCAAATTTCATGGTTACATTACTGTTGGAAACGTTTCCCCAGCATAAAGCCAGGGAATAAATAAGAAAAATGAACATTATTACTAGATTATCTGCAGAAACAGTATACAGATTGACTAGGTAAACTGAATTGTCATGATTGTTTATAATTATGTTGGCTAATTTGAATTGCCGAATGGGTGTGCACATACACTTCGCTCAATCACGAATTCTAGCCGCGCTCGTCTGTAACCTGCAATAAGAATACGGTTGCAACCAGGCGAGTAGCCAGGTGGAAACGGGGGCAATTTCCCACCCAATTCCAAATTTTTTAGGTTAATAAAATGTTTGAAGTATAAGCCAAAGAAATACTTTACTGCAAATCAACGAAACTACCTCAAGGAACCTATTCCACTTCAGCTTCTAGTCGAATACAAATTTGTATCTAACCTTTTGTAATCAGTGACCGCAAGTAAAAACAATTGGAGATTGGAGTAACACTTTCCGTAGCTGTTTTTGGCGCACCAGCTTGCTATATCCCACCTAATGGTTATTTAAGCTTCATTTCAAGATCATCGCAAATTTCTTTTTGATAACCGTGGGTGTCACAAATACAACCTATCCTTGTTTCCAGTGTCAGCGAAGCCTTAAATCAATATCGTAGATTTTTGTTTTTGCTCAGTTTTAAAACTACCTGCGCGAATATGGCGTTGACATAATTTTTATATGTCTTGAATCTCAAAGTTTGGCTAAGAAGCGATTCAGTTTCAGTCTTCGTCATTTGCGCCATGGTCACTGTTTAGCAACAGTAGCATTCATTCCAGATGTATATATTTGTGATGACATGAATTGTGACGGTTCAATCACAGTTTTGTGGAGCCTTAACGTTTTCATTAATGGTTTCCATTTGCCTTGCCGGCGAGTAAAAAATCAGTCTTGTCAAGACATTAAACTCCGACCTGCTGTTCATAAGCTCAGTGTTTCAACTTTCATCTGATGTTAATTGCCACCCTATCCTACAGTAAATAATTTTAAATCATTTAACTGCAACGAGAAGAGTCACCAGCAAAATCTACCGTAAGTAGCAAGATGCTTTTTATTTTGTAAGTGCTGAGGGAATTGACACTACCATTACTTACAGATACTGAGATATCTTGCACAAGGGTAGATATTAAAATTTAGGGGCAAGCTCTCTGAAAGGGGCCCCAAAAATCGCTATTGCGAAAGGTAGATGTGGGATTACGTAGACAAAAGAGTTAACAATTTTTTTCTTTAAATTTATGAACTAAATTCAAGAGCATAAAATACATACGAAAGGAACAAAATTTTGTAAAGTTTTGCAGCTGGACACTTGAAAACTGCCTCCATTGGCACATTTTCCCATAATTTTTGCTTTATTTTGAAAAACACATGATTTGCTTCAGAGCTTCTGTGGCTCTAAAAGTGGTACATAACCTTTTTAACTAAACAATAGTGCAAAGCTCTCAAGATAGGGCATGGTATCTCTGAAAAAAGGGGGCCCGAGGCGACTATGCCTCATTATCCTTCCCTAATATCTATCCCTTAGCTTGCAATCTGCCTTGTTGGCAAAGCGCATGCGACTAAAATGAAACTAAATTTGAATTTTTTTCCCATTAGGGCTTCAAATTCCCGAAGACAAGTTATTGTATTTTCTAGCAGCCCGTGATTTGTACCAATTTAATTACGTGCAGTGCTTAGCTATCTTTACATGCAGCTAGCGTGGTCAATAAGTTTTGCAATATTGTGATTACGATTGTGTTTACAGTTTAATTCTATTTTATATGTCAATGAATTCAGATAAATTTAGCAAAGTCTCATCCAACAATTTGAACGATGTAAGTTTATAGTAGCTACAAAAGTTTTACGGAATAAGTTGAACATAGCCAAAAGATCTTACGGATTATAAAAAATCCAAACATTTTTTAAATGCGTTGAAAGACTCTGGCGTTTACCTTTATCAACTACATACGTGAATTAATCGTTCAAACTTAGACGACAACGGGACCACTTCTTAATATGCGCGACAGTTTTGTACAAGGCCTACTTCGGAAGTCAGTGCCTCAGAGCAAGTCTCTGCTCGGCTTCCGTTGAAAGTGCTGTGTTGGTGTACATTCGAAGAGTGTGAATACAGTATAGCGCAATCGTAATGGCGGCCGCGATGACTTCTTGTTCAATTGCCATATTGGCTGCATAAAGCATACTGCAGATCGTGCACTTATAGCATTAAGAGGTTTACTAGCGCTTCTACAGGAAAAGTTTGAGCACATGGTGGCATTGATCCGAACTAGAAGCTTGGTACTTCACTATCAAAACTTTTAAAATTTGTCAATTCAATGAAAGCAGATTTGCCATTTGCCGGATAATCTGAACACAATTGTTCAGGAGAAAACGCCAGAAACAAGCACGTTTCATGGATGATGCTCTATGAACAAGGAGCGTTAAAAATATTTAAATATTGAAACTCGGTTGTTGTTTTCCCCAGCCCTAATAAATTTTCTGGCTACGCGCCTGGTTGCCACTGCTAGTATTTACCAAAATCTTGTGGTTTGCTTTTGTTTTGATCTATGTGATCTTGTGCTTTTCAGTAGCAGTACATTTTATTTCGGAACTGAGCAAATTTGAATTTATTATCACAATTTTTGAGCATAAGTATGTCTATTTAAGCCCAACTCTCAGAAAAAAGATTTTTATAGTAAATGCAGTGCTAAGTGCTAGTAACTACCACCATCTTGGGTAGCACTTGGGCCATGATCACCAAAATATATGAATTCCACATTGTGTTCCCCTTTTTGCCAATTGTACAAAAAGTACTACGGTTGAGTGAACACGGTGACGTCGTCATCGAAACGCAAACAATAAAGGTTTGTCGCCCCCAAAGTTTTTCAGCAAACTCGGTCCCTGTCTGAATTAAATGGCTAAAATCGTCGGTGGGGATACTAAATGTTTAAAATCAATGTCTCAAATGTTTTGCAAGTTATTTTGAGTTTGAGGCTAACTCCGTTTATTTTCACTAAATTTGAAACACGATTTGACGGTTGGTATTTTACTAGTTTTATACATTATTTCAATTACGAATTTGTCTTGCGCATATCCTTGGCATGGTGGGGGTGATTGAGGAATTACAAAAACAAAATTCATGAGGAGCCATGAAGCACACAGAAGGTGCTGCTACGCATAAGCAATGCTGGAGAAAAACAGGCACCAAGACAACACGTCAGCAACTACTGCAATTGATCTCCGTCATACAATAGCGTTAAATAATGGAGGAAAAATGAAGATTTGTAAAAAAAGGATCACACCTTTGAAGTTATCGGATAAAAAAAATTTGATGAAGACTCGCATCGGCAAGCGAAGCCATACGGATAATTTTAAACAAGGCATCAAAGGTCCTGATATAATTGTTAACCTGGTGTGGGCGAACAGTTTCATTTCTGGGTATATAATGCATAATTCGGCAGGCACTGTTGTAGGCAATCTGTAAGACCATCATACTAGGCCAGTGGTTCCTAATCTTGTCTCCACCACGCCTCCCTTAAGTAACTGTTTTTTGTTTCAATCCCCCTATGACATTAAATAAGCTGCAAAATCAGACGTATTTATTGATAAATTTATTGATCAAATTTTCCATGTTGTAGGACGCGTAAGGGCTCACGGACACCTGGAAATTTATTGACGCCCGCAGGGAGGCGTTTCCCCGCAGTTGAAAACCACTGTACTAGTTTGGGTATATTTCCTCTACAATTGGCAAGCATACACTGGCATGTAACAGGCACAGAATAGACTGTTTTACTTCAGTTGAGCACTGAGCAACGGTGCCTCTTTGTTTGGTGCACAGTACAGCGATTTCACTTGTCTCTGGATGTCATTGTCATCCTTCAGTGAGGCATTTACATTTTGGGATTACATTTTTGATATCTGGGTATCAAATATTTGATGTCTGTTGTAAAAATAAAAATTTGTGTTTAGACATAAGATAGTCAACAAATAATAAGCGACAGTTTGGCAAAAACTAACCACTGAAAAATATTTGTCCAAAGCCTAAACCATACCCACAAACTCTAAACCTTAAAATATAACCTTAATTAAACCCTAAACCCTGATCATCAGCTCTCAACAAATTAGACATATCAGTGAACAACCATCGTTTGCGAAATGCCTGACATGGAATATCGCTCTGCGCATGCGCACATGGCGTGAAGTCAGTGATTTTGCAAGTTAGAAATTCGCTTGACACCGACTCTGAGACGAACTGGCTTGCAGTCTCCATCGTGACCCGTGGTCTAGCTGTTGGGTTGGGCTTCTTCCAATCCAATTACGCTTGCATAGTGCTAATCCTCACCTGTGTTCGTTGGAAACAGACACCTATTTCGAAAATCGTATTACCAAATCCTACCACATTACACACGCGCCTTTATATTGCTCAGTAGTGATTACAACGTTTTAAGATTTTCAAAATTAATCGCACCAAAATACTGTACTCAATACAGCCTTTGCCAAGCTGTGCAGCTGCTTCGCCTAGCATCCTTTTTGATAAAGGCCTTTAGTACAATCATAACTAAAAATGCCGTTTGCCCCGCTGTTAGGTTTTCAGACTAAGGTTCATCGCCTCTAATTCATCAAGATCAGAGTAACATCTTTTGTTGAAATGACTTTTCTATGACTGCAAACGTTAATTGGACCGCTGCACAAACAAGTCAAACCTTCAACGAAACTCACATTACCGATCGGCTGGCAGTGATTCACTCTACTTGCAGTTCAAGCCAACTGTACAACCTGAGCTTTAAATTACCCACGCAAACAAACCAACTGCACTATCTTGCTTCAAGAACGTCATTTTCCGATAAAATTACGTCATACACAGAAAAACATCAGTTCCATTGAAATGATTGAAATAAAAATACTTTTAAAAATTAATTTTAATCAACAATGTGCCGCCCCTCATAAGGTGCCGCCCAGGTCCCGGAGCCCCTTATAGACCCCTCTTGCTACCCCACTGCACACGATTGCAAACTTTATACGACAATTCCTATTTGATTTGCCAAAACTGTAAGAGTGAACAAGGTAAAAATCGTTTGTGATTTTGTCAAGCAACAGGCTGTTTTTGTGCAAAGGTTTTGTGAAAATAAACTACTTGGAAAAGCGTTTGAGGTATTGAAGCTGCTTTTGTACGAAAGGCGACTATCCATAGAATTTACCTAGAGTTGACAAGCTGAATCAGAAAACAGTTACGGAAAAAGACAAATCAAATTTGCCAGCAGTGGAAATTTTGACATTTGATTAGTTCTTTTATATTAACCTTTACTGTCTGAATACTTCAGTATTTATTAAAAATCCATAATAGTTTTATTAGCCAAAAATAAAGGACAAAGAAAGTAAGAATATCGGCTCATGTGAACTTTTCCTCCCAAAATGGAGGTGCAACTCAGAAACAAAATTGTAAACTTATGTCTGTTGACAAATAAACCACTGTATCATCTGCAGAAAAAAGCTCCATTGTTGTCCTGCTGATGATGCCAAAAAAGCAGAGATACATTTGAGATGCCATTCTTGTTTTTTTTAAACTATGTTTCTCTAAAAGCTTTTAGTTACTTCCGTTTTTCGTTAGCATTGACAATAATTTCGACAAATGTTTCAGCGTCCCTAGCAATTATTACTATGGATCGAGCACGATTTGCGTTTTCGGGATTTAAAAATATAGGTGTATATAAATCGAAAAGTCTCTGAAAAATTTCTCAGAAAGCATGCATAGAAATGTTGTACGTAAATTCTTAAGTAAAGAAAGAGTCAATTTTAAAATCTCGTGTGCTTTCGTCATCGACTATTATCCAAATCACGGTGATAAAACAAATTGCTCAAAAGCAACTGTTTATCCTTTTTTCAAATAAAATGTTCATGTTTCTGCCACATTGCTCAATCTTATCTGCTGCTCATGCGTTGCGTGTTGTTTTGCAATTAACTGAAATGATTCGAACTAGGTTTGCAGATCGATTGCACGTGTGTACAGTGTAACCAACTTACCAAATTCTTGCATTTTCGCCAAATTTGTGCTAAAGTCTAGTCTAGGTTATTCGTTTCCTTGAGGTTAGTAGGCGCTTGAAGCATTTATTGTAGTCATGTGAAGTGCATTTTTACTGTTTATTATACACATTTTCAAACGCCATATCGTAGAGCAGGGGTGGGCAAATAGCGGCCCGCGGGCCAAATCTGGCCCGCCACAGCGTTTTCAGTGGCACGCAGAAGCATTCAGCAAAATTTTCAAATCTGAAATTTCCTCGAACTTCTCATAGTAAATATTAGTGTTGAGGCTATAAATCGAGATTTGCTTCTACTCTCATGAGAAGGTACGGCCCTCCACTGAACGCGGCCTTCTCAAAGTGGCCCCCAAGCAAAAATATTTGCCCACCCCTGTCGTAGAGGAAAAGTTGTCTTCAGTGGATTCTTTGTTTTCAAAGAAGAATGCAGACTCCAAGCAAAAGCAATTTGCTTGACTTTTATGTCAGGGTGAATGACCAAACCGACATGACTTGAAGTTTACTCAGCCATAGAAAGTGATTTCTTCGAACTGCGATTGCCGTGTATAAAACAGCTGAGATGAGATACCGAAAAAGTATGTAAAATTAGGTCAGAAACAAATGATCTGAAATTCCTTACCGTTACTTGCGTTATATGAAATATCCATAAAATTAAAATTGATTTCCAATGCCTTGCAGGAACCATTTTCACATGCCTCATTTATCCTAGAGTTGAGCAGCGAAACTACACCTGAGAAAAAAATTAGAAAAGGTTGTCCAGTAAGGAACGCAAGCCTCAATTCAACTCTTTCTTTCACGCGGTCTTAAATTGTGAATTAGCGGATAAAACCTCATTAAAAGTCTCATTGTAGGTAAGTTTTAAATGAACCTCTTTCTATGCTTTCTTAATATTTCGCCCATTCTATCTGCTCATGGGAATTCAGTTGGCAGCACTTCATCTGGATGCAAAGCTGTTAGAAAAGCTAAGTTTTGTGAGTGGCTTCAAAGCAAATCTTTGAGATGAACTAGTCACGATATTTTGATCGGATGCTCAAGACCGGAAAAGAGTGACGTGCACTGTGAGCGTCGACTCGACCACTCTATGAATGTTGACTTATAGTAGCCCAGTTAGAAGGGAGCTCTTAATTAATTTAATTTTTGTGCTAGCCACATTCAAACACACAGGTTGTGGCTTGGCAGTAATGCTGATCTTAGCATCTTTGTCGTAACCACTACTCAGTATTTAAGTACTCATATCAACAATAATCATTAATTGTCGCCACTTTCCTGCACCACGGTTTGTGCACATTGATTATTTTTTCAGAATACGAACGAGAAACGAGTTTACATAAGGGCGACTAAAACTTGACACTTAAAAGCACCAGTGTTTCTGTATGCTTTCGAGGAATCAGTCGACTGCCATCTGCTTTCGTCTTTTTGCGATGATTCAAACTTACACATATCTCTATTCAAGTACAGGATGTACTTTCCACGATGGGTGTAAGCAAGGAATCGATCAGCAAATTTTTAATAGGAAATCGATTTCACGTAAAATTACACATCCTCAGTCCTGAAAATTGCAAGCAAAGCTTACAGGTGAAAAGTTGAAAGGCTGAAGTAACAGCAGAGAAAAAACAAACTCAAGACTACAATTAAAATTTCGTAATACAAGCTCATAAATCAAAACATCTTAACAAACTGACTGACGTCAAGAATACTAGTGGCGACAAAAAAAACTGACTCATGAAATAAGTGTTTACTCAAAATTTAAGAAGACGTTTACTCAAATAAATAAATGACTGAAACATCTAACTAGTTCATGCTAATTGCTGAAAAATCTCTCCAACTAAAAACTAACTCTTGATGAAATGACTAACAACGGTAGAGAAAAATAGTAAGCCATGTGCGGGCAGTAAATCTCTGGGGTACGCATTTAAACCTGCCACGAGTTCGCTTGAAACGCTGCGGTGGGAGTAAGCAAGCTGTGTTGAGAGAAAAGCTAGCGCACAAAGCGGAAGACAACATCGGATTGAGTCAAACAACACAAAGCATCGTAATAATTATTTCACATGGGGGA
>Ga0210059_1000772_pt1 | contig 43956 bp, 28 predicted proteins | sample Ectturendosymbi2_FD_188042 | JGI IMG/M metagenome (GOLD analysis project Ga0210059, IMG submission 188042) | Ecteinascidia turbinata endosymbiont from Florida, USA - Sample 2 (SPAdes) (version 2) | ecosystem: Host-associated > Tunicates > Ascidians > Unclassified | place: Key West, Florida... | reverse complement strand
ACAGAGGTTATCTAGTCAGGTGCCCCATAAATTACGTGAGATTGATGTTTCCATAGTGAAGGTTGTGTCGACCGCTAGACGTGCTGTCGCAGTCCAGTGTATATAGGTTGCGGGAGTAATGGCCAGTTGTGAAGAGGTTACTCTTGTCGGGCACAAATGGCCATGACGTTTAATTGTCATGGACCGCAAGGTTCCAGACAAGAGGAAAAGAAAAACCCGACAAAAAAGAAATCCTCTTCGGGTTGCCATAACCCTTTCTTGATCCACGCACACCCATTATAAAGATACTGGTAGTGTGATTTGATTATGACCGCGAAGCAAATTCCATTGAGATTGAGTTCATTTTTGGAGATGATCGTTGTAAGAGAATTTTCTGCTTCTTCTACAGGTGTTCTTGATATTCTGTAACAAAAACTGGACCGCGGCAGTAAGTATACTACAAATACACACATTTTGTACTGTAGTAGTTTACTACAAATATACGCATATACACACACACGAGTATTTAACTGCGAATAAGCAGGCCAATTTGAACTTGGCACTTTGATCGAAAAATTTTTTTCGCTTGAAAAGATTTATGCCAAAAGAGAGAGTGACGCAAACGGCAATTTTAAACAATATTCCGGGACAAATATTTTCATAAAATGACGATATTTCAATGGTGCATAAAATGCTCTTTCACATGCTTCAAGAAAATATAACAAGACTTTTACCAATTATCTAGCAGACCACTTTCAACTTGGCGCTTCGATCGAAAATATTTTTCCCTGAAAAAGATTTATGCTAAAACAGAGAGTGACATAAACGGCAATTTTAAACAATATCCCGGGACACATATTTTCATAAGAGCATATTTCAATGTAGGATGATGTTCTCGTTCACATGCTTCAAGAAAATATAACAAGACTTTTACCAATCGTCCAGCAGACCACTTTGAACTCATTCCCAGTGTTGCCAGTGGCCTCAGTCATTTCAATATCAAAATTTTCAGGTTTCAACATCAACTTTCAGGTATCAACGTCTGAGTGATGCTTAGTTTTAATTGTAGTAACAGTCTGGAAAAGCAAGTATTGCTCTGCAATATTTGCCCTTCTACTGCAGACTGCTTCTACAATTTATTCGTGGTACCTTTCAACAAAAAGCACTTGTGTTTTTTATTTTAGCTGTTTGTGAGACATCTTACGCTCGAGGGATGAAGCAAATGCAACTTAGTACCGACCATCCCTGCACAATCAAACTGTCAGCATCCCAGTGCGGCGCCTTTCTTGACATAACGTGATCCGATATAATCGAAGCTAATGTTTGCAGACAGACAATGTACATTGTTGCATTACGAAACATGTAATGCCAAAGTGTCTGGCTCAGTTTGAAGGAATGCGTGACTCCTGCACTAGCACATGTACAAAGGTTTTCAGGTTTAACCAGAAATATATAAAAGTTCTGAAGTGCAGTGCATAATTGCAGTGCCGCCCTATGGGTAAAATTCGGTGATACTGGGCGGCAACTTTTCACAACTGGGCGGCAGTTTTTCTGCCCAGTACATAGTTATTTTAGGCCATTATGGCCACAAGTGTCAAGCGGCTGCTATCTTTGGGTAAACCAGTGTTCGCTTTATACGTGTACAATGATTTCAAGCTCAACTAGGCTTTTTTTAAGTTGATTTCCACCGTGACTACGCTAAAAGCATTTCTCAAAAGGCCACTGCTTTGCACCAAGCCAGCTTCATACAAGTAACTCGTTGCCAAATGGGCTTCATCAATGATCCGGAACGTTATCCGTGCTGTGATTGGCTGAAAACCTCTTTTTGCACAAACAAGGTCACATTTTGTAAATATGCGCCCCGGATAGAAGCAGATTCATCACCAGATCAACAGCATTGTGGATGGTTGTAAGTTTCAGAGTAGCATGCAATGATTTGGAAAATGATTTTATTGGAGACACCAGAGCTTGACTTTGGAGGTATTCATTGTGAATTTAGGGGTTCGCCTGCTTGCTTTCACTTCTGTTGAACAGTGTCGCAACTTCTTCCATAACCTGAACAAGTGGGATCGATGTTTTTTGTTCACATCAGCAGTTCAACGTCGAAATATGTGAAACAGCAACACTTGATTAAAATTATACCTTCATTAGTGGCATTAAATAAAGGGACAATATATTTCAGGCTCAGTGTGAATCTATCATTCAACTATGAGATCGTTTTCCACGATAGTCAGCAGAGCTTCTTAAATGGGAGCTATGCCATAGCATATGTCTTTCATTCAGGTTTTGTTTTTGAATTGCCGCTTAAGCAATAATTAATGCTTTCCGTGTAATTGTAATTGCACAAGCTTCATCTGGAAACATGATTGTACTGTAATTTAGCTACATTTAGACTCCTATCATGGGACTTGAGTTAATCACTTTCAAGTGAAAGAACTATTCTCTAACCAATTCGCCAATACGTTGTAGACATTGTTTTTTTTTGTTAATTTTGGTGACGGCAGGCCTAAGCCTGAATTGTGCTTCTTGCCGGGGCGGTTGAGGTGAACGCGCTTTTATTTTTTTTCGATCTACAGGTATCAAAAACAGTGTCAAACACTGGTACGCAGCATGATTTAGGGTATATCTTTTAAATACTTTTTGTAGATATGAGATTGTTGGGACAACAACAGTGTTCTCAGTTATGTGTAGCTTGTGAAACAGGAGGCTTATTTTTGGGACCCGCTTCAAACTTTTTCTGATTCCCTGAAAGATCACATAGCTCGGTCAACTTGGCCCGCCAAAGGTAACCACTTTTGTGTGATATCTAACAACTGTCGCAGGCAGTCTTGGGTATTTAAACAATTGAGTCGTTTTGGCTCACCCAATGTGACTGCCCCCAAACGCCTGGTCTGGATCCGCCAATGATACTGAAAGAGCCATATCTTGCTTCACCAGCAAGACTTATGCTGACATACTTGGCGTGTTCAATCAGTTGGGCAAGAGACTACATTGCAGTACTGAGATTACGCCCTAGACAGACTTGGAGTCATGGCACAGAAGGCTGAAAAGATGCTTGCGAAGATACTAAATGAATGATTGTGCAATATGCTTATTTTCCAAGAGTCTGAATCCTCGACATCAAGAAAAGCGTTTCGGATATCCTTATCCGTATCCCGTTTGTTAGCAGTTCGATATTCGTATCCTGTTGCAAACTCACTTATTCTGACGGATATCCAACCGGCAAACCGGATAGTGATATCTCTGCCAGGCCCGTAACCAGCTTGGGTCACCAGGGAGGAGTTTACTGAGATGGGCACACATTTTTTAAACTATGTCCAATAATTTTAAACTATGCCCAACACATTTTTCAGGGGGATTGAAAAATTTTGCAGGGGGCTAAGCCCCCTTGGTTACGGGTCTGATCTCTGCTGTCGGTGGCCTCATGGGTTTGGTTAAGGGGTCGGTTGCACAATCACTCTATCTCATGTCAAAGGGAGATTTTATTGAACATGTGATGCGTTGAACTTATAGTCACTAAAAACCTTTCCGAACAAGTACAGTTTTATACGTTTCTGACGCAAACCACATACATTTTTGTCGAAAACAGGACCTTGCCAGTAATAAACGCTACCTGAAACTTTAAACTGCGTTAACGGAGTGAAAGCAAATGAAATGGAGGCAACGCGGAGCCTAAACACCGTAAGTTTTCAAACAGTTTTGAACTTGGTATCAACCTGGGAGGAGGAACTGCGCAAATTTTACGGAAATTCATTGGGAAAGGTAAATTCCAAAAAATAATTAACATTTTTACTTGTTCGAAAGGTTATCCAAAGCATTGTCTTGATTGAACTGCGGCCGAACGCTACACGTTTTCGTCAGTAATCACTAACCCCGATTATCTCAAATCAACTGCCACGATAGATTGCAATGGACGTAAACGAATTTTTTCCTAAGCAAAACGAGATAACATAAACTCTGAATACGAAATACAACCTACGTCTAAACATATTTACAACTAACGCGATTTGGCTGTATTGCTCCTTTGCGCTCTTTGGAAGCAAACAGAAACAGGAAAACACTTCGCTAGAAAAAAATCATTTGCAGTGCAACGATTTGCAACATCTACAGAAACAAAACATTGATCTCGTTTCAAATAAGCGCACACGGTGCAGAACTGGGCGGAATGAATTTCATAGAACAGGAACAATTATGAAACAAGTTTGCAGCGGAAATTAATAATGTCAGAACTGTAATAACGCATGGATACAGCAATAGCTGCGTTATCGCACAAAACTATGTTAAATATTTCAAGAGGTAGATCTGACAAAAAGAAATTTCAGATTTCATCAACGTTGAATTAACTTAGGTGCCCTAAAATTGAAGATGTACGCCTGTGCCCGTCGGCAAGGAAAATGTCGCGAAAGCAAAACTTCATTTCACGGGAACATCGGTAAAAGTATTTGAACATGATGGTGCGCGCTGCAAATACATTTATTCAGGGCGGAGCTATGAAATGTCTTTGTGCTGGCGAAAGTTTTCACGCCACTTCCTTCTCACTGCAGTTTCCTTTTTTGCTGCTGCAGTTATTGCTACCTCAATAACTGCGCGCATTTCAACCTGAAAACCAGGTTTTAGGAAAGATTCTTTTTCGGCAAATGAACTTAAATTCATAATTCTATGTCTTATGAAATATCATATAACTATCCATTCATCAATCGAGTGGTGGACTGTTTAATTGGAAAACACAGACGACCAGGGAATAGGGATTGCAGATGCAACAGCAACTTTGTGCCGCAAAATATTTTCAGATAAGTAACGTCAAGTTACCGCCTTGTGATATAGCTTTCGAAGATGTTGAACTGTAATCACAAAATGTTTAATGCGTTTCATTGCATATGCTTGTGCGAAGTACTGTAGTAGGCACGCACAATGTTTTTCTTTAATAGTTTTTTCAGTGTAACGCTGCTGTCAAAACGGTACCAATGCAACGTTTCCACCTAAGCTCACAAATACACCTTGGGGAAGGAAGGTAACAGATCTAGAGCAGGCAACATAGAAGATACGATAAACCTTCTAGATGAAAACAACAGCGCTAAGAACGCAAAGGGGCAGAGAATTATGAAGTGCCGGGATTAATCTAGTGACATCTCTCGAAGGGATTTAAGATCACGAAGAAACTAAAGTCTCTGTACTAATGTACCCTTCTGTAGTATATGACCATGAAAATGTAATTCGAATGCAAAATACAAAACATCAGTAATCCAGGTAGCTGATAACATCACACAATCAATTGCAAGTATGAACACTGAAGGAAAGTGTTGCATGTCAGCTAAGCGTCGGCGTCTTCGTCGGAGTTCAATCGACCATGCATGAAGTTCACAGACGGGGGAGACGGTTTGTCTTTGCCAGTCACAATTTTCATGATGCCAATGACAGGCGCTTCGATCAGCAAGTGAACAACGAAAGCACACAGATTGGCAAGTACCAGCGAACCTGTATAAAAAAAGATAAAAACTACAGTATAACGCATAATTTATGCAGATTTAGGAACTCCTCAGCTTCAACATCCACAAAAACAAGAGTATTGGCCTTACTAGAAAATTTATGATCGGTACCTCGCTTAAACCGATGCTGTATATTATTTATTGTTCACTTTATAAATTGTGCAATTAATAGTTACGCACATGATTTGTGGTGCTGCAGTTCAAATATTAGTGCGTCTTATGCCCACATATTCAAGGATATTGGTTAAGAACCCTTCCTTCCATACTTGGCAATATGTGGTTAATGAAACAGGTTCGAACACGGAACAAACCTTCGTTACCACCTTATTCAAACGTATAATTGCAAGCTGGCAGCAAAGCGTTTCTTCCTGCAAGCGATTTGAGAGAAGTTACGAGCTACTTGTAACATAATCTTTGTGAAGTAAAAAGCTTCGCAGACCATCCAGTGACAATTATCCAGCAAACCACCACACAGTTGGAAAAGTGGAGGCTTCAGCATGAACTGCGCAAAACCACGCGCTTTCACCCACTCAACTTTGAGGTAATGATTAAGCGATGAATGTACACATTAAGCGAGAGAACGCACTATGTGTTCAAACATACAAAATAAAATCTGGTCTCGAGTAGGCAGATCCCAGGGGCAAAAAAGCTTTAACAAGCATGGCAAATAAGCGTCAATGAGCCAGTGGACTCTTGGCACATTGCTATGGTCAATCGATACTTCAGGTTAGAATTCTCACTTAAGAAAAGCATCATCATCGCTTGGATGCTGTAATGAACGAGGACTTCCTGCGTTCCGAAAAGCCACCAGATAACCATGGGATGTATCAGATAGGAACAGTAAGTAAGTCGGCTCAGCGGTATAAAGCCCTTCCAACTCAGAAATTTGTTCACAGGACCTGCAAACACAAAGAAAATAGTTTGTTTCTAAACAACACCCAGTCGACTGCAAGATCTGCAGTGCAAAGCCATTGGAGTCCTTCATTGGTGAACGAAACATCATTCAAGCAATATTTTTTTCACCAACAATAAGAAGCAAAACACGAAGGCGCTGGATCATTTGCTACTTCAGCAAACTCGTTGCACCACTATTACCGAACTGCCGTGAAAAATATTCAAATGACACAAATGCCGTGGGAATTACTTATGCGCAGCACGTCTCTAATCTGACATACTTTGTCACGTTGTCTCCTATTAAAGCAACTGACTAGCGAGTCGCTCCAATCTTATGACCGACTTTGGCAAACACATACGAGTTAGTATTGAAGCAGCAATTCACCTTCAGCTAATGACAAGCTGCTCTGATCTAGGAGAGTCATGGAACAAGAAACTAAGTATAGGCCCTATTGAGAAAATAATTTTCCTCTCTCTGGCAAGTAAATTTGATAAGATTTGGTAAGCAGCAAGTTAATAGATCGAAATTGGAAATCAACAGGTTTAGCATCGGTCTATCTTACACTAGAATCTTTACATTTTCCTATTATAACAGATCGAACTTTTTATTGGACCTTGGAGGATTTACGGCATTACGTAATGATAGACTACGCTATCACAGTTTTCCCCCACCGATCCTACCTGATTATTTTGTATGAACAGGAAGTTTTTTAGCTGTGAAATGGTGCAAAAGTCGCAAAAACGGCATTTCTATTGCATAAAACGCTACGCGATCAAATAGTACTTTCCTGCTTGAGGCTTGCAACCAAGGAAAGTTGTGTTTGGCACACAAAAGCTGTGGAACGCCAGGGAGAGGTTTTGTTTTGGTCCTGACAAATTGTAATTCATGCACAAACAATTTATTGAATACACTTACATTTTTGAAGTAACTGCCTCCACGTAGGCTATACGTGATAAGCTGAGCATTTTTTGTCAGTAAGATGATGGGAGTGATCTTCATGTGGGAAGCTAAAAGTCCTTATTCTTTAAAATGCGCTGCTCAAGTCATGATTTTTTGCATATATTAACAAAAAACAAAGAACAGAAGTGACCCAACATGGGTAGCTGCGTTGTAACCAGTTAGACATTGACATTGTGAGCATTCAAGATCAAAAGACACCTCGAATCAGCCAAAAGTTATAGGCCTATGCCTGCATGTAAATAAGCAAGAAACATGCAAAACCTTTGGTCAATGCCATGGCCTCCAAACCCAGCACTGCTGTCAACAAAAAGACTTAGTCAAGAGGATCACAAACTGTCTCGCTGAGGCGATTTACTTAGGCACGGCACAGCGCACGATACCGGGTATGTAGCAGGTTTCATACTCTGAGGTACATATTTCATCACAGGGACATTGCGGTTTTATTACGGCAGTCACCATGAAAAGTAAAAATATCAACAACAACCTTTGCTAGTGAACAGAAACCTCCGCATAGAAATTAATGTAGAAGCCCGTTTTGCAAACAATATGTTAATGGAATTTAACTTCTCTCCCCGCTTTGGATTCTGGAAACATGTTCGTACATACGGTAAAATCCATGTTTTCGGCAATGGAGCGAACATTCGCTAAAAATCTACCTTGCTTTATGTACAGTGGTTTTATGAGCATCAGTTGCATGGGCCATAGGGGTATGTGATCCTCAATCATTTGTGAGAAGCAGTTTTGAAGTTATGTTTAAGAACAAGCGCACTCAAACAATACATCAGATTTAAAATTCGTAGTCATAATACTGTGGAGTGTTTCAACAGCACTGGATGCAAAGCAATAACCCATGGACCAGAAGATGTTTATTGACTTCAAACAATTTATAACACACCACTTACAATTTAGTTGAAACGTTGGCTTTAAACAACACGTACTCTGCAACAGTGGCGCTACTGTTTAATATAAAAGGATGAAAGTATCTGTTTATGACTAAAAATCACGTAAAAACGCAAAGGTTTTACAGCCATTACGTAATGAAGCTCTTATTTTCAGCCGGACGATGTTAAATTATCAGGTATATTATCATACTGTCCACAGGGTGGCCACCAGTATAGATTTCAGCTGTTGTTAAAAGTAACCTGAAACGTCATGTCTTTTTCAGAAACATTTTGCACACCACTTGCTCTCACTTTTTCTTCCGAAACAACACGTATACTAAGTCGTGAAGTAAGATCGACTCTTTAATGATAACTATCGAGGGTTTGAAAAATGCTAACGAAGAGTGGAAATAACATCAGCAACGTTGCTGCACACTGCGCTTGCAATTCATTAGGCGCTAAAAAGGTTCGACTACACAAGAAAATGACACCATGACAAACCTCCGTGTCCACTGACGCAGGCCACAGTAACCCATGCCAGTCCCACACACCACATCGGTCGTGATAATGCATTGTAAAATGCTGCTGTGTTCACGTTAAGGACCTCTCCTTGGTTGACTGCCGGATAGAGACCGTATATGATGGAGCAATTGATTCCAGCTGCAACCAGCCAACCGACGATCGCAGCAAACTGATGAAAAAAAGAATGTCAATACTTAACACGAACAGACGTTGGGCGTGGACAATCAAGTCCTGGGCGGAACAGTTGTAAGCTGACCAATTTTGCCATCTCAGCGATGCATCATCACTTGAAAAGTAAGAACGGAATATACTGGATTTAAAAGGTTTGCAGAATGACATTCTCGAATAACAGAAGTGCAGTGGCAAAAGCTATATTTTAGAACACGCTCAGAGTTACGTTTAACCAAGGCAACACAACCACCGCGACATCTTAGTGTTGACTTTAAAAGCTATATCCCTCAGGAAAATGTTTTCATGCCCACGTTTATTGATTAGAATTGCCGTTTGACTTTCGTGTTTACATGTCGTAACGTGGAACCTGAAATCATGATTGATTGTGCGTCGCAACTGTTTGCAATGTTTGATTACTGCGGTTACATAACACTCTGTAAGATGGTCCGCTTCCAAGGAACATTTTCTATGGGCAACTGCCCTCTGCTCCCCGACCTGTCGGTCGCTCCAAACTCCGCTGCAAGGATGTCTTGAAAAGGTATTTGAAGGAACTTCACATAAACACGAAAAACTGGGAACAACTGACACTGGAGCGTGCTTCCTTCCTGGCACTCTCTTCTACCAGACAGACGAACGTATTCGATTCAAACGTACATCACAGACTGCAATCGCCGCCGAACTGATCGTCGGACACAACGGGAAAGGCCATAGAACACTGGTTCTTAACCGGGATGGGGGGGGCGTCAATAGATTTCAAGGGGGGTGGCCCCAATGCGATCAGAAACATGGAAAATTTGATCAATAAAATTACCAAGAAATACGTTTGCTTATAATTTGTTTATTGTCAGGGTGGCTTGAAACAAAGGACAATTACTTAAATGGGGCTCGGTAGAGAAAAGGATAAGAACCACTGCCATAGAGTCTAATGTGGATTTTGATTTTAAGAAGCAAAATATGCGTTTTGCTATCCTTAGTTCAGAGAAATACCTCTTCTGGTGGCAAAACGACGTATAGCGGGTATTGACATAATGCCCTTAATAAAGCGTTGTTAGGGGAAACTGTTGCGTTTAGGGAATTGTTCATCACGCAAACAACGAGATGCCTCTGGTCTAGAACCGATTTCAATGATTTTCTAGAAGAGCACTAGAGTTTGTTCGTTCACTGCAGCTGATGACGCAAACGCTGGTTGTTTGGTACGGTTGTCCGGCTCTAAATCGCAACGATAATCTTTGTGCAACCAATCTCAACCCCGACTGAGCAAACCCAGTTGGCTCCACACAAAAAACGTTAATAAGTTTGTAGACTTTTAACCCTCAAGAGAGTTACACACAACTGGATAGTACGAAAGAGTTTGTGAGAAGCTATCATAAACTGAGTTTTCCATTCAGCGCGCTACAATTGCGTGACCTGAATCTGCAGAAGCCTTCTTGATAGATAACTTGAAAATTTTTGAAACGGTTATTCTATACTTTTCGTGTTTCAGACAGTTGCATTTGTCGCTTGACTGTGATTTATGAACCATACTGACGAGCTGCAGGCAAAAATTGCAAGTAAGCAATGAACGTCAGTAACTTAATTACATGCTGAGACAAAGAGGAGTGTCTGACTATAAGAAGTGATCGATGGTTTATAAACAACTTTAGATCGATGCTAAAAAAAGCTGAGTAGAACTGATCCACAAGAAATTAATTAAATTGCGCTTATTATTTCTAGACACACAAGACAAAAAACAGACGAAAATGTCTTGACTCTCAAATAATTTCGCTACCCAACGGCTAAGCGAATATGGCTTGTGACAAGACGAGAAGTTGTGAATTCGCAATAACAGAAACGTTTTTTTTTTTTATCGAAACTAACAAACCGCTCTTCTCAAAAATTTCAGTCGAGCACACAAGCTTGACAATGCAAACATGTCTGTCATGTGGCGCAGTGGCAAGGCATAAAAGTAGTAAGTGCTTTTAAGTAAAATAACATAGAGGACTATAACACAGAGGGGCGACAGGGGGATGCAAAGTTTGGAATTCACAATAACATAAAAGTGTACAATGGAAAAAAAGAAATAGAAGAATTTTCATTGGAAATTTCACTTCTGTTGTCGCTCATTATGAGTGAATTGCATGTCTTCAGTGTCAGAGGCTTTTTGAAAACACTTTTCTTTTTTAGATCGTAACAAACATGGCAAACTGCTCTCTTAATTGATGAAGCCGACCGCAAAGTTTCGACATTGCAATCACATCTGCTATGCGTTGCAGTAACATGATCACAAAACCATACAGAAACCAGTGCTTTAGGTAAAATAACATAAACAACACAAAAAAACACCCAACCTTGTTCATCCTGAGCTGATTGTTTGTTTTGTGCAAAATGTAGCCTGTCAACGCACCAACCAAGTAAGCACCGATTCTGCACCAAGGCTTTGCATACAAGTCGGTAATATACGGTCCGTACTGGGGTGGCGCCGTACCATTTGCAGCATGCAACACACCAGCTTGAGAGGGAGAAGTGATGCCACTGAAAATAACGGAAAACAAAAATAGTTATGAGACTGAAAAGACAAGAATTGTCTCCACACTGATAGCTCGTATCTCGAGCAACTATACCGAAAATAACACACTGCTGCACAAAACAAAACCAACAAATGCACAGCATCCATGTTGTCACTAATGATAGTGACCGTACTGGTGAGGAAAATACTGGAAACGCGACTATGCAAATTGGTGTGAGTATATGCTTTTCACTATATCATTCCAGATGAGAGGAATACCCAGCGTTACACATTCTAGCACTGCACAACCGACAGCGCAGGCCACTCAAGACAGTGAAGTTTCAAAACGTTCTGGAAATTACGCTAGTGGTCAGTTGTCGTTACCCCGGTCTGATTAAATGAGATATGTAATTGCATTTTTAACAACAGCGCAGAAAAAAAAGTTAGGTATCTCACTTGCACAAATACCCAAGTCCTATCGCTTGGGGTTGCTGTTCGGTGATGGACGAAAATACTCCAGTTATCAGAATACTGACAAAAGTCACAAGGGACGTGAACGATATTCCGATGATGGGGTACCTGGAAAGAACCAGACATGAATAAAAACTGTTTAAAATGATTTCACACAAACCTAAGCTGAGCGTTGTCCTTTGGATTTTAATATATACGGGCACATCAAATAAATCGAAGACCCTATTCACGTAACAACAGCCCATATAATGTGAATAACGTGGGCGTTACGCAACACGATATGGACCAAAGATACCTTGGTTTAGCGACATCGATTGCTCTTATTGTGCCGAAAAGTGCCAAAGCACGATCAGTGAGAATTTACTGAACACAACGTCTGATGACCACTGCACATGCATTCGAGTAGATTCTCTACCTTTTGTGCGCTGCGCAACGATAAGCACCAGTACCGCAGTCCCGGCGGTTGATCAACGCTGCAAGCATAGCTGCAAATCTATGTTAGGCACATAAATCTTTAAAGATATGCTGCAGGATGAAATCACACTTCTTCCTTCACAACCCTGTTTCATTTTTTTGTAATTTGGTATAGAGTATATCTTGTTTCTGAGCTACCATTCACCTTTCCAATTATTCATCCTATCTGCACATACGAATTCCTTTTGTCGTACTCGCATGTGCTTTTGTTACAAACTTTGGTCTGAATTCAAATTAATTCATTTTGTCACTTCATGCGCGCTCTTCATAAGAAACATTTTCAATTTATTGCTGATCCATGCCACAACAACAGGGCTGGGTGAGTTAGTAGATGGCCCATATGTCTTTCATCAACAGTTTTGGTATCAAATACGTAGTTCACCCTAAGTTACAGAATTACTAAGGTATTCTCGTTGTTTTTCTTACATTTTATTATTATTAACATGCAGTAAATTTTTTTGCCCTTCGGTGCTTTATTTCCTTTTTCAGTGGATTTCGGTTATTTTGTGGTTTGCGTCACAAAACTGCATGAAAAGACTTACCTATAAACCACATCACATGCTCAAGTGACGAGTATTTGGTCATCAACGTTCCGATTTCATTTTTATAAGAGCTTTTCCTCTGGGGACGGTCGGGGGGGTCAGCAGTCCTAAGAGGACTCGAAACACCTCAGCGTCAACAGCAATTTCAGATAATTCTGTGACTCCACACCAAGACGGGACCAAGCAAGGTCGGAAATCTAATCAGTCAACCTGGTCCGTGGACTACATCTGGACCGCTTTCCCGTGGGTGTAGCCCGCAGGACTTGGGTCGCTGATCATTCCTGGGGGATTCTGGTTACATGGCCGAACCAACGTAGCGGAGATCTCTCTATTTGGAGAAGTGGCTTGACAGTCAGGGTTTCACGAATTTCACACCTGCGCACTTTGTCGCTAAGTGTAACGGCGTGAACACTTTGCTAAAATCCCATCTTTGTCGCTTGCACATGAGATTCTTTCAGTCATTTCCCAAGATCAAGAACCATAGGTGAAAATCTGAACAAAGACCGATTTCAAAACGGACAGCTTTGCGATGTTTGAAAGCTCCCGTTTTGTCACCGCAGAGCGATAAAGCTCAGACAAAAATGCGTTTGGTTTACCAATCCGTGTAAAAATTTCACTGTTCCGCTTTCTGTCACTCGTGAATATCACGCCAAGGTACTTGAACTTCTGGACCTGCTGCTATGCATTGCTGCTTGCAGCGTGCACTGGCTTGGGTTTCTGTAGAAACAAAATCTCAGTTTTTGCCGTACTAATTTTCAGTCCCGCTTGGCACACAGCAGAAAACCGATCAAGTACATGCTTAAGACCCTTTTCAGAAGATGCAAGCAGTATCACATCGTCAGCAAGAAGCAAACACATGATCCTGCAGATTGCAGCTGCAACCCCTTGTCGGTGAACGGTTGACAGCATGGCAACTTCGGCTGCAGTGGTTGTATTTTCCACCTCCAAATGGATCTCTTGTGTGTCCATTGGTGGAATGGAAGTGATTGGGTTCAAAAGGTCTTCGTAATATTCTCTCCATCTGCCAAGAATGTCCTCATTGCTGAGTGAGACGTCATTTTGGTCTTTGATGGACCTAGCAGTAGTAATTTCTTGCCGTGGAGACGTCGGCTGGTTTACCAGAATGCTTTGGTAGCTTCCCCAGTAATTGGAATCTAGTTTATGCCCGAAGGTGGCCCAAGATTGTATTATGTTATTTTTCACCATGACACCGAAGGACTTTCGCGCTTCAGCGTACCGCAAAGAAGATTATGTTTTGTTCTGAAGCCATGCCTTGTAATCTACGTTTTTTGCTTGAACAGCACCTTTCACTTCTTGGTTCCACCATGCGGTTACTTTTATGCCATAATTTGCTATATCCAGTTGTTTCCGTCCACATACCCGATCATAATCAAGCAGCGGATAAAGTTACAGCTGCCACTCCACCTCTTCGTCCGCTCTGCATGCCGGGATCTCTCGCTAACAAGGACGATACACTGCCTGAAAAGATATTTCTTACATCCTTGTTCAGCATGACTTCTCACTTTATTCGGTAGGGCCTTTCAGACTTGCACGTTTGTGTAGAGCAGGGGTCTCAAACACGCGGCCAGCGATGACTTTTGGGAATTTTCATATAATCAACATTTAAGTTACTTAGTTTATTCACCGGTGTTTAAAAGTTACCGGTCAGCAAGTGAACAAGTTCTTTTTAAAAGAACGTAGAGACGGCCAGAAATGATTTGCCTATAACTCACAATACATTTCGCAGGAAATAAGTAAAAGGAGCTCCTAGCAAGGTTCAGATACCGCCACTGTTGCGTCAGCGTCATAATGCAGCCCTTGGGTTACTTTATACAGTTTATAGGTCCTAATCTGGCCCTAAGAGCAATTTGTGTTTGAGACCCCTAGTGTAGAGCATGGGTGAAGAACATGCGGCCCGCGCAAACATTTAAAATAAATGGCTTCAGACACTTTATTATCTAAGTTGCAACACAGCATCGCGTTAAAACGAAACTCCATGATAAGCAGAGATTTAGACAGTTAGTCAAGACAAGTCTCTCCTCATCGTTCTCTACCCTTATTATCCTTAGGAAGATTAAGTTAGAATTTTAGCATGAAATTAAATTATTTTTTACGGCCCGCCAGCGATCCACATTTCATGCGACGCGTGATATTGGTTCCCCACTCTGGTGATGAGGGTAGTAATCCCTGTTGGTTTTTGTTTTTCAAGACGTAGTGTAACTTGCAAACCACCAATTTGCGTTGGAAGAAAATGCTCATGATGTACAGTCGTTGTTACAGCACAGCTGCAGCAGGAGTCTTTCGTTATTATTTACGTCAGCATCACCATGTCTGCCAATCACACCCCTCCATACCCCCGTATCGCTCCCAACGTGTGAATTGAAGTCTATCAAAAGGATTGAGGATTTATTAGTTTCAACCTTTGGCAAGGCATCACTAGTTTCTTCCACGAATTCGGCACTGTGCACTTGAGTTTGGGGCGTATACCTGTATCAAGCACAGGGAGCGGTTTAACAACTTCAACCTGAACATGCACACACTTTCTGTAAGTGGCATCCATTCACCAACACATCTTGCCAGCTGAGGGCTTACAAATATACCCACTCTAGCCTGAGTAAACTGTGCGGGCTGAACGCCGGAGTAAAAGAGTTTTCACCCATCATCCAGTTCATGGGCGTCCACACGGGGGGGGGGGAAACGGGCATTTGCCTCCCCCTGGAAATTGGGACTTAGCGCCTAAGTTTTCTAGAAAACACAAAGTTAGCAGCCTAACTCCGATTAATTGATTTGATTCTTGCAAGGACAGCTTATTTGCCCGTATGACAGTCTGCACAAGAGAAGGGTGTACACTGTTCTGGCGTCATGCAGTGATAAGCTTGCAGTTCACTCATGTCCGCCTATGTGCCTGCAGAGGCATGTTACGGCCTTGCAAAGGGATTTGTTCCACTGTTGGTCTTCATTGCGCAACAATAATATGACAACGAATCTTTAAAGGTTCACTTCCATTTACCGTAATAGGCGTTTTGTTGCATGCGACTGTTGAACGCAGGCATGTCGGCAGGTAATGCAGTGAGACAGTGATTGCTGATAGTGGTAAACCACGGATTTTTATATTGTGTGAAAAGAAGCATCAGTAAATCTGTAGTAATGCTTCCACAAGTTTGGAAAATCAGTTGCTAGTGCGAGATTGAGTGCGATCAATTGCTGAGTGAAAGCAAGGCTTGTTTTCACGCAGTATGAAACTACGTGCCTTGTTACCTATGCCGGCTTGTGGGAATACGTCTTCATCGTTAAGGTTTAGTTCTGACTTCTGAATGAGCAAGTGCACAGAAGCTGCATTTGCTGTGGCGAGTTTTCATAATCAATCTGCATTTTTAACCCTGCGTGGTGTTCTGTCTTTAGTCAAGTTGTCCGATAGTCGTTGTCACCATACATACAGGTCTACTTCTCATTGCTTGAAACAGTTTTGCGAGAGTGTCTAAATTTCTTATTTGCAGAAAGTGCTCGAAAAAAATGGATATTAGGCAGTTCATGAAAAGAAAAAGCAGTACTGATAGACGAAGTGTAAAAATATTTCAGCATGAGCGTCTGCAGGCGGGTGATCAAAATGGATATTTCCCCCTGGAAATTGGGACTAAGAACCAAAAATTTCTAGAAAACCTGAAGTCAGCAGTTTAATTGACTTAATTATTGCAATGACAGTTTTATTTGCCATTATGACACTCACACTGCGTAAGAGTCGGGTTCACTGTTCTGGCATAATGCAGTGATTAGCAGGGCCTCCGAGAGGGGGGTACAAGAGGTACATCGTACCCGGGCCAGGTAGGTACTGTGGCCCGGGAAGATGAAAGTAGTTTACACCCGCTAATTTTTTCCGTATTCAAGCACAAAATTTATGTTCGCTTTATCCAAGTGCAGCGCTGGTAGATATATTTGTAAAAACTTAGCATGTTAGCTGTTTCATCTATATTCTGATTACTGTACAAAGAAGCTATACAAGTCTCGACGAGGGCCGCAGAAGCTCGGGGCCCCGGAATTGGTCTTCGTACCACGTAATGAGCTTGAAGTTCACTAAATCTGCTACACTGCTAACAAAGGCAGTTTGCGAAACTTAGGAGTGGTTGGTTCTAAAATTGGTCTTTACTGCGTAACAATAACATGTCAACAAAGGTTCACTTCAAGTTACGGCAATAGGTAGGGTTGCCAGGTTGGGCATTTTAATGCCAAATCCCTGAAAGTTAGCCTTTCTTGAAGTAGTCATGAGAAAATGCTGTTTGGCATATTTTTGGCCTGTTTTGGTGATGTTGGCATAAAAAAATGTTGCTTGGTATTTTTAAAAAAATTGTCTCCTTTCAGCTTATCTTCTGAGAAGATTTTCAGCCTGTCTGCCAATTTTTGATGCTATTTGGCATATGTTGAGTAGCAATATGGCGATTTGGTCCATCTGAACCTGGAAGCTGAATAGTGTTTTTTCTTTTTTTGTTAACTTTGGTTACGGCAATTGGCGGCAGGTCTAAACCTGAATTGTGCTTCTTGCCGGGGCGATTGAGATGAACGCTCTTGCCCAAGGAGCGCCACGGCAATTCACTCAGTGGCTGTGGATCGAACACCTAACCTTCCAACTGGGAGGCGGACACTTTACCACTGAGCTAATGATGTTACAGTTCCCAATCACTAGGTTTTGGCAAGATTGCCGTTTACGCTTGTAGAAGCAATCTGTGCTTTGCTCATTCGCTTCCCCATGTGCGTAGCCAGTGCAACTGAGGAAACATTCAGATTGTTTAACAACCTAAAAACAGCTTATAGACAACAAGAAAGCTTTTGATAAGCATAATTAAGGAAAAGCATCAAACTGAGCTGTTGCACTACAATGGTTCTTGAACGTATTTCTTGAATATTACTTTGTTGCCTAACTCATTTCATCGGACGAACTTCCAATCGGAAATCACGTTTAGATACACTTCTGATTTAACTGAAAACGCACACTTTATTTTCCTATGCTACGCGTGTGAGTACAACGTCGAAGCTACAACAAACACTCACTACAAATACAAATCAACCAGCAGGAAGAAAACTGCACACACATCGCGCATATAGAAACAAATACCTGTACAACAGGAAAAGGAACAGTGGAAGCAACAAGTAGAATTGCATATCATTTGCCAAGTACCATCCCCATCCATAGCACTAAAAAAAACAAAAGAAAGTCAACAAAGATAGTTAGGGAACTATTGAGCATAAAAAGCATATATTCTGCTTCTAGCATAGAATAAAATCTAAACATATTTTAAGTAAAAGACTGTTACAATCTTTAAATATCCAACCTCACGTACCGAAATAACAAATATAGGTTCGTTTTAGGAAATTTCAAGGTCAATGATGTTAATCAACACAATACCAAGCGAACTGACAATGAACAAGATGTTTTTCTCACTACCTTGAACTCATGCTGCAAGTGAAAATTAATTTCGGTCACAAACAGCTTTGAATTTCCTTAAAAACATGTTTGCGATCATTGGTAGCCAAACAAATAGGAAACATACCACTACACCACTAGAGTAATTTAGGAAATCTACGACATTCTAGCATAACCACTTTAATCTTAGCTGTTACTTGTGTATCGTTGTTGGTAATGTGGTAATGATTTTTTGTAAAAACAATATCGAGTGTTCCGTAACAAATGGACATAAACATACTTTTTGTGACTGTAAGATTGGAGTGACTCATTGCGCATTTGATGTATATCCAACTTCTAGCTGTTTCTTATTTACCGCTTCTTACTTGCCAGCTGACTTTGGGCTATTTGGGCATCGGGAAGTGAGGACAAGGCCCTCTGAATTTTAAAATTTTATATTTTGCCACTAGCGTTTTAGCAGAAAATGTTATTTTCCTAATTTCGGAGGTGGTAAAATAAAATTTCACCATTGATGCTTCCCCCGGGCAAAATACTTTATGCCACCCCTTGAAAAATTCACAATTCCTCCTGGAAAAAATCCTTCCGACGCCCATAATTGCCAGCCAACTGCGAATTCTACGCCACTGCTCTTCAACCTTTTTTGTTGTGGTGCACCCTTAAAGATGTTTTGACGAACTCATGCACCCTATTTACTTTGAAGGCAAACTGAGGTGAAAAGTGATATGAAAATCATTCTACAAAAAAGACTTAGACTACAATATTACAGAGAACATAAAAAAATCGAGGAAATATTAATGTATATGGTTTTTTTTTTCTTGTTGCATGTTATTAACCAACAACTCAACTGAGGAATAATCTCCTTTTCAATTGCTCCCGTCATCAATGGATCGATGTGTGTGTGTGTGTGATAGTGGTGCACCCCAAGCATACTTTGGTGCACCCTAGGGTACACCGCGCACACCGGTTGAAGAGCGCTGTTCTACGCAACTGTGATCATCTTTGCGGTGAAGCTGGCCAAACATAACTGCTATCAAAATCTGTTCGGCACGTTCGTCCATAATGTCCGGAAACTCACATAAAACAACAAATAAATGCCATCGACTTCACCAATGACTTCTAATTTTATAGAAACACTTCATCTCGAAATATAACACATACGTGACTTTAACTTGTTTGTGTCTGGTAACTCTATGCCAATGACGCGGTCAAATGATTTATCCACAAATGCGCCCTTTGAACAAAGGCAGCTGCCCCCCAACAGCTGCAGCAAGATGCTTAGTAAGTTTGTATAATCAAAATTGAGTCAACTGCCGATGTTTCAAAAATACAGAACCACGCACTGCATTCTAGAAAATGCATACAAAAATCAACATTACAAGGCTTGCTTGAATTCCGCATACATTACACACGATTAAACAAAATATTTACGTGTTTTTGGCTTTACTCTGTAGTAGTAATGTGACAATCTCTACGGGACATGATGGTTATTTTCAGAGGAAGGAATAGTCTAGCTCCAGAGAGCCTTGGCAAAGGAGTACACGCCAGGCCAGACGATTTTGGGTATAATATTCCACTCGGAGGACAAGCCGCAGATATCTTTTTACACGTTTCTGAAACGTAGGGGGATTGGCCAACATTTCGAGTAGCTGAGATCATTTCACCAAGGTTTTTCAACAAACAGCAATAAAAAAGACGGCACACGTGACCAAGTCAGTGCAAGCACTTTACACTGAGATAACTAGACAAGGAGCTGCGGTCGGTGCGCTGCAAAATGACTTCATCTCTGATCTTGTCCCTCCAGGTACCGTTGCTTATACTGGGGAGGTACCGCATGTTAAAACTCTTGTTTTTTTCTTGCTGCATGTATATTGGGCGTGTTTCGCAGCTGTTAAGTTGAATACTAGATACGCAATCCTTGTAGAGGTTCCCTTGGCGCGCAATCCAAGGTGTGGATTGTCCCGCGCTCTGGAAATGAGTTGACTGAAGGTGGTAGCAGCTTTCCCGATGCTTTACTGAATCTTTCTCTCAAAAGACCAGTGGTTAGACACAAAAGGACGCAGGTAGCAGAAGTTGTTGACTTTCTCGAGCCTAGGCGCTTTCACGATATCTGTCTGGGACGTGCCAGTGCACGTTAACTGGTTCATTACAACAGTTTTTTGTTGCTTATGACCAGAGAAGGAAGCAGCAGCAAAGCGGTCCATTAGTCACTGAATGACCGTTTCACAGTGTGAAACGAAAGTAGCACCATCAGCAAACAGCAGTTTACGTACCGGGATGTGCCGAGTATTTGTTTTTGCACTTAATCTTCCAAAATAGAAAAATCTGCCAATATGTGCGGGTGCGTAGGAAACTGTAACAATGACGACATTTTTCTTATCGTCATGTAATGCATAATTAAGAACAGCAAAGAAGATTCTAAACAGGGCTGCAGCGAGTACACAGTCTTGCTTTACGCCACATTTCAGCTCAAAGGGCACGGTATGCGTTCAAATGAGCCCACCTTCTTCACAATTGAGTTCGTCCATCTTCAAATGAGATACGTGTTTCCGTATCGCCGTGCAACGACCTGACAAGAAAAAAGTCTGGATGGACAGCCGATTTTTTGTAGAATAATGCATTAATGCATAGCCTTTCTCTTCTGACAATATCAAATGCTTTGGTGAAGTCAACAAAGGCGATATGCAGCAGACGGCACTATCATGTTCGTAGTAGATCTGTTGCGACGGAAGCCACGCTGCGATTCAGGGTACAGCCTCTCAGCAAGAAATTGAACGCGAGATAATATGAACCCGACACAAATCTTCCCAGTAACATTCAAAAGAGAAATCCCTCTGTATGTGTTGCAATCTTCTTTTACACCCTTGTTTCTGTATTGAGTCGTAATTTTGACGTCCTTTATCTCTTTCAGAAAACAATCTTCATTCAACACTCGCAAATAATGTTCTGAAGTACTGGAACATAGAATCATCGCTCTTGGGTAATTCGGATGAAACATTATCTAGGCCTGGTGATTTGCCAAATGGAGAAGCGTTGATAACAGCGTGAAGTTACTCAGTTGTTGAAAAATTGTCAAAGTCTCGTGTCAGAGCTAAGCAAGTGATCTGGGCAATTGCTTCACTGCAGATATGCTCAACGCTGAGCGTAGAGCTCCGAAAAATGCTGTTCCACCCACCTGGGCAGTTTGAACAAAATGTGAAAAGCAAAACATGCCATGGATGAACCACCGTACGCAACGGCATTTCTAGCAAACTGATGCTATATTCTCTGAAAATGCACTTGTAATGTAGAGTATTACTGAAATTCTGCTGAAATCATAAAAAAGCTTGTTTTAGAGCTGATCTAAGTACGTCCCTACGTGGAGTTATGGCTAATATCATCATACTAGCTTCAGTGGTTAATGCGGTTTGAGATTTTTCCATTAATTTGACCTTGATGTGACCTTTTCAGTCAGGTGCATGGCCACTTCGACGTGCCACACCCCAAACCAGTTTTAAGGTTCATATTAATTAGACCAGCGTTTCTTAACCTTTTTCTACCTCAGCACCCCTTTTGGTCACGCCTAAGCAGTCCAGCACCCTCTACCAGCGGCTAACACCTTTGTCCAAACGTATTCCTTTTACCTTTGACCGCCACATATGTGACCTTCACCAGCACTCCCTGAAATTGTTTTCAGCACCCCAGGTTCAGAAACCCTGAATTAGACGAAGTGACAAATACCTACACCAAGCTTGTCCGAACCGCGGCCCGCATGCAGCCCAGTTGAAGATTTTGCGCGACCCAGATTTGGTTTTAGCTGTGTGAGTAGCCTATGTACTGGCAATCTGTCCTCATCGACACTAAACTCGCCTAAGAAATCACACTTACGGAGTGGTTAAATGTGCCAAACAGTCGTTACCATTTGCAGTTAAGATTCGAACGCTTTCAGTGCATTAGCTCAAGCTATATTGAGTTTGTTCAGATGAATGTAAGTCATTCCATGTGCGGACCTGGTTAAGATATTGACATAATTTTTGACTCAGTAGGTAATTTCGGTTGGACATAGCTGATCTGAACCATCCCAGAATTAATTTGCCACAAAAAAGTTTTTTTTGACCCATCCTATAGCCTAATCATTTGTTGTCTAAGTGTCAGCAGTGTTAACTCCCTTCATAGCTCGCTTAAATGCAGTATTTACAATCTTCAGCACATACAAACAAACAGACGTCAATCGTCAATGTCTGTCTAAGAACAAAGGTACACATGCAACACTAATTGTGCGGTAAACTTTAGCTGCAATGGTATTGCTAAGTTGATGACAGTCCGCGACACAAAGCTTCTGCAGTTGTTTGCCTTGTACTACGGGGATTCTGCACATCCAAAGATATTCAGCACGCACGACTGACGTTACATGCCTAGCTCACACAAACGATAATGCAGGGACCGCTAACACGTGCAAATGTGCAAGGAAGCCGTTGTACATTTGCACGTGTTAGCGGTCCCAGCATTATCATAATCATTTCTCAATCTCAGCCACAACTCCAGCGGCGCCGTTCCCAATTTACGGTGAGAAAACATTCTGTAAGGCCCACCCAGCGTTTGCGCGAATCAAATTACTTTCATATGAATACGAAACGCAATATTTCCATGTGCTCAGTTATCATCAGAGAGATCTCAACTTCGATGTTTCGGCCACGTGGCCAGAATGCCCCAGGAAAGATCGGGGAGAAAAGTCCTGCTGGCTACACCCACTGGAAAGCGGCCCTGCAGAGGTCGACTCTGGATCAGGTGGCACGATATTACTTCTCCAACCTGACTTGATTCCGTGTTGGTGTGGAGCCAACAAAACTATTAGAGATTGCAGAAAACCGTGAGATTTTTCGAGTCTTAGGGCTGCTGCCCCCGCGACCCTCCTCAAAGGAAAAGCGCCAAAGCGGGTATGAAAATGAATGAGACTTAAATTAGGGATGGGGAACCGGGTATAATGCGGCTCGTGTGAACATTTCATATGGCCCGGCTCAGAATTTTCGTTACCAAAGTTAAAACACAAAAAAGCATCAAAACGAAACTCCCCGAAAGGCAGATTTAGGCAGTAAGAGAAGTGTCTCGTCTACTATTTTTCTCTCCTTCGCTTCCTGAGGATGCTAAAGATAGAATTTTAGGACAAAGTTAGTTTAGCTGCCCGCCAGCGATATTGCACCATTCCTGCGGCCCGTGCTACGAAATAGGTTCCCTACCGCTGATCTAAATGATAAAAGCCTAAAATTTATGCGGCAAAAAATTTTCATAGAACCAATCGGTCGACCTGTTTTACATAAAACAGCTAGTGTCAGAAAATATTTAATAAGTGAAAAGCGCTTTTGACGTATTACGGGATTTAAAAGGTAACCAAAATCAGAATATACACTTCAGCCATCAATGTCTGCATTTGATCTCTCGCAGTCCATTATTACCACCGGGACAGTTAACAAAATTATCAATTGGATCTGCACGACAAAAACGCGGACAAAACGAAAGCAAGTCAAGATTCAGGGCAACGTATACTTCTACGAAGTATAGGTTGCAGGAGCCATCCAATCCGAAATAGGACAATCGATTTATGAACGCTTACTTTACTAGCCTGTTTCACTGTGTCTTCGCAACGGGCATAAGACAATCGTTAAACAGCAAGAAACTCCTGAAATAGGGCAGGATAAAACTTCGACGCTGTAAACGTGGCAGGAAGGTACAACAATCGTATCCTTTTGTGCCCACACCCGAGCTTGATCCGATTACGGGTTGTTAGTCAACCATGCGACCACATGAAATAACCCGACTGAGTTGCCAATGGCAAAACAATTAGAAAATACTTGCTACACTAATTATGTTTTGAAAATGCTAGAGAGGACGGGTCGAAACTCAAATTTCAAGGAGCTATTCACAATCTATCTGTTTATCCGTCACAATGGAGAAGATTGTGATCATGGGTCGTAGGATACTTCTCCATGAATGTTACTTTGAGATAAAATGCGACATGGATCTTGCAGGAATCTCATTACTTGTTATGTACACAAATCGCAAGATATAAGCATGTACGTCATTCACTAGTTGAATTATATCTTGAAAACGACTGAGTTTTACAGTTTTGACCTGATGACTCAGCGCTTTGCAGACTCACAAAAGTAGACAAAGCCATAAATCTCAATTGTTCCATCGCACAATGGCCCGGTCAAATATTACGTAGCCAACTCCGTGAAAAAACTGGCCCATATCTGCAGTTCGCACAAAACCACTGTTTGATATCAGCGACATACTTCTCCAAACTGACTTATATTTTTTCGTTTTTCTACAACTGATGTTCGAGCCGCAAACTCAGTAGTGTGTTCATTTTAGCTACTAAACCTCGCACGACAAATGGTTTGAATTTTGTCACATGAAAGCATAGCTACCGCACGAAGATACACAGCACACGGTGACTTCTACGAAACAGTAGTTGCGTGAGTGAAAGTGGAGAAAATTATGTAGCTGCAAGTTGCGGGTAGGATATATTTTCCTCTATTTTGCGTAATCACCTCTCCAGTCAAGTTGGTTGGGAAAAGGTTATTGATGTACAAAAGGTTGGTCCACCAGTATTTCCGGCAGTTTTCCAACAGCGGGCGCACAACTTCCGGCCACAAGGGTCCTTCTCCAAACTTTGGCCAAATGGTCACGCTCATCAGTATGCAGAAAGCATATGCTGGTGTAAGTCTGGGAAATATGATCACTGTTACGAGCTGTTGCACAAACAGTCTGTTATCAGGAAAATATGCGCAAAATGCGTAGAAATATAACGTGTGATTGAAGATATGGCGGCAAAAATAACTCAAGACGGACTGTAACACAGCATACAAATATGTACAGTAATACGTCGTTCACACTTACAAGTATCTTCGCAATGTTACCACAGTTAAAACATATGCATTTTTCAGCAATGCCTTCTAATGAAATTGCAATTTTAACAAATGAAGTCTGTCTGGCAGAAAGCTTCACTTATCTCGCTTTACACACCGCAGAGTGTCACGAGGGACCACGCGGCTGTTTTAATTGTGAATACTGCCAGTGTCCCCACAAAGAAAATTTTACACTAAGCCAATGTTTGTTATAGTGCGCATGTAATTGCGCAATCATGTAGACCAGTGGTTCCCAACGAGGGCGGTGAGAAGCTCTAAGGGGGTGCAGCAGAAATGGGCGGTTGGGGGCTGTTAGGAGACCCAGTAAATAAATACATTTTTGTTGTCTTGCTAACTTTGAGTGACCAAATGTCATAAAAAACAGTATGATCAACAAACATGTATGCATGTAATTTATATACAAAAACTTAGCGTTCTTGAAGCAAAACAGAGGTGAAATGCTAGAAGATAAATTGATGAACTACAGTTTCCATCACTAAGGTAAGCTGCACACTAAAACTCTCCTCCTCTATAATGAAATAATTGTGATTGAAATTTTCGTCAGCTGTACTTTTTGGCAGGGGTAAGGTGTTACTTAATAAAGCCCGTTTCGTTACAGTGACTGTCACTGGTCAGATATGAGAATGCACGCTTGCACAATCCATTTACAACCACCCTCTAAATAAATGCATGAGCTAATTTTGGGTGGAGTGGTTTAATGATCACAAACAAAATAATAACCTTGTACGAGTACAATTCGAAAGTAGAGAGGAAGATTATATGTTTCGCAGATAGTGTTAGGTGCTAACAAGAATTAGTTACTTGAAAGGAATTGAAAAAATTCCAGAAAACAGAAGTGTGTTTCAGAACGCACTTTAGCTTGAGTAGCGCCAAGGAAATCTAGCGAGAGAGAGATGGTAGCGTCAGTGGACGGCTGCTAGTGTCACGGTTAAGTTCAAATACTTTTAAAATCTACAGATTAAATTCAATCTTGCATTGCTCCGAACTCAAAATTTACTGAAGAAGTGGAAGCGTATTATGGATTGATCAAAGGACACCAAAGGGTTCAGAAGTAGTTATGCTAACGTTAGGCAATGTGGTGCACTCGGATAATGATGAGAGTTAGAACGCCTGCTAATGATGAAGAGTTTGTACGCCTGTTGCTGCACACAGAAGGTGGCTATCAAAGGGTGTCACTGATATCTTGGCTGTCACAGATATCTTCACTAAGTTCAATGAAGTTGATTTGCAATTGCAGGGGAATGATGTTAACCTCATTAAAGCCAAATCAGCAATCTCCATCTTCTTGTCAAAGTCTACTGCTGTTCAAACGAAATCGAGCCCGTCATGAACTCTTAACAGTTTCCAAGCTTTTCTGAATTGCAGACCACTACATCAGGTGATGTCCTTCAGATTTACTGTGCCCACCTGGACAAGTTGCAAAGAGACTTGTCTCATTTAAGGTACCAGATTGGGTGATCAGTCCTTTTTAGATGCAGATAGCGAAGGAGTGGTCGAGGAAAAACTGCTTGCAATCTGACAAGACATTGAGCTGTGACCAAATTTCAGAAAATCTTATCAGGATTTTTAGTTGTAAAAGAAAGGCTCAGTTGCTATTCAGTATTGTGGAAACAGCGAAGATATATTTCATTGCTTTACCAACGTCATATTTAGTGGAAAAGGGCTTCACTGCAGTCGGCTTTCTTCTTTCAAAGCAAAAAAACACTAAATATTTGTGAATGTGAGGATCTACGGCTTCTTTTTGAGTGAGTTTCAGCCAGATGTTGAGGAACTGATATCGCTTCACCAAGCACAACCATCTCATTACCAATGAAATTGCCATCACAGTTGTATTACATGGTTAGATGCTGATTTCCCTTGCATACCTCAGATATAGCTAGAAATACTACAGGAGTTAATTTACTAAATTAAGATTTATCGCGAAATACAGCTTTGCGCTCATTCTTGTTTTAATCATTTTCAAACCTACCACAAAACTTTTTATCGGGTAATTGGTTTGGAATATTCAACACTGTTAGTTTGTGTGAAAAAAAATCGCAGTTTCAATTTGCATGGAACATCGCTGACAAAACTTTCTACACGACAGGTTTTCGTATGTCCGTTTTTGTAGCGCGGCAGCGTTTACACGGTCTATTTGATTATTTGTCTCGCAATTTCGTTGGCAATTTATTAAATAAACTAGACTGATTGCGTGTTAAAATGCTGTTTTTCTTAACTCTTTCGTTCTGCGTGTGAATCTCTCATCTGATATCATGCGAAACGCGCATCACTACCCTCCAAAAATCATCAAGACGTGTACATGCGTCCGCCCGCTTACAAAGAGTTGCACTGTGACGTTTCTACTTCATATCGTGACGTGCGCCACATGCAATATACGCGGCGTCCAGGGTTGATAGTAATACAGTATAACACAATTATTTAGCCAAAACAGAGACAGTGAAACCTTGTTAGTATAAAGTTTTTATGGTTTTGCTATTCTAGAGTCGAAAATACTATTCTAGAATCAACAATTTTTCCACTTTGTTCATTCCTGCTGCGAACAAAAAATTCTACGTTAAAAATTATGCCGAGAGACTAGGGAGACTTAGTTGTTACATTTCCATTAAATTGCTCCGCACCACAGGAACATCAACAGTGTGCATGGCCACAGTAAAACATTGAATTTAGTGTGAGTTCGAAATTTAGTTCGAAAAAATGTATTATTGCTGTGCAATCTATTGACTTGACCAATGTTTTTCAATTGATCTGAAATGTTAAGAGTATGAGCAGAAACAACTCAATATTTAAAATTTTATGCATTTATGTACGTAATTGTATATATAAGTGGCGTTCATCCCAGTGTGCTTAGTATCGTACGAGTCTTCACTCCCACATAGTGTTTTCAATTTGAGGTAAAATTAAAAAGCCCGGGTTTCGGGTTTGAACCCGGGTTTTTCCCGGAAAAAATCCCGGGAAAACCCGAGTTTTTTCGGATTTTGAAATAAATGTGACTTTGCGCGAGAAAAATTCAATATCATTTTGAAACTACTGCTGTTGGTCAATGCGCAGTTTAGTAGCGAATATTAAGTTAAACACAGCTTATGATGTTTACAATACTGACGCATGACAATAAAAAGCATACTCTCATCATTCAGTCTGTTTCTTTGTTTTGTGAGAAATAGTCCTGTGGCTGAAAAAGCACTCACTGGTTACACTGTTGTGGGCTTGCTTGTTAATAAGGCATGGTACAGTTTTTCAAGGTTATCTAGCCTCTTATATGTAGCCTCAAAAAGGACTCATTTCCTTTTTCACAATTTGTGATCGGGTCTCTCTTCCTGTGCCGGAATAGTTTCTGTACTTTGATTTCAAGTGGTTGATCAAACTTTCGGTGCTTGAACTACCTCCTTTCGTACAACGGAGCACAAACTGCACTTTGGTGTTTGTTGAACCTTTGTTGTGGCTCTAAACTTATGATTTTTTTTATTACTAACGTCTTGAAACTGAATGTGCATGGATGAAGATCTAGTTAAATTAGCTTCTAAACAAAAACCACTTATTTTGTAAAAAGCTATTGTAAACTGAAAAGGAACGAATCGCTTCTGCAATGAATACAGCTTGTAAATGAACTCACACACAACAGCTTGTAAATGAACTAACTAGTAATTACGGTATAGCTTAACTATTGAAGAACTACCTCACATGGTAGTTATTTAAGGTTAGCGAAAAGAGTGAAGTTACTGAAAAATAAACCGTTGCTATGACATCAGCATTGTATTTATCAAACAAACAGGTACATACATACATGTTGTAGTGACAACACGCTTAGACACCTTTTATGTGCAAAACAGCGGCACTATCCGTCTAAATAGGTCAACTGAAAGAAATTATAAACTGACCAACAACGAAGGTCTGGTGGTCAGCGACCAAAACCCGCATACTCGTGCCTCATGATAATAGTTGAAAGTTCAAACGTGCTAAATTGGCCGTTACACGCGCTAAATTTCAGTGTTATCAGAATTGCTAATATTTGTATGCAACAGCAATTCCACGTTTTTCAAAGTATCCGGGTATATTGGTTGAAAAACCCGAGTTTCAGGTAGTCGAAAATTCCCAAAAAAACAGTATCGGTTTCGAGAAAACCCGGGTTGGAAACACTACTCCCACACGCAACGCAGTGGACTCAAGCATACACGCCAGTAACAAGGAACACACGGAGACATGAAAGAACGCGAAGATAGATATGTGGCGGTAATAGAAACGCATACACTTAATAGCGCTAACACGATCACATGAAACACAAGCATATATATGTGGCACTAGTGAAGACCACACACATGGATGGCGCCAACGCAGTTACTATAATGTTCAGCATCGTTGCATAGTTCTGCGATGAGTTCCAAGTAGACCGATTGGTAAATATGCATGGGGTAGTAGGAGGCTGCGAAGGAGCAAGAATCATTTGGGCTGCAGACCTCCCAAGGGCGAAAGCTACTTGGTGTAAAAGGCACAGCTTATAAAAGAAGTCAAGACTGTTGCTTTCAGTGCAAAGTTTAACATGCGCAATGCGTTGCAGGCAAGCAGTTGAAGCCGCCATTCCTTCAGTATTAAAGGTATTTTATGTGTGCGAGTGTGCTTGAATACAATAAAACAAGACTGCGCAGCGTGCATTTGCAAAAGCACCAACTGCAATACGGATTTGTGAAGGGCACAAAAAGGATCTGGACGCGTAAGGCTTTATTCATTGAACGTAAATCACAAGAAATCTTTAATTTCAGAATTGTTGATTAAAATTGTATCTGAAGTCAAGAAACGGGTAAATCAATGGGAGGCAATTGGAGTCGACAATGCTGAAACAATTTTTTTTTTGCATGGCGAAGTCACAACCACTGTAACGTGGTTGCGCCATTTCAACTTGTTTCAAACTACGGCAATACCATGTAAACACCACCGCCGACAGACACCAAGTGGAGAACCGTCCTGAAAAAACGCATACATACCTTATGTATCGATACAAGTACATGAGCGGCACGTTCATCCTCCCGTTTGATTTCGACAGCTCTCGCAATCCCAGAAAAACAGCAAGTAGTCCACTCAGATAGAAAAACGAATCAACAGATAAGGTTGCATTCCCGATTGCTTGAAATTCCCAATGGTCAACAAAATATCGTGCAGGAAAGTAAAGATTATCTGTGCAGTATAAAAGCCTGCATGTCGCAGTGATATTTGAATAACCAAACCGCACGTTTCGAACACGTATTACCATTGTAGCACGAAAAAGGATAAAATTTATCCAAAGGGTGCAAATCCGAAAAGCAAGTTTGTAGAGGGTAGTGCTAAATGCAAACCGGACAGAAAACCAGTCTGCGTTTTAGCTGTCCTTTTCACATAAGCATATTCCTAACGAGGTATCAATTTCAAGTAACTGCACTTTTAAGCTCTACGAACAATTACAAAACACGAAAACAGTTAACAAAATAGAAACCGTAATCAATATGGCTGATCTTAATGACTGTGATAGCGACCTGCCAAAGATTCCTGTGGTATATCTTTTCACTTTTTATTATGTCTGCAAGCGTTTTTTACAAATACACCTACTTTTCGATGTCATTAATATTCTCTTAATCATATAACGTTTTGCTTCTCAACGTTCTGCCACAGCGCACGTGAACTTAAGTTTGGTATGAGATGCGACAAAAACATCTGCCCAAGGTTTGGCCTACAGTCAATTGTTGAACATACCAAGCAAACAAACAATAACCTTTACAAAACATTCTCACGTCGCACGCCGCTCCTTATAATACAAATTTTTCGTGGTACAAAGCTTAAATTGTTACCTGTGTAGACAACAACAAATAGAAATGAGTGGCCGAGAAGTACCCATGACATGCTGATAAATCTCATTCCATGAAGGCAATGAATATCAGTCGGTCTCTGCTTTGTGCTTAAAAGTTTGGTTGTATTTTCGATGGCAGAGAAAGACAGTAGCACTCTTCCACCTGTAGATACTGACGAAGCAACATTAAGTTTTTTTCTTGCGAATACGCTGATTCTGATGTAACAACAATGCGAACGTTATCTTTAAAGTATTGTTTAACACGTCAGTTTTCGTTTTGTCTGGACTAACGGCAATCAGTTATGGGTCTGAAAATCCACCTTTGCCGCGGCAGGTGAAGTTCATGCTCTTACTCAAGAAACTCTACATCAATTGACACAGATGCAACTGGTCAATTTTCAAAAACCTTTAATTGCACTTGGTCCGTGAGTGAAACACTTGGTTACTAAAGCTTCTAAACGTCGTTATTTGGCAAAGCAGAAAACTTCGACAATAGACGAGTTGGCAGTTTACACTAGATCCAGATGCTTAACATTTCTTGAGCATCACCAGGGCGGTAAAGATGAAGTTACGAGAGTATGGTACATGGTACAGTATCTGCAAACTGCTTTCTCTAGCTCCTTTCAAACTAAAATGAATGCATGCTTCGAAATGACCACCAACACAAAATCCTAAATTTTACGCAAAGTACATGCTTACGCAAAATAAACACTTTGGTTGGTAGCCCACGTGTATCTACATTTTCAAAAAAATGCAGAGGTACCATTGTATTTTCTTTCGTTGTTGAGTAGATGCAACAATTTTTACAAGTAGTAATTCGATTTCCTGAACTTTCAAGGGGTCTTCAGCATTAGAATCTAAATTTCTATCTACGGCATTCAGCAAGTAATGTCTTAAACAACTAATATATCATTATGTGTTTTATTCAATGCATTTTGATTCACTGAACGTTGCGAATTCAAAGCCTATTGACTTTGATCATCTCATTTCCAAGAAAATTGTGTATAAAGTGTCCAAACGTATACGTTTCATAAAATGAAAGATTGGGTTTTCGTTAACAACAAATACTTGCAAGTTAGAGTTCGACCGATAACTTGGGATGCCAAATTTCCACCGATATTATACGCGATACTGGAAAGCTGTGCTTGCTGAACTATATCTTAAAATTATTAAATTTTGATTACTAAACCATTACTTCGAAAAAATGCAAAAAATCCATGTATTATTTAGTAGTGAGCTCTCTCCATTTTCTATCTGTAATGAAAACTCAAAATATCAGCAAAATTACTAATATGCTAATGCGCATTTCAAAAGATAACCAAGAACATTACTGCAAGATTTTCGCAGGAAAAGGTTGCCCAAGTTCAATCACAATTTGGGTTATTTTTGCCAGTTTTAACAACAACAACAATTTTATTTTTTGGCCTTAACGCAAGTACACTTGTCAATACAGACACAGTAAGGCCGGGAGGCGGCGAAAAGACACTTCGGTCATCCCGTCAGCCACCACCCAATCAGTTGTTGTCAAAGACCTAAACGAACGCGTGCACTAGGCCTGCGCTAACCAGGAAAAGCGTAAGCATAGTCCATAACATTGTTTTAACCTTACTCAATCATACTTGTAAATCCAAATGATGAGCAAGACCAAGAAATAATAGATACGATCCACATGCAAGATAAGTTTCAAGCAAGCGTTTCTCTGTAACATCACTAAACTATAAATCCATGGATTGCAGGTATCATCTGTTTATATAGTGGCTACTTAAATGATTGGCGTGTTTTTTTTAAACAGCAGTAAAGGTTTTGATTAGATATCCGGTGGAACTCCTTGCCAGATCTTTTGGCCTCAATAAACTATTGATTTTTTCCCGGTTTCCGTTCTAATTTTAGGTAATACATAGTTGCCTTTATTGGAGTGTCTGGTGTTATAATTGTGTCCAATTTACTCGTTCAAATTTTTTTGAAATATAGTCCGGCAAGTGCTCATTGTTTTCTATGTTATGCATGGCTTCAGCAATTTCCAATTTGAAAACATCGTTTAGCGTCAACAGGTTTACTTTGTGGAACAACGGCATCGAAGAAGCTTTATTATGACTAAACGTCATAATACGTACCATACGCTTCTGAAGTTTGATTAAAGGATCTAAGGCAGACTTAGCAGCACATCCCCAACTGGTTATACAATATTGAATATGCGGATAAAGTAATGCAAAATACACTTTTTTAACCATTTGTGAGTTGGAATATTTTCTGATCTGGGACAACGCCGAACAACCATTCGATAACTTACGGGAAACGTGTGCAATACGTTGCTTCCAAGTTAAGGAGTCATCTAACATAACCCCTAAACATACACACTTTTTGAGATGTTTCATGTCCTCCGATGTTTATATGAAAGTTGCATTTTCTTTCTTTCTAGTGACAATCATGTATTCAGCTTTGTTGTAGTTTAAAGAAAGTTTATTTGACTTCAACCAATTATCAATTTTTTGAATTTCACATTTTAGTTGGTAGGGATAGACAATTGTCAGAAACTATAGTTAAGTTAGAGTGTCATCAGCAAATATGCGGACATTGAATTCACTTGCCAAAGCCAAGTCATTAATATAAACTAAAAATAGAAAAAGTCCCAGTGTTGATCCTTGTGGTACTCCACATGTAACAAGTTTCTCATTCGATTTCAAGCTATCAACAACTGTTCTCTGATACTGGTTTGTTACGTAGCTTTTTATAAGCTGCAGAGGCAATCCTCTTATTCCGTATCTCTCCACTTTGCTCAATAGGATTGTGTGATCAACCGTATCGAAGGCTTAGCTAGGTCTAAAAAAATTGAGCTTGCTATCTTTCCTTCATCCAAACATTGCACAAACGGATTACAAATACTGGAAACAGCAAGGGACGTATTATGATTTTGCCGAAATTCGAACTGCTGTTTGTTCAGTAGTTGGAAGCTTGAGAAAAAATTGTTTAATTGATTGTAAAAACATTTCTCAAATATTTTTGCAAATGGGGACGAAAAGATGGGTCTGTAATTGTTGCAGATTTCTTTTGGACCACTTTTGTGTACCGGGATTACATGCGCTAATTTTAGTATATCTGGAAAAACTTCACTGGTAATGAAATAATTGTAGAGATCACATAGAGTAGGAGCTATAACATTTGCAGAGAGTTTTATGAATTTTGCTGGTATGTTGTGTGCACCAGAACTTTTTGATGAGTCAAGGCAATTTATAATGGTTAAAATTTCATTGTGGGTGATAGGCATTCGAAAGAGATTTTGGGAGTTGAAACGAATTAAAGATTTGTAATGAATATCAGCATCAGTGGGGACACTAATGCCTGATGCCATGCGTGAGCCTATTGTGGAGAAGTAGTCATTGACGTAATTACAAATTTTATTGCCATCAGTGGTGATTTGGCCATCAGTCGCAATAATCTTAGTAAGAGAAAAAGTCATATTTTTCTTTCGTCTTAATACATCATTATTTCCTTTCCAAACCTTTTTTGCGTTAGCTTTATTTGTTTTAAATAAATTGTTGTAACACAATTTTTAGACTTTTCCTTCACATGAGTTCAACTGTTTCTGTACATTTTATATCGCTGAAAGCTTTCTGGTGAATTACGTTTTATGCTTTCTTTACATAATGTATTTTCGGTTTTAATAGAATTCCAAATTACTTTTGTCAGCCACGGTTTGCTATGAAATTTCATTTTGTTCTACTGAGTTCTTTCAAGGGAGCATGTTTATTAAGTATTAACGCAAATTTTTCAATAAGATCTTAAACAAATTACCTACAGGTGTGGTATAAAGATTTTTTGTAATATCTTCATTCATTAGTTCCGACAAATTAACTGAAAGAATTCCAAGTTATGACGCGTAGTTTTTTGTGATGGAACTTAGGATTAATACGGCCTGCCGAAATAAATAATGCATAATGGTCAGAGATGTCATGTACAAGAATGAACTTTTGAAGGTCATCAAAAGCATTGTTCGTGTATATGTGATCTATTAAAGTTGAGCTATTTGGAGTAACTCTAGTGGGATAATTTGGAAAGATATAACATCCATAACTGTACAACATATTTACATAGGCTTCAACACGCTTATCTTCATTGTACTTTAATAAATCGATATTGAAGTCACCGCAGATGTAATACTTTGAGCTTGTTGCACTAAGCTTGGCAATGGTCACGTCTAGCTTGTCTCGGAAATCTTTGTAATTAGAATTTGGGTGTCTATACACAACACCAACAACAAATGTGTTTGAGTTGTTTGTGTCAAATTGTAGCCAAAGATTTTCATAGCCGGGAGTGTCTACCATAAACTTATTTTCAACGCGATATGTTAAACTATCCTTTACGAAAAGTGCCACACCTCCAGCGTTAGTTGGGGAATCATGATATTCAAAAGAGTATCCCTGCAAACGGAAACCAAAATTCATCGGATTCTTTAATCTTCTTTAATCTAGTCTTTGTTATTGCAATAATGTCAGGCAACGTTCTAATGCTCGCAAGAAGTTCCTCCAGTTTTTCCAAATTTTTTGTTAGGTTTTTGATGTGAACGTGAAGCAGAGAAAATTTATTTTTGCTTTTGACCTTCATTGATTCCAATGTACAATATTCCGAGTTCGCGTATTTATATACGTTTTCTGAATTAGCTTGATTTAAATTATACACATTGTTGGACATTACATTTTTACACGTAGGCATTTCTAAAATGTCATTAAACCATTGATTAATTGACAGTATATGTATAGATATTACGCACAGTATTAGAACACACAAAAACTTCAAAAGTATGTATGTGACAACACCTGCATAGTCACCTACATCAGTCAGCAAATACTTGTTAATCATCAGCGAATAAGCAACATTCTGAATCGACTATTGTCCAACGTATTTTCTTCTTGGCTTTGTACAGTCTCTTTGCTTTCTCTAGAAGTGCTTTACGTTGCTACTGAAATGCAAGAGGCAAGTGACGCGTGGTGGCTGCATTGAACTTCCTAGCAGATGGAGCAAGTCGTAGAACGCTATTCTTGTCCTTCATGTGCGAAAATTTTGCAACAATAGGTGGTGCAAGTTTAGCACGATTGTTATTCCGCGATTTGACGGCACAATCTTTTCGGCAGACGATGTACATTCAAAAATTGCATTTTCTCCATTTCAGCTGGTGGAAATCGCAGAGTATTTGTAATAAATGAACGGACTAGGTGTTCTGTATGTTCTTGCACTTCTTTAGTCTCAGTTTGAGGAATGCCGTGAAAAAGAAGATCATACTCCTTCGAGCGCGCTTCTTGCTCAATCTTGATTTTTTTTCTTGACCTTTTTCTAGATCTTGAATGTGGCCTTCTAATATCTTAGTACTGTTTTCCTGATCTGCAATTGTTTTGTACGCCTCATCAAGACTGTTTTCAATTTCGCTGACTCTAAGTTTCATGCCTTGTTCCAGCGATATAAGGCATTTGTCAATTGAAATCACCAACGTGAACAAGTCACGTTGATGGCAAGCGTTGGCTCGTGTTTTGCTTTTGGCTGCCCAGCGCTCTTTCGATTTCGCGTTGTTACATTTTCCATGTCAAGATGCTTGGTATAATACAAAACGGTTTACAGTCCTGCAATCTTGTTTCTTCTAACAGTAGATTGTTTTTTTTTTTTAATGATAATGTTATTATTCACATGAAATACTTGTCTGAATCGAACTTATGTCCGACTTCCTTGCTTGCATAACGGGCTCACAACTGGCTGCAAAACAAAGCTCAGCAACACCCTACTCTCGACAACGGTCAAACTGGAATGACAGGTCCAGCTCACACAGCTTGATGAAACATTTCCATTGTCTTGCCTCTCCTGGCAATCAGACTTTCATTTCAGGCCCAGCCCAAGGAAAGATCTGCATATCCTTTTTATATACATCAATTCAAACTATCTGGAACATAACCAGAGCCATAACGGGGGAGGGGCAAGAGGGGAACAACTCCCCGAGCGCCGAAAAGTTCCAGCAATATCATAGAAACTTTCTTCAATACAGTATATTTGCTTCCGAAAGGCCTCAGGTTACATAGGGGCGCCAACTTGCTTCTTGCCCCAGGCGCCATCTAACGTCGTTACGCCCTTGAACATAACTCATGTGTTCATCACAAAAATCTCGTGCAAAAGTTGCTTATGTTCAAGTTTATTTTGATCGGATTTATAAAACCTTTAAAAACAATTTATTAATACAATTTAGCCTTGGGTGCAGGTGTGAAAAGTCATTCAATTACTTGAGTGGGTTCTTCAGAAGAAAATTCCTCTATTTTCAAGGGTGCCATAAAGGTGAAGTTCAAACCTTTTTGTTATTTATGAGTTTATTTGATATTTGTTGAAATTCTTATGAATACGCACAATTAGCAACCAAACATCTGTTTTGTAAAAATACAGTCCAATGGCACTTTCAAAATGTTGTAAAAAAATATTTGCTTTGCATGGCTTGTGAATTCTTTTTTATTGGCAGACATAGCTTTGAAGTCACCACGTAATGAATAAAGAAAAATATTTGTTTATCTTGGAGGAATTGTAGTGATTTCTGCTGCACTGCAGACTTCCTACAATGGGAATATGAAATGGCTGTTAGGTGTGCTGCACCTGAAAGTGTTCAAAATATTTTAATATATTCTATGTCCCACATCTGAAATATCAACTGGGATCTGGTAGGGACCCTGTGTCGCGCAACCTTCACAAATGGAGGTCAGGAATGGAGCAAAATATATCTCAGTGGTACAGCAGCAGTTACTGATGTTAATTGTATGTTTGTATGATCGTTTACCTATGTCCGGTATATATTTCTTGCCTTCCACAGTCAAGTGAAAGTAAAACAGGTACGTCAATCTTTTCAGATCTTCCTTAGACATGATATAAACTGATATACGTTAACTGTCATTTAAGCCATGCTGTTCACAAAACTGGACTTACTGTATTGTTGTTGCAATTGGGGGGTTGCATTAGAAAGAAGAAGTGAGTGATCAACATCATTTTCTTTTGCTGCCTGCTGCATACTGATGTACTGGAATAAAGACGCTACAAGAACCAGTATGGCAAGTACAACCACAACAATTCTGAAAAGCAATTAAAAGCTTAAGATTTGCTGCAATTCTGAAAAAAGAGCAATAATGATTAAGCACATTACATATCCAATAGAAATAGATTTTGAATTGGAAGGAAAATGGTATGCATGTAGGTGCAGCATTTAAATGTAAGAAAAATTATTTTGAAACTGCATGCAAGGCTAAATGAATGTACAAAAAGCTGGACAGGCTATTGCACAAAACAGTTTGAAGGGCCAAGTTCTGGTATGTTTTGTTCTGGCTTTTTTAATTTTAGATTTTTGCAACATTGTATCAATCCCACTTCTTAGATTAGCATGCACCTTCGTAACATCCATTGCTTTTACCATTTTTTGTTTTTGCCACTGATGCACACTTCACGTTAGTTGCAATTCACACAGTAGTTGTGCTACCCCAAAATTTTTGCTATGCAACACCCTTCATTGCTGCATTATATAAACATAACCCCCCTAAATAGTGGTGCAAACTAGGAAGTTGTAAAAAAACTTGGAAGATGGTGCTTTTTGGTTTAAATTCATTATATCCAATGCTTCATTCAGTAAAATTTTGCTGATGTTAAAAACAGTTGTTCTTTGAAGCATCACATGCAGTTTCACTAAAATCGTTGTTTTTTTTAAGCAGTTGATTCTTCAGCACCTCTGCGTGAGTTCCAAGTTTCAATCTGTTTCAAAGTTGCAGGTCTGTTCCCTAATTCAAAAACTTAGACATGCTTCATCAGTAAATATTCAACGAATTTGATTGCTATTTGCCACATACTTTCACACTAGTTATTGCTTTACTTCACATGGTAACATTGTGCTTTTTTCTGTGTAAGTTTTATGTTACTTTATTGCTTTGCTATACATTGTCACCTCCCAGCATCTGTTCATTGCTTTTTGTTATTGGTATAATTGCATGCTATGTGGCTGAAACATTGCACTGAGGAAGCCTACTTGAATAGGTGGGAAAAATGTCAGTTAAAAAATAAAAATAATTGCCAGAAGAACAAACTTATGTTTGTCTTTAACCTGGCAGCAAATGCTACGCAACAACAAGTGCTGCAAAGAGAACAGCATTTTTCAAGAGGTGGTCTTTTTGAATCAGAGCAAGCAATTGCTCTGGACTTCCATACTGTTGATATGAGATTGCACTCAAGTTAAAGACACCTTCTATCGACAGTTACCTTCCGATTCTGTTGGTTGCCCTAACTCTGCTACGAGAATGTCTTAAAAGGGGCTTGAATGGACTTATGCAAATATGAAAAACTGGGAGCAACTGACACTGGAATGCATTTCCTGGATCTCTCGCCTACTAGAAAAATGAACATAATCAATCCAAACATACATCATAGACTGTGATAACTGTTGAACTAATTGTTGAAACATGACAGGGAGCAAACTCTATACAAGTCTTCCCCTACACAAATATTCCCGCAACAATGTCTGTAAGGCATGCAGCGGCTTTGCCTTCGCCTTGTTTAATGGCTTCAAGCTCTTCATCTGGTGACCAATATGTTAATACTTGCAACTCCCTAGGTTCAAAGAGTGCGTTTCATTCCAAACGCCACCTTAAAGTCTAACATTAATGGACAGCCTTTGACAGGCAGCACTGCCATGTTCTAAAGTAGCTACTGTTTTGCAATTCCCTTTGTGTGAGCATTAGAGACCTTGCACTGAGCTGTTATTACTAATTTCAAAAGTTTGTTTTTATGCTGAAAAGGTGCTACTAATTTTTGAAACATAATTGATTAATTAATCTTGTACCCAATTTTAGCATTAACTTTTGTGCAAAAAAGAAACCTATGAAAAACGTTTTTCTGAATCCAACGATGTTAAGCCAACGGACACCAGCAACACTCTAGAAGTATTCAACAAAACTGCAACTACTGTATGAATGTAACTAATGTATGTAATTTTAAACTCACATTGCCACCACATCTTGAATTTTCCACTCCTTGAATTGCTCTGGACAACTCACAGTCACATCTGTCTTATTTTGAATGAGACCAGAAAAAACTGATGTGATGTTACTCTCAGAACAGGCATCAGGAAAGCAACTTCCAATTGTCAATCTGCCAAATTGAATTTTGAAAACCTGAAAGAAGCAACAGTAAAACTAATACCTTGATACAGCTAAAAACAAAACAACACCCCATGCTGAAAATCATAACTGTGGAATAGGTTGAAATTCTTGTAATGAACAACTTTATATTTTCGATGAGAGAATCTGTAATGGACTGCTATTGCATAGTGCAAGGGTTTTGGCAAAATATTCTCCTGTGTGTATGTTAAAACCCAGCAGCCATATCTGTGGGCTTGCTAAATTTAAGGGGTCTGTGAATTAATTAAATTTTGTTTTACCAAGTGATTAGACTCCACAAAGATGACACAATTGAATCTGCAAATTTCTAATAAGAAATTAATTTCTTGTAATTATACACATCTTCATTCTGGAAATTAGCAAGAAAATGCTTATGGCTGAAATGCTGAAGAACTGAAGTAACAGCAAAAAAAACTCCTAAAATTAAATGAATACATCAAACACAAGCTGTGACAAGTAATAACTAGCAAAAAGGTTGTCCTCATGAAACTGGTTCAATAAACGTGAAAAGAAATAGCTTATGCCAATTACAAACAGAACAATGAAAACACATCTATGAGCAATAAGGTGACAAGTCAACCACAACAACCAGTGTAAAGCACAAACAGGAAGACAGTGTTGAGGTCATAAGGTTAAATGATGTACCCTACTCCAGTCCAAAGAAGACCTCAAATCGTACACAACACATTGGAAAGGGAGACGAAAAACTCAGAAATAGAAAACCATACATTTGGTAACAAGGGATGAAACAATTAGGCATGTAGCAAAACGGCAAAAAATATATACAGTAGATATATATATGTGAATATCGCAAATTGACAAAAAACAGGGGAAAATAATTCCTATGATTGTTAAATTCCATTGACATTTTTGAGTTGCTCCCTCTAGTGGTTGACCAACACAAGGCTAAAGGTCACACAGAGGTCAAATTTAGTGAAAATACTATAACTTTATACTGGATTGCACTAGAGACAGAAATTGGTGTCAGAAGAAGCAGAATCATTAAGTTTCTATCTGTCCTAATAGAACTTCTTGCCCTATTTTGTCTAGAAATCATGATATTATCAAAAAATGATATTCTAAGAGTTGCGATGAGTGAAATTTTGGAATGAACACACTGCAATTAGCAAGCCTTTCTGATTAAACAACAAACCCCTCTGAAAGATCTCCAAAGTATGTTGTTATCAACATGTTATTAATGCATCACAATACATGAACTAGATAAACATATTCAAAGTGAGGAAACCTTTGCCAAGTTCTCTCAACAGTAGCAGCAAATCGCATCAAAACATATACTCCCTCTGCAAATAATGTGCAGCTGTTCATTCTATTTGTAATACTCCTCAAAGAATGTAACAAAAAGTTATTTGGATTGATGTTACATCAATACTTGGCTGTGTTTACTTACATCAATTCCCAACAGTTTCAGCCTCTGAGGAGCCTCTTCCCCATTTCCTTATATGACCTTTATTAACTCTTTGGCGTCTGGGTGGTGTTGGCAATTTTCGCAAAAAAAACAGCAGTTTTCAGTTGCCTTACCAACGCCCTAGCTCCTCCGCCGATTGCGCTAGAGAGCTGTTCCAGAGCTCAAACGGATCGGCCAGTCTAGTAGATTGCACTCGAAAAAATTTTTTGGTTGGGGGGTGCGGGTTTTTTGTAACTGACGTCATAAGTGAAGTAGTTTTAGGGTCATTTTGGCTCATGTTGCCTGGCCTAGGGCCCAACCACTTGGCCAAAGTGTTTCGCTGAAGTTTTCATTGGAAACTAGACTTGAGTCCAAGTCTTTTGAGCCTTTGATCGACTTTCTGGTGTTTCTGGTTTAAAAGTTATGATCTAAAATAAACAAATTAATTAATTAACTAATTAGTCAAATATTTTTACTAACTTACATCAAAACTTTTGAACCCGAAACCCCAGCAGGTCATCCAAAGTATCAAAAGACTCAGATTGTAGCCTAGTTTCTAGTAAAAACTTCAGCGAAATACTACCACCTAACGCTTGGCGCCCAGGGCCAAGCAAAGTGGGCCAAGGTGGCCAAAAAGTCCTCCACTTATGACGTCACTCACAAAAAACCTGCACCCCCCAGGCAAAAAATTTTTTCGAGTGCAATCTACTAGACTGGCCGATCTGTTTGAGCCGTTGAACAGCTCTCTAGCGCAATCGGTGGAGGAACTAGGGCATTGGTAAGGCAACCAAAAATTGCTGTTTTTTAGGCCGAAATCGAAGTACGGATATACCGTAGACCGGCTCTTAATGTGTTAATGCCAGTCATCGTAGCAGTACCATCAGTACCTGTGACTGCCAGGTTTTCCTCAGTCGGTACGCTTGATCAGGGCAAGAAAAAATGTAAATTTCCCAGGAAGCTTATCGAAATTTCCCGTGGGCCGAAAGTTCCAGACATCACCCCTTTATGACATCACAAAAGGAATTTGTTTTCTTAAAAACATTGCACTCAAGATTTTGTGAGCACTATTAAATTTATAAGGAATTGCTACATTGATTTTTAGATAGTTTATTTAAGTAAAATATGGACTGCTTACATGAAGCTTCACAACAATCGCTGGCATTTGGACAACCCTAACACGGTCTCTAACGACCAACCACATCGTAGTTAGTAGACCATTTAGAGACTTTGAGACACCAAACTAAAGATATCCTTTGGATAATAAATTTTAATAATCTCTGACGTAATTGCTATGGCAAGATTGTATGTAACTTGCACAGCAGGGATGAGCAATTCCTACTCTCAAGTCCTGTAATCAGGGCATGCATGTGCGGAATGGGACAGTTTGGCACTGCCATTTCGGCGATCGCCGTTTTAGCAATGGACGTTTCGACGATGAAATGTGAAATCGTGAAATGTGTTTTCTTTTGGAATGTCACCAAGTGCAAAAGTTCGCACTGCCGTCGTCTGGGAAACGTGGAAGCGCAAGAGTCAGTCTAGTACTTGTCCCAGATCATTCCAATTGTGCTTTATTTATTGTGATTCATGATGCATACCATGGATTTGGAAATGCCATTACTGCATATTCGTACACTGATAGGCAACCAATGGCAAGAAAGTATGATATATTCTCAGATTAGCTGTGGAACGCAATCAACACGATACCTACATGAAAGATCAAGCAATAGATGCTGTCCAGGCTAACTTTTGAGTAAACTCACAAACGCCTCATGCCAGCAAAAATAAACGTCACAAGCCGTATTTCTTTACAAATGTGGTCACAGTTGTACTAAGTTTTTCCAAAATCCTGACGGATGGGCAACTACACTGGCCCCTGGACATCAGGATGACAAAAAAAGCACTGAAGCAAACATCCTTTGTAGTATAACCTTCAAAGTATAACAAAAACACACATTTTTTTCGCATGACACTCTTTGTGACCACCATCGCCGAAACGGCAGTGCCGAACTGTCCTAGACCATGCATGCTGCTCCTGCACAGTATAAACCAGTGTTTCTCAACCTTTTTGCTGAAGGGAGCCAAATCCAGACGTACGATTTTGTGAGAAAGTCGCACTAAAAAAATTTTAACTCAAGTCAATTCACACATTTTGTTTTATTGTAGAACAAACAAAGAGCATTTGGTACACGAAAAGCGGAAGTGCTAAATACCCTTATAATAAATACTACGGCCAAAGCAAACGATACAACTGACATCTTGCAAACGTTTCGATAACAACTGTTATCATCTTCTGTGCATAGCAATAGAACTGCAGTGATCTTGCTGCAGGTTCTTATTGGTTATTCAGGAGAAAAGCGCTGTAAAAAAGGAAAA
>Ga0210059_1000771_pt1 | contig 43957 bp, 30 predicted proteins | sample Ectturendosymbi2_FD_188042 | JGI IMG/M metagenome (GOLD analysis project Ga0210059, IMG submission 188042) | Ecteinascidia turbinata endosymbiont from Florida, USA - Sample 2 (SPAdes) (version 2) | ecosystem: Host-associated > Tunicates > Ascidians > Unclassified | place: Key West, Florida... | reverse complement strand
AAATTGTAATAGTCATTATTTGGCAAATAATTTAATCTGCTCAGCATCCAGTGGGAGACCAATTCTACCACCAGCAGCCCCCGTTACGATTTTAAAGACGTCTATAGATTCGTTCCGGTCCTTGGCCAAATGGTTTGTTGGATGACGTCTGCAAGAAAGGCCAGAAAATGGATGGGATTATGGAACATGTTGAAACTACCGACTTCTTCAGTGACGATTATTTCTTCACCAGTAGAATCAACTGCGTTGGTATTGCTGAGGTTAGGACATAAGTTACGAGGAGAGCGATCTACGGTTGGTAACGGAGGAAATTCGCTACGTGATGACAGATTTGAGGAGGAAAGACCTTGTGCTGAGTTGTGGTGCATTTTAACAGCCTCTGCATAGGAAACGTTCCTCGACGATTTGATTTTTAAAACTTGTTCCTCTTGTTTGTATCGTGGACAACTTCTATCATTTGCAGCGTGTTTGCCGTGGCAGTTTGGACAGTTTAGCGCCGTTGACGGGCATAGAGTCCAGCTATGCTGTTCACCACATTTGGAGCAACGTTCCTTAACCTTACAGTGGTTTGCCACGTGGCCGAATCGATTGCACTTGAAACACCGCAGGGGTTTGGAGACATACGGCCTGATTTTGAAATTTAAATAACCTATCCTGACCTCTGACGTAAGGTCTGACTTGAAAATGGAGAAGAACCGTTCTGGAATCGAGCAATTCCAATTCACCAACACGTTTGTACGGGAACCTCTTTACGAATTTCACTTGCGGTTTCAAATAGTCCAGAATCTCAGCTGCCTTGAGGTCTAGGGGAACATTATATATCACCCCTTTGGGGCCTACTGGTTGGCGTAATGTGGACTGTATGGGGGTTGAGATTTTACCGTCTGTCAGCTGACTGCAGCTCATCAACGTTTTGACTTGCTGCGGATTGGTACAAGTGACCACCAGATTGCTATTTTGGAGTGGAACGCAGGACTCGTACGCACCAATGCACTTTTTTAGACAGTTGTCTATATAAATCGGGTTAAATGACTTTAGCTGACGTTCAGTCTAACTTTGCAGAACAACAGGCAGTACCTCACCCGCATTATTCGACTTGCACGATCTTTCACCAGTGTCGTCACTACTTGACGCGGCCCCTGTTTTTCGTTTTCGCTGTACCTTCTGTGGACGTTCTCGATAACAATTGGATGATTCTAGCGAATCCTCGTCCATATTGAGGTGTTCGGCACACCTACGAACCCCAGCTGGATTTATTTGAAAAACGATAAGCTAAACTAAAAAGGAAATGGACCTAACCCTATGACCCTAATACCAGACACAAAAGATACAACACCACAAACTCTGCAAAATGGAAAACCAGCAGGCAACCCTGCTGTAAACCTTAACACTCTACGCTGACAAAACACAGCAGCAACCTTTTTCCGACACTTCGCAAAAATCCGAAGTTGTTGCAGAAATGTGACGTTGGTACTTTAAATTCCTTTGCGCAAATGATTACAGACACGTGCGTTGCGCCCGCGTTCCTGCGCTTTAATTGTGGTACAGCTTCATCGATTCCTTATTCTACTGTGGTGAACGTTACCGTCACGTAATTGTTTTCCTTGTATGCTAAAAGAAACATTTAGTCAGTTCCGGAGTGTGTACAGCAGGATGTCGTATCGCAGGATCAGGAACCAGTAGAGATACAGCGAAAGGTACTTACATTTTAGACAATGTCAGGCCTTATTACAAATAAAGTTCCAATGCACCTGAAGCACATGCATTACATGAACTGGAAATGCTTCTATTCATTGCACAGGTACATGTTTCTCAAACGTTAATTTTTCCAGTTGTTGAAAATGACCGGGTATCCCAAAAAACTTGTCATTTCAAACTTGTTTGACCGATTTAATACGAAACCCGTATTTCCAGTTGTGATAAAACCTGTATTTTAACTAAGCACGAATTTAGTAAAGATAGGCATTTGTTCTGTTGAACGCGCATACAGGATGACGTTGATCTCCATTTAGACTAGTGGTTCTTAACCTTTTTACATACCTCACCTTTCATCGAACAAGATTACCATATTTAACCCCAATACACTCATTGGTGATCATTTATTGAAAATACGAACATCACACAGTTTAGATAGCATGATTCAAAAATTTGCATTGGCTGCGCGATGGTTCAGTAAATTTACCCTCTTGGAGGATCAAATTTACCCCCAGAGGTAAATTTACCCTACGTGAAGAACCACTGATTCAGACCTTCGTCAGTAAACATTCCTGTAAAGATTCGCAAGTGGGCAACGAGATCACTGAGATAGCTATGGTAGCTAAGCAACTTATAATCAAAATTAAACAAGAGAACGGCTTTTAGTATCTGTATGTTGAAGAGACAAAAGTAACCGTCAGCGATGCAGTCCGGACTATAACCTTGAAGACCGAGACTTGAGACGATACCGAGACTTGAAAGTTGCAGACCGAGACTCGGGACTTAAAAATTTGTTAGATTTGCCGAAATCTTTCTACTAGAAAAATTTTAAAATATGCGATCACCTCTTCCAAGCTAAAGTTCTTCATATTTCTGGTGTTTTCCTTTCTTTCCGACAAAGGGTGTACGCAAGGGGGGAGGTTGGGATTAAAAAAAACCCTGGAGCTCCGTATTTTACAATAACTGTATTATTAAGGGGATGTATAGGGCTTGAATTTTTACAAACAAAAGGGTGGTGCGTGTAAAAGAATATGCTTATGTCAACGAACTTCGCTAAAACGTTGGTTTGAAAACATGAATATGACGTCAAATTGTGACGTCACAAACAGCGCACACCAAATACAAATGACCACTCTATGCCACTGAATGAACTTCCCCCCATGAAAATTTTCTGCGTACGCCACTGCTTGCCGATAGTTCAGACAAGAATCAGGTTGAATTACGGAAATCGTATGAAGCCACATGATTGCAGTCTTCAAAGTCTCAAGGCAATGGACTTGAAACCGAAACCTGAGACCTCCGGACTGAGACCAAGTCTCGAAATTCCATCACTGATAACCACGAAAAAGTACCTAATTGGGAAGACATGAAGACCATTTTTTCCAAGCATGTCGACTTCTCGTATCTTTATCAAAAGAAAATATAACTGTTAGGATAACATCCATTAGCTACAGTAGTTCATGAAAACCCCAGGTTGTAATTGTACCTTTTCAATAAAATGCAAACTAATAATTGCTAATTTATTGGAAGCGCACCAAGGGGCGTAACGAGGGGGCAAGAGCGGCACAACTCACTGGACACGGAATCACTGGTGGTGGCGCCGAGAAGTCCCAACCACATCACAGGTACTTTCTTCAGCACAGAAAATTTATCCCCAAAAGATCTCCGGTTTGGAAATGGAACCAACTTGTTACTTGCCCCGGGCGCCATCTAACCTCGTTACGCCCCTGGAAACATAACATCACCGAAAAAGCATTTCATCTTCTGTTACCAACGCATCACCAAGACATTTTCAAACTTCCCTAGAGGTTAGGAGACTCTAAATGACTGAGTGCTTTTTGATCTATTCTTTCGCTGCGTGGTTATCACAACTTCACTGATTTCATTTGTTTCAACAAGAGATAACTGGCGATGTTGCAGCTCACAACCAGAATTAACAGTCGCTATGACTGTACCTCACCAAAACACATTTGCACAAACATATGACAAACATATGTCATTGTCATCGATTCTAAAAGCAGTTTTGATGTTTCAGTACCAAATGCAGTATCCTCTTTTTATGCAATGAAGAACAACCTTCCATTAAAATTTCACTGATGTCTGTTTTCACGCTAGGCACCATTATAAAATACTATGCAACCTGATACATCTGAAATCGTGTTTCATCTTCCATACAACACAACCACACCAAGCACCATAACAAAGTGTTGTTGCGTCATAAACACAAACAACGCGCTACGCAGATCTCCAACAGAAGCGAAGGTAACAAAGTTCAATTTGGGCGGAAGTCGCTTAACTGTTTTAATAGACTATTTGCCTCGTGTACCAGTCGATATAAAATGGACTCAGAGGACCCCTGGCACCAGCACTGACGTTTCACTGAAAATATCAATTAACGCGGATTTCTCAGGTTTGTTGCCACAAGGAGTGAGTCCATTTTGAAGGGTTTCACAGAACGTGAAGTTTCAGTAGATTAGAGTTGATGTTTGAGTGGAAACTGTGTAGTGAATGAAACACTTTCACAAGATATCTGCCACACTTGCCTCAACTGAGAAAGTTTCAGTGTATTCTTTGCTGCATTTTTTTCTGAGATCACAGAATCTGATGGATTGATTGATTTATTCATTTTTTCATATGTCTTAGCTAATAAGCAGAACCAACACAAAAAAGCCTTAATGCAAAAAGTAACCAATTGCCAGTGGAAACAAGAATAAATGAAAACAATGGCAAAAGGACCGAATGTAAACACTACGTCACAGAGGATTCGTGAAATCAGGGCCGCAACCAGCTGACATTTTGGGGGGAAAAATGTTTGTAACTTGCTGTTGCACTATTTTCGGGGGGTGAGAAAATGGTTGCAATTTGTTGTTGTGCCTAACAACTGAACATGATTTTGAAAATTTCCCGGAGTGCAATTGCCCGGTTGCCCACCCCTGGTTACGGGCCTCCGTGAAATACCTTGGTGGTTTTCTAATCACCCGGCACCTTTTGACTCTTTGACAAGTGCTAGAAAAACAGTTGAAAATGAAATGAGCGCAGTTAAACAAAAAACAAACACACCAACGAACTCTGTGAGGAACAGTGTAGATGGAATGAGCATGCCTATGAACACAAGGGAGTGGATCTAGTCTCACTGAGGAAATAAGCTGTGGTCAAAAAGTATTAGATGCAGGAAGAATTAAAATATTCAATGAGGAAAAAATTATGGGTTGCGATTTTCTCCAGAAAATTGGATGTACACAAGAAAAATATGAATGAAAAGAAAATAAAGATATACAAAATACAACTTAAATTTTTCAGATTACTAAAACCAGTAAAGGCAGCATGACGTTCGTGGAACGAAATGATGCGTGAAAACAATTTGTCTTGTTCATTTTGTTGATGTTTCTCAAATCGGTTTTAAAGGTAAAAGTATCAGAAGACTTCATAGAATCTGGTATTGACGACCACACTTTTGATCCAGCAAATGTAAAGAAACATTTCCCTGAAGATGAGTTCACTCTAGGTGAAAACAGATTGTTAGAAGTGGATAGCCTTATGGTGTGAGAATGAATGGAGCTGTTTGAATAAAATGCTCATCAAAATGGTTTGGAAGCAGTTCGTTGTAATAGGAGTGCATGAATTTGCCTAATGATGATGAGCATGTCTTTTCACACAACAACTGTCCAAATATCTACGCAATTTCGTGGGACGTCTTTGTGAGAATGTATAAAGTCTGGGAAGGTTTAGGATATTTAATTGCTGAATCACAAGCAGTTTACGAGTGACCTTTTATCAATGCGCCGCTCTGGTCTCATCTGTCATCTGAATGGCATGATATTTTGGGCGGCCAATGTCGAACCAAAATAGTTTCCAACAGGAAAGTTTTTCACCATTTTCACTTCATTTAAAAAGTCAGCAAATGCAAACAAACTCCGTTTACAGCGATTCTCACAACTGCTGACTAAAGAAAACAGTACAGCCAACAGTACAATACAGTCAAGCGAAATTTCTGACCTATTACTGTTTGTCAATTATTTTGCTTTTCAAATAAAAGGAAAAAAAATTGGCGTTTACTTTTTTGGTGTGTGTTGTGTAAATTAAAACTTTTTGGTAAGATGTCAGATACCATCAACAAACTACAGTACGGGAATAACTATAACCACTAAAAAATATTGGATTTAGTCTTTGATTTAATTTATTTTACTTTTTCTAACCCTAACCAAACCCTAACCCGACACACTTACCCAAATCCTAACCCCTAATCATCAGTTTTCTCAGTGTATTTGATGTGTAGAACACCATTCCGTGCATGCGCACATGACGTGAAGTCAGAAATTTCGCTTGACACCGGAAATGTTGCGTAACTGTTTCAACTCAAGTGATTGCTGATCGCGCACCGACAACTTACGAGAAGAAAATTAGGATGTGCAATAAACGAAATCTTCCTGGTTTCGTAAAACATTGTTCGAAGTGAAAATGAACTCAAGGTTTATCTTAACTTTTATCAGTGGATACGGGGGAGCTGCAGAGGTTGATAGTTGGCTTCCCAACTTCGATGTAAAGCGGCAGCAGCAAGGTTGACTGCTGAAAATTCAGGCTGTTGATTGCGAAAGTGGGCGCGTCTGACTTAGAAACTGGAAGAGTGTTCGCATCTCGCATCCTGGAACTCGCATTAACCGCCAGCTATCTTTTAAAGGCATTTTCACGCCGCACAACCACAACGGATTTATTGCTGATGACTTAGGCCTCCTAATTGTTTTATTGTTTTGCATATATGCTTCTATCAGTGTCTTTCAAAGCATAAAGGAAAATTTTTGTCTGGTTTCTTCCTGTGAAACTGAATTGCGCAGCCATTGCCACAGATGCAACAATAACCAGAAAGACCTATGGAAGGTTAGAATTCTGCAATCACAAGTTCTCAAAGTCAAATTCTGCGAATACATTCTTGAAACCGTTAACATCAACACGGAGAATAACAAGTTTACTACAACATTTTTGGGATTATGGACATATATTGAAGCAAATGTAGGCTATTCTAAGTAAAAAGCATCAAAATACACAAAGTCATCACACAGTGAACGATCAACCATCTTCATCGCATCTCCTAACATTGAGGAAAGCTAACGCAATTGCATTTCTTAACTCCTGCCGTGCTGCATCACTCGCCATCTTCTCCATCGTACATGTACAAGTCGCTTGGTGGCAGCTGGACAATTTCGGTTTTGACGTCATACGGAGGGCCGTTCGAGGTAAGTCGTGACGTCATGAACATCTGAGGTTTCTTATCTGACGATGATGAGGAGGAATCTCTGTCAGGTGAGAAGTCAGCAGAACTGACGGAGTAGCCGTTTGTGTCAGAGTGCAGTTCAGCATGATGTTTCACGTAGCGATCCTGGGGAACGTCGCCGTACACCGAGTCCGTCGAACTTGACCCGCCGGTTTTCAAACACCATGTTCCGGTGAAAGGCTGCCCGTCATTTTCGAGACCAAGAATTCCAAGCTCTTCAGGAGGAGGGTCAGCCCACGGCTGTCGTTCCCCAGATGCGAAGAACCCGTAGAAGATCACGCCGGTGAAGTGGATGCAGGAGGCAATGGTGAAGACGATTTTCCAATCAGCCTCAGTCTGCATCAAAAATGCTTATGGGTACATTTTCTCTTTGTAACTATTAAAATATGGCCAACCATCGGTCGAAAACCAGGTGAAATGATTAGATTTTTTAGGTATTGAGACTTATTTCAAAGGTGTAAATATAAAAAGAGCCTAATTTTTTTTTAAAAACCTGCTTGTGTGTATTTGTGAAATACCTTCCAGGTGCATTTTCACCTCGTTATTTCCCAACAGACATGGTCAACTTTTTTTTCTTTTTTAGTTTCCACCTCCAAAAATATTAACTCTGTTTCTAATAAAGACTGTGGAGCCGGAGCCAGAAAGTTTTGGATGGTTGGATCCGGAGCCGGATCCGGAGCCTGAAATGCGGGTTCCGGTTCCACAGACATATAGTTTGTGGGGAAAGCGATTTGTACACATATTACGATTTTTACTTTTTCAATAGACCAAATCGTTCTGAAGCCGAGATCATAAACTTCTGGTTGCCTGGGGTTGGGACCCGAAAGTTGAGTTACGTCTCCTGTTTCGCTCCTGGTTTTATATAAACGAGCAACTCTGACTCTGGTACATCTTCAATTGTAGCAAAGAACATCTAAAACATTTTGCAGCTTAAACGTATTTTACAGCATACTTTAAAGTACTTGTTTCTGACACTGCTACTGAAACAAAAATAAGTCTTTCGGACAAACACAACACGCCGGAGTTCTTGCTTCGTACAGGTCTGTCCCAAAAAGAAGAAATAATAAAAATAGCGCAAACAATGTTGCTATTTTGTGCAAAAAAAGACGTTGTTCACGTTTTTGCGTGTGTAATGAAATTAAATTTATCAGCAAATGTTTAAAAACAGGAAATCGATTTTGTGTAACACCCCCCGTATCCTCAGTCCTGATGTTTTATTCAAATAGGCTCTGGTCAATATCTGCGGGCATGATAAAACCCTTTGCCTCAAGCTGAGAACATGATTTAAATGCGATAAACAGGGATATTATGCCAAGAGTTTGTAAATCAAGGAAAGAATTTCACGCGTGAAAGTTAATATTTAAACACTCGCGATGAACTGAAGGTTGTCATAGCAACAGTCAAGGGTAAATCGCTGTCTACCTATTAAATACTAGGAGTTCTTACATGCAGCTTCGTCAGCGAAAAAAAAACACTGAAATTAATTTAAAATGTCAACCCTCAAACTAAATGTAATTTTGGCACAGTCGACTTTTAACGCCTAGCGTCGAGAAAAAAGATATTTATTCAGAACTGGGGTTGCCAGATGGCCGGTATTTCACCGGCCTGGCCGGTATTTTACTGCTAATTTAGCAAAGGCCGGTATTTTGATAATCAGTGCCCGAAGCCGGTATTTTGAAAATAAATAATTTGCCGCAACTTTAAAAAGAACAAACGCAGAATTTCTCAAATTATAATGATTCTAGTAGTGAATCTTGTCAGGATATTTCCTTCAGCGAACTTTATTTGCTGCTGTTGACAAATCCTTGGTGCGATTGTCTCGTCATACACACACACACACCGAAATGTAATGAGCCAGCTACAATACGACAATACGTGGAAATAATTAATTGTGGCTTAACAATACTCACTGTCTCTCTGTTTTCCCTGCGCCGCTTAAGAATTACAACACAGATTACTGTAGATACAGCACTGTTGACAAAATGGTCGGTATTTTTACAAAACGCATCTGGCAACCCTAGTCAGGACCGATGTTATCCAAATGTTCCGCTGCTTGTCATGAAAAATCTCTGCTGCGACTTATTTCTGGAACAGGGTTTCATGCGGTAACATGCGGTAACACGAAGCGGTAGAATTTGTTCCGAGGAGCGGGAACCGCACTGGAAGTGAAAGGGCATCCAAAACATTGCGCAGCTGCAAAGCCTGAAACTAACACGCCATCTCTTCTCCTTACCTTGCTGCCAATTGCAAACCTACAGCGGGAAAGTCGAGACAGTATAACAAGGAGGACCGCACCTTCATTGAAAGCGATGTGAGACGACTGAGTGCTGAAGGCATTATTACTGAGAGTGTCTCCCCCTGGCGAGCACAAGTTTTAATCGTTAAGGAAAGAGAAGAAAATATTATGTGTAGATTTTCAAAGACTGAAAATTTGTTTATGGCGCGCATATCCACTCCCGAGAATATCTGCGAGAATATCTGACCTTGTGAATACTCTTGCGCAATGCATGGCGTTTTCAACGCTTAACTCGAAAAGAGCACATCAGCTGACCCCGATACAGAACCGTCGTCAGAAAGTTTTCAATAGGGGGCTTTGCGTTTGTGCGGTGGGAGCTTGACATTCTAAAAATTGACAAAAACTCCACTGATTTATAGTTTTTCATGTTTCAATTTAGGGGGGCTTGGAGATTTGCTTGGGGGAATAAACCCACCAAAGCCCACCCCCGGGGTGGAAGGGACTGACCCGACATTCGCGTGCGACCGAAAATATACCGCTTTTGAAGCGTGCGAAAAACTCCTGGAGTTTACCCGTGTTCCCTTCGGGGTAACAAATGCATCAGAAGAGTTAGTAGCCACTTTCCCGTCTCTTAACAACAGCACAGTTGGAGGGCACGCTTGAGAAGAATGCTCGACTATTTTGGTACTATGCAAAGTGGATTCCCACTTTCGCTGACTGTGTTTATCGACTTCGGAAAATGCAAGATATTCCACCGGGCGAAGCGGAAATAAGAGAAAGTTTTGAACGATGCAGACCATGCGGTATTGACCTTTGCACGACCTTCGTAGTCGAGTACGATGTCTCAGTGATGGCGGATGTCAGGCTGTCCGCAACCCTGAACCAAGGTAATGGGCAGGCGCGAATCCAGGGGGGGCGATTGGGGCGATCGCCCCACCTAAAACCTAAGAAAGCAACGTTTTTCACCATAATTTTGTACAATTTGGAAAACAACATTCGCGATTTTGTCATCCATTGTTTTGTCACAGCAGTGTTGTGAAATATACCTCATCTTTTTTACAGTAGCGAACCCGTAATGAGACTTGACTATCAAATATTACTGAAATCGCATGCACCCCCCGCAACATTACTGACTGGATCTTGGTGATAGATCGGTGGCGTAGGAGGAAGCGAGCTCTAATACCTGGCAGTAGAGAAACATGACTTGTCAATCATCGAGTTATGTCGTCACAACGCGTTTGTTATGCTTGGATTCCCGACAGTTAGTGATTCTCTGGAGCTCTTGCCCGAGCAAAGGTCATTGTTGCGCGTCATTCATCCATTATGATGCAGACAGATTAATGTTTCAGACAGACTCTTGTGCACTGCATGTTTACAACCACCCCGTTATATATCCAGCGCATAGTTTTCTGCATCACTCTATTCTATCCAATATGTATTTGTTGAGTGTACAAATTGTGGATGGAGGCCCGTAACCACCTTGGGACACTACGCGTTCTTTCTGAGAGGGGCCCAAATTTTTCAAACTATGTACAATAATTTTCAACTATGTCCAAAATATTTTTCCAGGGGGGGAAAAATTTCTTTCAGGGAGGGCTTCACCCCCTGGTTACGGGCGTGGATGTGAAACAACGCTCATACATGTGTTCTTACTCATCTTGTCCAATAACTGTAACGTATACGCTGTGACAAGAGTGACACAAGAGCTTTTACTCAAAGAAATGCAAATTATGTTTCAAACTGTACTTTCATATTTTGCAAGCATGTGCAAACGAAAAAACACTGTTTTACATCATTTTATTCTTGCCGGCGCTGGGCAGCGCTACATTTGCCTCTGATGCACTGATAAACGGAGATGAAACAAAGCAGTGTGACTCAATGCTATATGTAGATCAACTTCAGCTTGGTCCGCTAAGGGCCAGTAATGCGAAGAGACAACTGAAATGGAAGCACGTGGATGTTTGTGATGAGTTTGACGAATTGTACAACAAAAGAAAAGAACCACGTAAGTCCTTGAAACTCGAACAAGACGCCATGAGTGTACTGCAATTAAATTTCATAAAGAATTAATGGATTTGTTGTCAACTCCGTTCCACTTGTTTCTCCCGCACCTGCACATCGAAGTGTGAACGGCAAGATAGCATGAGTGAAAAAAATGCTGACTGCTTTCAACAGATTAATTTATATGTAAAATCGAAACATAGAACACTATAAAAGTTTTCGAGTTATTTGAGTAACTTCAGCATTAACATATGGTGATAGAAGAGGCAAAGCATCAGAAATAGACACTGAAAAAAGAACTTGCTGGAAAATGTGTGCACTTGAAAATGGATGCATGCACAAAAATTCCAGTAAATTATTTCACCGTAAACGTTCGTTATTTTGGTGAAAACTGTGAAAGCGCAAACGCTGGCAGTTACCGACGTGAGAAGTGAACCTGCGAGTGACATTTTACTAAAGCTCGTGTCGGATGTTCTAAAACAGCGGTTCTTAACCTTTTCGGTCTAGTTTCTCACTAAGGCCAATCACCAGTTCCAATTTCCCTGCTGATATTTTTAGTGACGATGTTTTACGGAACGCTATTTAGCCAATACTCGTAGCAGCTATTATCTCGGTGGTATATAGGTTTCGCATAATAGATATAACAATTAAAAGGATCTACTCATGGGTTTCACTCAAGGATTTCACTCATTTACATCATATCAATCAAACAGAAAAGTGAAGTGCTCATTTTTAATGTGATTTTTGCGATTGCTTTCACTTCACCAACATCTCGATACGAGGATTAACGGTAAAAATGTTGATTGTTTTCTTAGAAAGGGAAACTTGTTTCAACGTGTTGCAAGCTCTGTCGTCCAAAACTATTTTAGCACAATTCCGGAAGCATGGTTGCACTAGTTGGTCTCATGACTTTTTCGCTTTAGCAATGCGAAGTGCAACCACATAGGGTGACTCAACGGACAAATTTACTTGTTTAAATGCACGTCCTGCATCCAGTTTAACACGCTTGAGACAACCTTCCTTAGACTTACCGTAAAGTAGCCTACTCAATCGATTTTGCTAGGTTGCTCCTTGTGGGCGTTGTTCAAATGCTGCTTGAGTTGGAATGATTTCAAGCAGTTGTTAGCCAGTGTTTTCATGTACAACATACCCTTGCGGGATATATTCTCCATCTTTCGGGAGGTAAGCAACGCCATATCTGATGTAGTCTTCCTTGTATTTTCGCTTATTAGCCTTCGCAACCGACATTTTTGCGCTACACTAGATGTCTTCGAAAAATAATGATTTGTTAAGAAGCAGGTTGTCATGTTTCGCCGCAAAAAAAAGTAATCTAACTTGTCACAACATAACATCACCTCATCTTCAGCAAAGTATAATTTCAATTCAACCTTGCTGATAAATTGAAGTCAGCTTTTTTACATAACATTCGTACTTACGCTACGCTGCACGCTAACCTAACTACCTACCTACAGCAACCGTGGCTACCTTTAAACAACAACGGTCGTTATTCGATTGTGACTTTTGAACATTGTTGAACGCTAAAAACGCAATAATTGCAAAACAGTGCACTAGTTGACAAGTAGATGCTTCTTTAAAAAATAAGTTTGGACTTAATATTTAAGTTTCCTTCCTTAGGTATAAGAGTAAAACAATTTCTCACTGCACCAAATAAGAAAGAATTTCTCACTGCATGGATGAAATTTCCCACTAGTGGGAAATTTCCCACCGGTTAAGAATCCCTGTTCTAAAAGGTTTTAAACTTGAAAAAAAACAGTTTGTATGCGCCATTACTGGCGATGCATCGAACATGATCAGGACCACAGAAAAGCTTAGAATGAGAAAAATCAGGATCATGAAAACTGTGAAAGTTCTGGTTCTGACTGACACAGATGAAAGCGAGAAGGAAGGTTTCGATTAATGGAAGAGGTTAGCAAGAGCTGTGAACTTCGGCAAATGCAGTGCGGCAATCATACACTGCAGCTGGCAGCAAAATCATACGCAGTTCTTGATCAAACGTTCAAGGCACCTGTTGCTTTATCGCAGGGATGAGGAACCTTTTTCGCACTGCGGGACAGTTTCAGCCTGCTGGCATTATTTTGCGGACTGACCCTCAATAAAATAATGAATGTTTGGCAAATTCTTACTTCTTACAACTCGTTAAGTCATCATGGCACTGATTCAATGAGAGATCTGGGCTTGCTTTGCCTCAATAAGATGCTCCGACCTGTAGGGATTACGTTCAGTGGGACCCGCAATGTGTTCCTTACGTCAGTCATTCCAGTTACTTTTGGACCAGCTTGGCCTTGGTTCCGCACGGCCCGGTAACAATTTTCTCGCGGAGCGTACCGGTGTTTGCCGACCCCTGCTTTAGCGTCTTGAAAGTTTGTTGTGATGGACATGGCAAATACACAACAATTAGAGTAACACACAATGGGAAAATGGGAAGAAGTGAGTTCTTTAGTGGCTTTGTTTCGTAAACCTTTTGAGGCAATATACTGAATGCAATAATACGGTTTAACCGCGAAATTTTTATTTTTTTATGGAAAGATCTGTTATGTTGGCTGTTTAACACAAATACAGCAGTATGGCAGAAAGCATGAAAAAATTATGGAGCGTAGAAAAGCAAACGTTCAAACTTTCTTTTGCTGGCTGCCCTTAATTGCAATTCCCAGCATAGAATGATGCTCACTGGTAATCAGCCGATGCAAAACAATCCCTCTGCGATCTAGTTTTCAAGACGCATGTGTTTATTGAAGACAGGGGATATCTAGAACTCCTAGATATCACTGGTTGAAGACCAGGATAAAGACGAATTCGTTTCGGTGTCTTCATCGTTCAGCAACTACGACGATGATGATGATGAATTCAACTTTGAAAATATCTCGACAAGTTTGTAATATCAAAGTGCAGTAGCTTGGAATCAGCGGAACATCGCAACATTGTGGGTGCAACTGAAAGATTTAGAAACGCTTTTATTCATTCTCTGCATGAAGCGGGAACTATCGGCCGTTCGTCAAAACTGTCTTTACCAAGTCATACAACGTCACTCTCCAGTCGTTGGAGAGGTTGCAGAGATGTCACTGCTTTCACACTAACGCAAGTTAGCGCTGAGCTGCTCTTTACCGCTTCTCACGCATCGTAGAGCCAGAGTTGCAAGCGTCGATGAAAGAAGACTTAGTGGAAGCATTTCTTTTAAATAAATGCTTTAACCACTAAGTATCCACTATAGTAGTTCATGACAGGGTTGCGGATAAACCAAACAGTGATACTGCATCAATAACACTAATGCAATTACAAACTGAATCGAAACCGATTAATCATTTACATATCATCGCAAGTTATCATATCAGTTCACTTTCTTGTTCTGCGCATTTCAGCTTTTCTTAGTGTTTTCTACGAAGCAACATCCAATGTTTATTTATCTGCAAATGACCCAGTCCTTTTAAAACATTTGTGAACGTTCCGAGTGTCTCGGCGTAGGAAACATAATGTTGAATTTATGAGGTTTGCAAGCCCGTTAGCTGTTCTGCAGTAATACATCATGTAAGCTGTTCACTTTTGCTGCATCTGGTTTGTCCACAAAATGTTACTTGGTTTTAAGAAACTTTGGTTCAAGCATTTAAACAACAATATTTGGTAATAACAGGTAAAGTAAATGCAGTCCAAAATAAACGTGCATCTTTGCAGTTTGCTTAAACTGCAAATATTGCTGTTATTTACGACGGTGCCATACTTCAATTTCTGCTATATTGCTATGTATTGTATATGTTATCTAAGATGTTTATGTGTTCGTTGTACATTATTAAAACTAAAAATTTGTATGTTTAAGGCACACCCACATTTAAGTATTCATCAACGTTTTTCTGGCAGCAGTTCATAATAGAATGTTTGCAACTTCTTAGTTTGGAAATAGGTGATGTGATTCAGAAACATTTACTTAAAAAATCTTCTTTAGAGAGTGCTAATTTATAAAAACCTCACCCGGTGTCAAAAATTTGGAGCCGCTTTGAGTCGGAGTCAAATTTTTCGAAGTTCGACTCCGGTGCCGGAACCGGATAAAAATTTTCCGGTGCCGGAACCGGATAAAAATTTTCCGGTGCCGGGAACCGGATAAAAATTTTCCGAATCGAAGCCCTGGTTTAGAGTTCGACAGCCCGTCCATTTGTGAAAGCTTTACCTCAAGGGTCTTGAAGAAAAGCAACAGGGTTGAGGAAGCGCTTGGTGAGTGCTGACGATTGTGGACTGCCGAAACTAAAGCGGGTATTGAAACATGTACCATAAGCAAGAAACAAGAAATTGTGTAGTTAACTTGTTTCTGTTTTATATTTCCTTTACAGCAGCAGAAAATCACCAAGATACACTTGAGTGACAAACAAATAGAAAACATTGCGAAGTGTTTTGGGTCTGCAGCCAAACATTGTGCCCTGTTCAGTATAGATCCGCCTAAAAGCAAAACCTGTTTAGAAACACACAAGCCACAATTTGCACAGAAAACTGGCAGAAGCATTCAAACGCTGTTCTTTTTGCTACTCATGTTGTTATTTTGTAACGTTTACCACCAGGTTTCAAATCAAGCAGATAAGTCAGTTCTGGCACATAAGCTAGTTTTTCTGAAGAGGTGGGCGAAAAGCCGGCTAATAATAAAAAATCGCCAGAAGAACTAACTTATCTGCATTCAAACGTTGTCTGTGCATCGATCATTGTTACATCACCATTCAGGATGTAGCATGGTAAGCACAGATCTCAAGCTACAGCCAGCACCTGCCCTCAGATAGTGTTTGTGCCTGACCAACATCGCCGACCTTGGAGTTTTCTGTAGTTTCTTGTCTAAACGTTGACTTGCTCAATCTGACTTGTAATGTATAATTCAGTAGGTGGTGTGTGCCTGTGTGTATAATCCCGTTTCAATGCAAACTGTTTCCAGCCACCAGCTGACTAACCTTATCTTGGGTGACGTAACTGACTAGAAGAGGGCAAATCATCCCTGAAAAAGTCCCTGCACCGTTGGAAAGTCCCATGAGGATGCTTGCATAACGAGGAGCGATGTCGAGGTGGTTCACATTGAATCCTGTGGACACAGAAGTGATAAAATATTGTTAATTCTTTTACAAAAATCTGATAGAAGAGGGTAGTAAGCCAAAATTCTCTAAAATTAAAAAACTGAACAGTAAAATAAGTTTAATGAATTTACACTCCATATAGAAAGAGCAAAGGATGTAAAACCCGAGAAAGTCGTGTGACAAATAATCTCCGTCAACAGATTATTTTAAGAAATCCTGGAGAAGGTGGATCCGAATGTTCCTGGACAAAAGCCGTCACTTTTGGGGTAACTGAATTAATGGTAAAATGCAGTGTTTAACGTGGGGGTCATTCGTTAAGTAGCAACTAAAAAAAACGATGAAAGTTGATGCTGAACGTGGAACAGTGCTACATCTTTGGCGTAGTTTAACGGTACTACTGAAAATAAGGTCCAGCCGTTTTACTTCATTTGCTGCTTGGCTTAAAACACGAGCATTAAAAATAGTTTTTGACATAGCAACGCCCAAATTAGTAAAGCTGTCTGCATTGTGTTGACAGGTTGCTGCATATTTTGCCTTGCTGTTAAAATCTCACCTGAAATTGCAAAGCCACTAAAACCTACAGCAAAAACGAGACAGATCACTGCTGCTTCTTTGCCATGGCTGCAAGAAAGGATCAGGAGAAACAGTGCTTCCATTCCAAACCCTGTCAAAACATAAACCTATCAGTAGATAAACATAATTTTTCGTTGAAGTTGCTTCATTTTCCAAAAGATTATGAATTTTTTGCTGCAACATTTTGAAACACTTTTTGTTTGCAGCAGTTTCCTTAGTTTTGCTACTTGCTGTGAAACCACGTTTCGACCAGTTCGAAATGGTTTCAGGGCAACAAGCAATATATAGAAGTTACGAAAGCACCTGTTGCTATCTCAATGCACGCAAGTAGTTTTATCAACTGTGGTTGACGAAATGTTCAACTGTGGCGCCAGTCATTTTGCTGGAGTCGGAATACTTAAAAAAATATTCGTCTATTATCTCATTAATGGAAAGATGAGTTTCTTCTCATGACTGATGAAGAACGTTGCTGCCAACTAACCTCCGCAGTTCATAATCTTCCTCACAGCTGTCGTCGTGAAGATCTTGCGCTCTCGCAAATAATCCGCTATAACGCCACCTACCGGAACCACAATGGTCATGACCAGGTGTGGAAGAGCTGCGAGCACGCCCACCTGTGGAATATTAATAAGTGCTACGTAATCGCAATATTGTTTGTATTGATGTGCTTACGATGCGCAGCAAAGAAGCTGACACGAGAGCTCATTGAATCTACCTTGATTAGCAAAAGGCGTAAAAAACACCATCAAAGATGTTCATACGAACTAGGTGTTGCCATACGCCGCATACAGCAAAGTAAATTCAGTCTGAGAGACTGCTAGGGGTATAAGTACTCTCAAAAACCTGGAACCAGAACATTCATTTTCCTTCATTTTCGTGCCCACTTTTCGTCTGGGAAGCAGAATAGCACATCATAATTGTAGTGCGTAGATCGCATACTTGTCCAGATTCCTTTGGTTTCAAATGAAATCACGTGCCGTTAATCACCTCTACGCAAAAACCTTGCAGATTCTTTTTCATCTGGTTTTAGTGTCAGGCAATTAGAAAAAATCATTAAAAAACTGACTTCAGCCATTAAAGACTTTAAAATCCACGCTTACATTTTCAGCAAAGGGTTTTTCCCCAAGGTGGGATATTACACGGCTACAGTGAAGCAGTCCAGTGGCTTAAGAGTTTTCCATCTGATGGATTCTGACAAGTCACGTATCTCGATCACATACATGGTTGGCATGTTTGGCCTGACTGGATACAACGCGCTTTCTTTACCTGCGATATATCATAACCCAGGACCTCCTCAAAGTAAGTCGGTTGGCTGATAATCAAAAGATAGAAAGTCCAGCTTCTGCAGAAATTCGCAACGATAATTGCCCATACCGGAAGTGATGTAAAAAACTTCTTCCACGGAGTTCCAGACCACTGCAAACAAAAAAAGACATCTGATGAAATGAAGAAACTTTTGCCTTAAACCTGTAGCTCTTATCGTCTTCTACATGCTAGCGCCTGGGTGCATTAATTTCCCTCTATGTCCCCTAAAGCAAGAACTCGTTTAGTTATAAGAAAATGCAATAGGTTGAAAACCTAACCGAATAAATTCTAACTTCAGACACGGCGTCAACAACATTTTTTACCTTTTACACGATAGAAAAATGTTGTTGAGCATTGTTATTTTGTAAGAGGGAAGGGGGCTATGAATTGTTGACCCCTTCTTAATTTTCGCGAACCCCGTGTTGTAATCAACTGCCACAGTCAAATTATTTATGAGAAATAATAAAGAAATAAGTTTAAAATTAATAGCAACAAAATCGTTGCGACGCTGCAGATACTTTTTTAATTTCCAAACAAATTTTTACATTTGATCTCAGATTTGAAACGGACGTTAAATTTCCAACTTAGTTGGTCATTGTGTTTTTCTTTGTCACAAAGCTGTTCATTGTGTTTTGTTATGTCACAAATCTCCCTGCCACTTAAGCATGGAGCTTGACCTGGTTGAGGTCTGAAATGCACAAATACTGTAGGTACTGCAAGAAACGGACATTAATAGAACCTACCATTTATGATAGATTGTTACGTTGTAGCGAAGCAACATCCAACAGAATTTTTAGATATACTGAGATAAAGGTAGGTCGTGCATTGCAAGTAAACAACGACAACCATATGCTTCTGAGTTGCACCAAAGCAATTGCTGCATTAATTTACCAACAGAGGAACCAATCCAGAATAGCAGTAAATATCAATGCAAGCCAAATTCTACTGACGCAATGCAAAACAATGAAAAACAAAGCAAGAAGGATTTAACCCTTTGTGGAAAAATAAAGGCTGGTGCAATATTCTGTTATTATCCTTTCAACTTTAGATCAGAACAAGATTATCACCACTTAACAACCTTCGTCATCGCGGTGCAGTCTGATTTCCCAATGGCATGTTCTATGTAGGAACGCTCTGATTGGCTGATGTGCGGGTGTGTCGCCGGAGACTCGTGAGTGGTTAAAAACCATGCGAGGTACCAAGTCATTCCAACAAGACCTGCAAAAAAACACTCTTCGCTTGTGCAAACTTACAAAATAAAAATTTTTAACTTTGCAACTCATGGAGAATTCGCGCATATTAGTGAGACATTGTTTAGAAACAAAACAAAGCCCCAAACAACGCAAACCGCACTCCGCCTGTGAATGGAAATGAAAATTAATCTGTAAAACACAAAATGCAAAAACAACAATTTTGCGGTATCTGTTTCCTTTCAAATTTTATCACATGCATCAACCAAAATTATGTAAACAAATTATTCACTTTGCAGTATTAACCTCGGATCGAACTCGAGATATATGGTGATGAGGTTTACGTCACAGAGACTTGCTTGGAAAGATCAATAAAAAGATAATTTCCACGAACCAAGATGTTATGATTTTACTGTATTAGGAACAGAAGAAGCACTTTTGAGTAAATAACTATTCCGTTGCAAGCAAAGTGTGACCGATTTTTCTGAGTGCTGATGCAAAGTTTAGCATGCGATAATTATTCTTGACATGGAGCTATAGCGTACGATCGAGTCCTTCCTGTGGCCAGACTAATTTCAACAGAACTCAGAGCAACGCTAGTGTTGAAAAACAAGAACAACAGGTCTGCGACCATGGGGAGGGTAATCGGGCAATTGCCCTCCATGAAAGTTCTAAGTCATACCTAGTAGATTATATTTGAATAAGAGCTGACGATGCCTGGTTTGTAGGCGAAATATATACTCTGTAAGATCTTAGTGTCTGATTCTGTGCTGAGAAAGGATTTCTTTCAATAGACAGTGTCATACCTACTAACAATCATTTTGAGCTCCCCAAAATATCAGCTGGTTGTGACCCTGTATACAATCAATTCAATGTCACTTTTGCGCTTTTTTAGTATCGATAGAGGCAATGTAAAGTTTTATTTTTGAGATTGCACATTGCAAATCTGCCTCCAGATACAACCATCTCTACTAAGCTTTTTACGCTAACAAGGCGTGAAAAGCTCATTAACAGAAGTAAGTGGAAGGGAAACCAGTAACGTAACTAGAGGTTTGAACCAGGGGTGCAAAACTCAGCTGGATGGGGGCCTACCAGCCACTAGCCAACACTCAGAAAAAAAGAAATCCGTATGTCGTGGATGTTTATACTACCTAAAAAAACGAAAACATCCCGAAAACAAAGAAAAACAACAACCTACTGAAAACCAAACGAATACTAAATATCAAAATGTCAGCTAAAGGGGGCCCAGTTTTTACATTTAGCTTGCCAGGGGGGCGGCTCGCCCCCTGCCCAGTGGCGTAGCCTGACCAAAATTAGGGGGGGATTTTTTGGGGGCAAAATGTTTGATTTTAGGCTAGCAGCAGTATTTTGTTTGAGATACCGCCTCTCAAAGGACAAAATGACTAGATATTTTAAAAATTTGGGATAGGCCATGGCCCCGTGGGCCCGGCCTGGCTACGCCTATGCCCCTACCCCCCTTCAGTTACGCCAATGCAGCCAGCAATGTCAGTGGCTTTGCAATGCTTGAAGGTACTTCGACAGAGTGTACGGAAAGTTGCCAGAAATTCTCGCATCGTTAAGTTACACCACCAAAATTTGGAACAGAATTCTAAGACAAAGTTGGGGAAAATGACTCACCCTAATCTTCAGGTGATCACTAATAACCACTTGCAACACATATCATTCCCCAGAAGTCGATAATTCGCCACAGGTTAAGAACCGCTGATTTAAGTAAACTGAAGAGGATCAGAATGGGGGTGTTTTTATTGACGGTTGACTTCTGCGCGGGAAAGCACGTTGCGGAAAACGCCACTCAAATGCTGTTTAACCAATTAGGGCCAAGTTGATTGAAACCAGGGTTGTCCATGGGACATATTTATCTGTCCCATAGCAATTTATGCCTGTCCGATCCCAAGGGATTCCCATTACATTATTATAATACTAATATGGAATACAATTCAATTAAAATTATTAAATTTATGAAAGTTTAGGTTTAGTATCTGCTAAATAGGACTGCATGTACAAAGAGACATGAAAAACGGCAAAATTTATTGCCTTCAAAATTCAGAAGTATAGTCTAAGTATGACAATTCAGTAACATTCTGACACTCTCATTCTATTTGTGAGTCTCATAGGAAATACAAATGTGTGCTGTCCCATCCCATCCCATGGGCTGTTTCCCATGGGATGTTTCCCATGGGATGTTTCCCATGGGATTCCCATAGGAATGACATTCGCATGGACAAGCCTGATTGAAACAAAGAAAATAAACTGATCGTTTCAAATCAAAGACGCTCACCAAAAACATAAAACGCCGATTCCCATCCGGCATATTCCACCAGCAATCCACCGAGGGGCATCCCCACCACAGCGCCTGCGTAGCTTCCTGAACAACGCAGAAATATAAGTCATTTTTTTCAGACGGCCAATCCTCCCCAGATGTCAGCGAAAATGAACAAAAGCTGTTTCTTTGCGAAACACGAACTTTCTTCCGCGAATGATTCTCTTGAGCACAAAGTGGAGTGTGACGTAACACTGTACGCTGATGGAACACAGAAAACGTTCGGTGACGTGTTGGAACGTTCTCGGCTTAAACGTCTGGCACAAGTTACTTTTAAACGGGAGCAGGTAAGTCAACGGTCCCCCAGGCGTGTCCTGTAAATTCCCACACTTAGAAATGCCAGCATTACAATTCAAGTCCCCTTTATTCAACAAAAAAATTCAACAACAAAAAAACAAGAGAAAACAAACACACTCAAGAATCTAATAATGATAATTTAATTTCAGGCACGTAGTCCATGTCACAGGCACAGTCAAACAACGCAGGATCATAAAAATGGTTAGCCATAGCGCATTACAGAATGGGCGTTTGCACACGACCAACAATGATAGAAGTAAAACACATTAGCAGCGCCGCAAAAGCAGCGTCACTCACCCCCTCATAATACTCACCCCCTCATAATACAAGGATCCAGTAGTGGGGGGTAAATTAAGGCATTCTAACATCAAACTTTTGATACGTTATTGAGAAATGATCTGAATCGCTTCTTGCAACTTTGCGCATCTTCATCTAACTTTTTCATCCAATCTCTTCAAATGTCTGATGGTTTTTCAAATCTTCGCTTTTCCCCAATTATTTAACCAGGGTTTTTTAAGGAAAATGTTAGGTACCTGGTATGGACCTGTAGGGACCCGATTTTCAATCGTAGGGACCCGAATCGGGTCCCTAAAACACCTTGAAAAAACTGATTAACGCTCCTGTATGACGGTGGCCAACCGATATAGTTCTTGATTCGCTGATACCACCAGTGTACGCGTCTCATCAATATTGTTTTTGCATAACAACGAAAACTTTCCGTGCACTGCTTCGAAATTTAGAAAAATTAATTGGTTGTTGATCTGATGATGAATGCGTTGCAAAGAACTTGAAACCTTGATCGGAACAGTTTGCATGCCTTTGTGCGCCAACGTGCACCCCCATTTGAATTATCTTTACTTTTGTCTTTTTCTCGATTAGCTGTGAATAAATCATAACACAAATTTCCACAATCATATAAGAAACTGGAAAATACGTTTCTCCCAAATAATTGCTTTCACTGCAATTTCAAAGCTACCTGACGCCAATTATTATCATTGTGCAATGCAACAGACCCATTTTAAGCCTGAAATAACACGTTGTTATGACTCAAGACGGTCTGCAGAATACGTAAGTAAGACTGCATTCGTTGCATTGGCAACCAACCTCTATCGTGCGCCTTTGAAAACAACTGTGACGGAAGTTAACCACATTGCCAGCACACTGGGCAGGAAAAGGTCAAAATACGCCAAAGAACAGCGCAAAAGGTTGGAAGCAACGTCATTTGACACAGTATATCTGTGTTGCACTTTCACCAGAAACATGTTCTGTTTTAGCTGAAAAGTTTCGCAGCTTTTCGTTACTTTCATGTTTCACAAAGAAATTTTTTGGATGTAGATCTTAGCACTTGGAAGAACACGTTTGCCAGATTAAGTTTTTTGTCTGATGCTTTCAGTTTTCTCTCTTTCCACCATCGACAAATAAGTGGAAATACAATTATTCAAATCCATTAGTCATCTAAAGTCCATAGACAACTTTGGTTCCTGAAAAAGGATTGAAATTATCACCAGATATTACTTTGTATTTTAATGCAATTACTTGCTTTTTTCCCAAATTCGGCACATTTTAAATGAGCTTTTTGTTTTTACTAAAATGTCAAAAGCTTTTACTTGCAACGGGAATTTTTTCAAAGTAACTGTTTTCTTTTGAAAAGCGTGCTTTTCCCGGACGCCTGTTCTGCATTACAAACAGTGAGGCGAGCAGCTTCAGCAGAAGCCCACAGAAGGTTGCTGATAGGTTTTCTCTTTCGTGGCCTCATTGCATTATTACGCTCGCCGGTAAAACACTAATTGTTTTTACAAACAGAGTCGATGAATATTTTATAAACTGACGTACATCCCATGCTTGTCAGGCAGTAAAACAAAATTATGCGCGCGTAGACAAGAAGTTGGAGGAAATCAGGTAAGAACATTTTTGTGAAAAAAAAGAGAAAAGGGTTTGGCGCTCACCGATTGCAAATGTATCGATTGTGAAGCAAATGCAGTTGTCAACAGAATGTTTTAAGATCTCGTGTTGGCAACTAATTACTTTCTGTCAAGATTACTTTCGATTTCTAGGTTTGGCACAGTGCTATCATCTAAACCAAGCTCACAATCCACACCAATGTGAGTAACCACCATCAAAACTATAAAGTTCTCAGGAGCAAATGATTACATGGATCTTGTTCGTTATTTTGCAATTTTTTTATTACTTCAAGGCAGAGGTTTTCTTACAAACCACCAACAAACGCCAAACACTGTGATTTATGTGGCATTAAAGAAAACCAAAAATCGATAATGGACTTGCACAGCATAGTAACATATCTCGCATGTCTTTTTTCTCCTTCGCTCACTTGACTAGTTATTGATTTCTCTGCCTTTTATGTCACATAATTTAGAGAGCAGCTGCCCATTAGCATTTTGTTTGATTGCATCCACTGGGTATTTGTGCAGTGCAGTGTATTATTGATCATTACTGATGTTTAGCATAAAATTCAATATTTTTTATGCGCCAACTCGTTTAGTAACAGTGTAGACGGAATGTTTTCAAGCATTGTGCAAATGTTAGTAACTCTTGTTAGCTCCATCACTAAGGCTTTAGGTACATGATCGTGGCACGATGCATCCAAAATTGAACGAAGACAACGAAAATTTAATGTATTCAGACGAGGTTCAAGACGTCAGTGGGTGGACCAGGTTTCCAAACAATACAGGTGGACACTGATAACATAGGACTTGTAAACACAAGGCTTTGGACTAAGTGAAAGGTTGTGATTGATCCACACTCATGAACGCAGTTGACTGGAAACAGTTGCAGCTTTCCCTATATGGATTTGAATCTTCACGTTCAAATAATCCGTACTGGTAACGGAGCCAAGAAAACAAAACTTGCTCACCACAGATATGGAGTTACAGTGGATCACAATCACTAATGGGGTAGAAACATTCTGGTAGAATAGCATTGTATTTTTCAAGTCAATGCATAGGTGTAGGCAGTGGGGTAACTGACGGGGAGGCAGGGGAGCGATCCGACCCCCCTGGCAAGCTAAATATAAAAACTGGGCCCCCCTTATCTAACATTTTGATATTCATTATTCCGTTGGTTTTAATTTTTTGCGTTTTTCGGGTGTTTTCGTTTTTTAGCTGGTATAGGCATCCACGTCATCTGGAGTCACTATCATTTATTAACTTTTTTTTGAGTACTGGCCAGTGGCCCCCCTTCAGCTACGTTTTCCCCCTGGCTCAAACCTCTAGTATAAGGACCTGGGTGTAGGAGCAGACAATTTTTTGGGGTGCGAAGGATTTTTGCCCGATTTTTCACAAATTGCTCCAAATATTGTACGACTTTGCCTACAAATTTTCTCCCACAGAGATCATGAAGGCCTTTGTTGGTGTGACCTCCAAAGAAAACAAAAGTTTTCTCGTGTTTTTCTGCAAACGTTGGGCGCAATTTTTTTAAATCAAACAACGTTGGGCGTAATTTTTGCTTGGATTTTCAGGGATTTTGCTCGAATTTTCGACAAATCAAAACTTTTGGGGGTGCGCTTGCGACCCTGCACCCCCGCCTCCTACACCACTGGGTTGATGGACATGTCAAACTTGGAGTAAGCAATTCCAAATAAGTTGCACTTGCAGTGGACTATTGTTTCAAAGGACTGAGCTGGGTCATCTGCACATAAAACCTCTAGCTACAACTCTCGACCAACCTTGTCTTGGAACGAAAATATTTTAGATTGAAAAGATTCCTGCTGGAGTGGTAGTGCAGCAGGATATCAGGACTGTCATGAAAGTTGAAGAGCGGTAATGCTGATAAGAATACGTTAAACGGAGGATGAGCAAGTACACAAACTTGCTTGACGCTACGACAGACATCACATTTTCTTGATCTTGCACCGTTGAGCCTTCACTGCACCCTCTATGTTTGTATGGAGGACGGTTGTAATCTCAAGCAAGTCCTTGAGGCAGATGCTGAAGCACTGCAAACCGTCTGGATCGACTCACAGCAGCACATGTCTTCGTGAGGTGTACAAACATGATGAGTAATGGACTTTGTCTTTCAATGGATTTTTCTCGCTGTTGCTTCAGTGCTGGGTTGTCTAACTCGAATGAGGATATCGTGCCAAAGTTTTTCGCATAGTGTAATCCCATACCAAGTCCTAATAATTGCTGACATCATAAATGAAGTACCTTGTCATCCAAAAAACGTCATCAAATTCGAAATGCAGCACTTCAAGCTACTCAGTTATTTTACAGGATTGCCACATGGTTGACAAAGAATATGGCAAGTGTTTGTCCAGTTTCTGGCAAGTTTTTCGCAAAAAATATTGACAACGGCGATGTTATTGGGAATATTGGTTTTTCTCTACTTAATGTTTTTTGTAATTCATATTCTTTCCATACTTTCCAGTGTTTGACAATTGAACTGAAGTCCCATTGTAAAACACACTACCAGTCGGGGAAATCGGTGGATGATCAGAAAAATAATTCACAACGATTAATGTTGCACTGTATTTTCTCTCTAAAGTATGGGTAAACATTTGTTAAATAATCCAAAATGGATTGTTTTGTCAATTGTAACAATTGGTATTTCACAAAAGGCATATTTTTGACGTAAAAAATATTGCATAAAAAAGTTGGCAAATTTATTGGAAAACAGTGATTTTAGCAATATATGCCAAATGTGGCACCATATGGCAACCTTGTAATGCTTTGTCGCTTGCTTCCCACAGTAGTTTTCTGAGTATAATTTACGACACGACACAAAAGCAAACTAGTACAGGGTTCCGATTCTACGTCTTGCCACCTGGGCCACGCGTGCATGCCTTGTGAAACATTGCTTTCGTAAGAACAACATCTATTGTAGAGTGACCGGAATGAAAACCACACTGAGTTTCCGGAGAGATTTGATTTGCGATGGCCTCCACACTAGGCAGGAGGTCCCATGACAGAATCTTACCAGATATGTTTAACAGGAGAATCAACCCACGGTAGTTGTTGCAGTCCTGGTGGCTTCCTTAGTTCTTGTAGAGAGTAATGATGTTGGCGTCCTTTAGATGTTGAAGTGTGCAGTGGTTGCACCATCAGGAGTGAAGCACGTTGTTGAAGCAAGCACGTTGTACCCCCCCTGTTGCACCCCTGCAAGTTATCCGCAACCACCAGGAAATGCAAAAAGTGAAATCTTTTCGTTTCAGAGAAATAACCTTACAATGAACAACAAATGATCTTTTCCCAGTGTCGGAAAACCGGCCTTGCTTCATTTCCAACAGAACACCAGCACGCTACGCGTGAAACCAGCTTGAAATCTGCAAACTGTTTAAAATAGAGAAGTACGGTTCTATATTTGTTGCAAAATGCAAATCTACTGTTTTCATTGGAAAATAGCTGATACAGAGCAGAGGTTTGTAACAAGAGTGGCGCAGTGAGTTCCACAGAAGACTTCATGTGACGCCTCGTCACTGACGCAAAATGTACGTCCTAAACGAAAATGCAGTTAAGATCCCATTAGAAGCTAGCCTAAGCTTAATCCACGTTTTCAGAAAAACGGGAGATAAGAAAATGCAAGTAAGTTTCCAAAAGACAAATATGTTGAATCTGATTGCGAAGTGTGGAGATCTTATCTTTGTGTTTCACAATGGCATTGGAACTTCAAACAACTCAATGCCTGAGTTTCAATACTGTTACAAATGAACACAGCATTATTCAGCCGTTTGACCGACTGAGAACAACCCTGCTCTCTCCGTTTGCAGAGTCATTGCGAAAGAGTCGCATGACGTCAGTTGTTTCGTTCTGCTTCTAAATACGAAAAACAAGTATCATGAAGAAAATGTGCTCTGTGCTCACTTTCAACTTCTTTCGCTGTGTCTGGTATGTCCCTTAAGAATATATATTTGTGTGTGGCCTGTTCAGAACAAGATCTCCGGTAAAGGATATTACAGAATAATTGATGGGTGGAACCTCTGTCTATCGAAAGGAATCCTTTCCCAGCAAAGAATCAGAATCTAAGATCTTACAGAGTATATATTTTGCCTACAAGGTAGGCATCACCATCTCTTATTCAAAGAGAATGTGTGGAATCTCTGGTTGAAAATGAAAAAGAAAAAAATATTCAGAAGGTGTATTGCAGCAACAGACTTGTTAAAAGAAGTTCCAACAGCACAACAACCAAGTAGATAGTTTGGTTACCCTCTGCAAACTGAAAAATGATGCAAAATTTCTTTAGGGGATTCCCCCAAACGGACAAACAAAGGTTGCAAACCGATCACGTGACAAAACACATATGAATCAAGGAAAAGGGTTGACCTGAAAATGACGTCGTCGCCAGTCGGCTTCTCTCCAACGGCGGCGCCCATTTGCTCCAGATACCATGACAGGAAGGATAGAGGACGCCCTGGAACAAAAACGTACACATTGAAGAAAGAACGCATTTTATAACCTTTTTTTCTGCTGCGAAACACTGGTTTCAAAATAACCATCTTTGAGAGACGAACTTATTTGCTGAGTCGCTGTCTTAGACAGCACTTTTTTTCATCAGCGATCGAGCAACTGGTTAGACTGGAAAGATTATTGTGGATTTTAACAGACAAGCTGCATGGTATAGGCAAGGCGAAATAGATTAGTTACGAATTCTTTGTCCACAGTTTCTTTACGAAACATTTCTAAAGGATTCAAGTAACCAACATTCTGCTGCAAACGAATGGTTAATTTTCTTTAAAAATTTCGCTTCACTGCAAACGTGTCCACAGCGTCGTCTCGTCGAGGTGGCAAACCCACGTCTTGGATCCTCGAAAAAGTTTGCTTTGGTAAGTGATCAAGCATTTTGTCAGAAGTTATTTGTTTCATAATCTGCGTGAAGTTGTTGGGTTGAGCCCTGGCAAACGCCTGCGGCGAAACAAAGGCGTTATTATCGAGCTCATGCAATGCTAAGTTTGATAATCGAAGAGGAAGGTCAAAGGCATTCCATGCAGATTAGCTAAAGATGGATTACTCTCATCTAGGGCATATGTCATAAACTTGAGATGTCGCACTTGTCAAAAAGACGCGCATCGTATTGCAGTTTGAACAATTGCAAAGCCTGCTCTCAGCTTTAAACACCAAAGAATTGCGCGAATCAAAGCGCTGTATAAATATTTGCGATCATCTCCGCCTCAAATGACGAATGTCCGTTGGATGAGAGTAGCAACTGCGCAGTCTATGCAGTGTGGTTGTGTCATCCTAGTACCCTGGTGGCAAGTCAGCATGCTTGGTTGCTGTCGGGATGTGTCAGAAAATGCATTTTCAGGAACAAAGTATATCGCATTACATTCACTTTTATTTTTATCATTTGACATTTTAAGATAAACAAGACTCTTCTCCTCTTACTTCCCTCACCAATCCGTCCCTGATAACTGACGTTTTTCAAGTTCAAACCCAGTTGCTTACCCAGCAGGTCATTGGCGTCACACAAAAATGTATTGCGTCACCCAAAGCAACTTTCATGAGATGCACAATCGTTCCGCTGTTTGTTTGTGTGCCGCATACTCAAAACCGACCGCTGCCTCATCAGCGGAACAAATGCAGGAGCTAGGGATGGTTTGCGCAACTGTCGACGAACAAATCCTACTTTGAAGTTAAAGGCAACGAAAGTCTCCAATAACTTACCTCGGCCAAGCCTTGCAAGACTCGTACGACGACAACAGCCACCCAGTTAGATTTGGCAGCCAACGGGAGGAAGAGATTCAGCGCACAAGTAGTCAGTACGGCGATGCCGAACATGCTGTTGAAACAAATTACATCTTAATCTCGCCACCGAGTATATTTCACCACAACCGGCAAATATAACTTGTGTAATTTAATCGTAACAGTCATTCACATGAGACGGTACGAGACAGTTTTTTAGCTCATTTTATACCTAAACCGTTTTTCATGGTTGAACAGGTTCTGTTAAAAGCCAACACAAACTCCACATGCGTGGTACAGTTTTTATCAGTGCACCCGGGCGGTAGTTTCAAAATTCAGAAAGTCTTTCTTGAACTTCAACCTTTACAACAAAACATGCAAACACATGAATATTGGCCTGAGGTACGAATCGAACTTCTGTAAAACAGTGCTGGGTCTCCCTGGATGTGTCTGTTTTTACCTGAAGTCTTTATTAAAACCAACAAGATTGAAGCGGATAGATATGTTTGGATGTTTTGCCACATCCTTGATTTATCACCTTGTTAAAGCAATTGCAAAGGCTGTAGTTGACCACTCTTAACGTTGGAGAGCAGAAGTGAATGCAAAGCCAGCACGTATCGATTGCATTGATCGATTTCTGTGTTCTCGCGCTGTTTATTACGTCGCGGAGCTATGTGCATTTTTAAAAATATACTTTTTCCGGTTGTGCCGATTGTTGTTGGAGATCAAATGAACGCGAAGATAACTAGACGGCTTGACAGACGGCAAATTACCCCGATTGGAAAAGAGTGTCAGAGTGGATCGGCTTTCTCCCGTCAGGAGTCTAAATCCATCAATTCAACCCACTCAAGCGGAACGGCGACATTTTCCCTGTTTTTACGCTGTTCAACATGAAGAAAGTGAGGCCGGTAACTACTGTTTCATTCAACACTTGCCGGCATTTCACGAACAAAACAGCAATGACGATAGGCAGTAGCGCAGCCAGCTCGAAATTTTTGGAGGGTCCAAATATTTTTAACTTTAAGCGAGCAACAGTATTTTGTTTGAGACACCGTCTCTAGATCGAAGCACAAAACGACAAGATATGCTAGAAATTTTTTGGGGGGCATGGCCCCTATGGTCCCTCTGGTCACCCCTATACGATGAAGTCACATGTTACTCGTTGAAGCGATTATCACCACATAATTAAAAGTGCAATGTAACTACCATACACTTTTCAAGTAACCAGTCTCCACAAAAGTGACGCAGTCGGTCAAATCTATCAGGAAATATAGGAAATCAGTTTCACGTCACTTTGTGCATCCTAAGTCTTGAAATATGCAAACAATGCTTACGGGCGAAATGCTGAAAATCTAAAGCAAGGGCAAAGAAAACAAACACACTTGAAACTATAATAATATAATGAAAATATCACAACTAAGGCAACCAAAAATCAATAAAGTCAAAATTTTTCTGCCATTTCTAAAGTTTATGAAACGCCACAAACCAAGTTTCACGCAAATACCATGAGGGAATTCCACGTTATTAGGTCAGAAAAAGGCAAAATTTATCACGAGGCCAAATTTATCGATAGGTCAACTTCTCTTGGAGCACAGGTTTTTAATCGATATTTTATTGAAGCTACAGCAACAGATATTGATATGCTTTTGTAAGTTTCGTTGCAGTTCTGTAATAATAGTGGGTTTGTTGCGAATTCTGGCATAATAATGTTGTTTTGCCCACTACTGGACGATTGAATAATATTTAGGATAGGCGTGGTAAGGCAAGACACAACATCTTACAGTACTTGGTTTGGTAAATGCTCAATCCATTATGCATATAGTGTTTCAACTTGATGTAGGTTTGACTCTGCTGCAATTATTAATGTATTTATCAGTATATCATCCCCCAAAATTAAACAACCAAATTTTTTTTAATTTTGAAGCTTAAGAGTGCATGAATTACTTCTGGGTTAACCTCAACACCTAAGGATGAATTATTTTGCAGTTGCATGCAAAGAAAATTTATAGGTCGAAATAAAGTCAAAATTTGTAAATTATACAGTCAAAATTTTACGTTTTTAGAGCAAAAATTTATTGTCTTAATCATAACACAATCTGCTGCAAGTAAAGCTGGAATATACGTCATTCTCAAACCGTTCTTTTCACTACAATTGGAAAATTATCTGAAGTCTTTCGTCAGTTAACGAAATAGGTTTATCGGACACAGCTTGAATATCGTTTTTGCCGCTTCACAAAGCGTACAATATTCTCACGAGAAGGCTCAGAAATAAATGTTGTTTTACGTTATAAAACGAAAGTTGTAGTATTTCTGCAGAACGGACATTCGGCTGCAAGTGGATTAACTTTGTTTGTTTTCGGATATGATAGAACAATGATTGATTGATCGTCCACTGATGATAAAACAATGGTTGATTGATCGTCCACCAGGGGCGCAACCAGCTCTTCATTTCGGGGGGGAGCAATTTTAATGAAATTTCATTCGATGACGTCATCGTGCTTATTCAACCGTGGTACAAATTTTTCGCAAACGTCACAGATAAAGTTCTCTTCGCAACATTTCCGAAAATCAGAACCTTTCAGTTTTAATCAATATGCAGGCCGAATGATCAGGACAGAGAAAGATTAGTAGCCTAATACAAACACTTGATTCCGTACTCAACTAGTGCAGTCATGGCTTTAGCGTGGCAGACGTATAGGCTACTAATAAACCTTCTTAACTTTTCTTCTTGTTTTTGCAAATTCGTTCTAGCCCTATTTTTCTAGCATGTGTTGGAATTTCTATCACAAACTACTGTAAGATCCCAAATTTGTGAGAGAGAGCCTTCGTCCAGGGTGAGGGGATCTTTGAACCTAACATTTCAGACAAAACGGATCAGGTGTGTTTGGGGCAAAAACGGCTTTTTCTGGCATCGAAACGAGTTGCGTGAAAGTTTTTAGATGCAAGTTTAAGGCCAGTGGTGTAAGCCCACCCCCAAAAATTTTGATGTGATGAAAATCCTGGAAAAATCCCTTAAAATTCGGGGAATATCTGTGTATATTTGGGCAAAATGTGTGAAAACCTTCGCAAAATAGCTTTTTGTGCTTTGATTTTACAAAAATGGCGCCCGAAATCAAAGTGCAGACGTTTCGTTTTTTGGAGGTCATATTTCTTCAGTTCTTTTTTGGGCAAGTTAGGGCAAATTTGGGCAAAAATGGTGCTTGAAGTGCTTTGATTTGAAAAAAATGCGCCCTAAATGGGTTGAAATGCAGTCATTCTTTGAGGTGATTTTCTTTAGAGTTTTTTTCGGGCAAGTTTCGGGAAATTTGGGCAAAATCCTCGCACCCCCAAAACTTTGCCTGCTCCTACACCTATGTTCAAGGCTATATGGGCATTCGGAGCTTGCACTGATTGCAAATCGTAGGATCTGGTAAAGTGTCATTTGCAGCCAAAGTGGTGTAGTAGGTAGGTGCGTTCAACACTTGACTAGCACTCATATGACACTTTACTAAACCCTTTTTCCCAAGCTGTGGTGTGGTACCAACCCAGGAAGACAATAAAACGTCAAACAGTCCACACGCTAAAATTAGTTAAAATATCAAGTTTCGAACCGAAAATGCAACTATACAACGTTTTTTTAAGACATGTACTACGTTAATAACGGTGAACTGTTTTGTCCCCAACAAAGATAATCAAAATGTTGCAGAACAGTGCTGTTCAATCTTTTGTCATCGAAGAATCCCTGATATACTTTCGCGTTTGTCATGGAACCGCATTAACAAAAATAAAGACACGAATTACTTGTAAGAAAATCAAGTATTTCATTATTAGACAATTCAACAAATGAACAGTTATTACAGAACTTAAAGAGCAAGAAATTTAATTACTGCTCGTTCTTGCATTTTTGGAATTTAGCTGCTACCCAAAATCACAAAATGTTTTAACATGGTACAGTAATTTCCATATTCATAGGTGTCTCAAATTGCTCGGAAGGCGGTATATTTTTCCGAAAAAATGTGGTTTTGCCAAAGAAGCAAGTTTTACCCAAAAATAGCAATTTATGCCGAAAACTTAAAATTGCTCGTTACAACTTGTCTTTATTTATCTTATAAAACTCAGAACCATATATTAAACACTATTGTAGATACATGCTTCAATTCTGATCCATTTCTGGGTTAAACAATTTGAAATTAACTTTCCAATTCAACAACAAGGCTAGAATTCCTTGATCTTGTGCTCCAGATATATGAACAAAAGATTAAAGTCATGAACTGATGATCATAATGAGTTAACCACATGCTCAAAACCATCGTTGAGTTCACATATGAACGAAAGGGCAGGAACACTTGAGAACAAACATTGACTCATGATATTGACAGATCCGTCTGAAACACTTGTTGCACAAAATCTACATGATTGCAAGGACTAAATAATTACTACACATTTTGAACATTACAAGGTTGAATTTACTGCAGAGTGTTACTGTAAAAGTGATGAGAAACTTTTAAAAGTAAATCTTACCAAAAATGCAAAATACTTCTGCTGTAACATTATCAGTCACACAACTGAGTGCGGCAGTCTTCAGATACAGTACAAGCGCAGCAGATACCAATTGCAACCATAAGATCAACACTGAATGAAACATCTGTACAAAATCTACTCACTGCAAGGGCTAAATCATTACTACACGCTTAAAGCAACAAAAGGTTGAAGTGCCACGGTCGGTGTTACTGTAACAATGAGTAACATGAAGACCGTCCAAAAAATACAAAAAGACAAAATGTTTAATGAAAACTTAATTTTACAGTGACAAACCGAAAAAAATGGCCAAATTTTACAAAATGGCCAAATGCGTTTTTTCATGGCCAGCACAGTTTAAAAATGGCCAAATTTTTCAAAATTGGCCATGAAATGGCCAATCTGGCAACCCTGTACTCTACTGTGAACTGTACATCGGTAACATCGTATTACTGTGATGCAACAATAACGTTCTTCTTATCTGCACAACAATGAACAACAAGTGACGCACCAACTATCAATGTTTCTTGTTCCACTATCTGCACTCAACCTTCTGTACACCTGAACTAACTGACCTACTTGGAGTCTGAATGCAGCACGGTAATCTAAAAAATTTCATAATGACGCATCAACATACTGAAGCAAGAAATCATTACCCCTAAAAAATGAGAAACTCTCACGGAACCCCACTACATGTTTTGCGGAACCTCTGTTGAAGACCACTGTTGTAGAAGAAGAAGCGACTTGACGTGGCTATAAACTTTTATAACAACAACCAACATGTCAAAATTTCTCTTATCACTTTGAAAGTTTCAGCAGTTTGCACGGTTCAACAGTAATGTTATAACGTTTCATGAGGTCAAAATGAGGCCTGTTTCAGAAAAAAGTGGCACACGAACAAAAGGATAAAAAATGCCTTAGAAATACCAACATTTTAAACTATCTCCCAAGTTTTGGCTATTCCAGCATATTTATGGTGAAATACCAATCATTTGCGAAATTTTCGTTCAGATGGCCTGTCTAAAGATAAATCTTGTAAGGAGATATTTAACCAGTAGGACAAAGAAAAATTCAAATAACACTTTTCTTAAAAATAATTACAATACAAAAATTTCATCTTGATTTTTGAAAGTTTCTGTATATGCCAAAATTTCTGTGGAATGTTTTGAAAATTTCGGGGGGAAAATGCACCAAATGCCCCCCCCCCCCGGTTGCGCGCCTGTCATTCACTGATGATAGAACAATGGTTGATTGATCGTCCACTGATTTCGAAGAGCCGTTTGAGAAAAATCCATGCAACAAAAGCAACTTAAAACTGATCGCAGCTACTTTTGCAAGAACGTGGTCCAGGAACACAAATCACAAACGTTACCTGCTTGCCGGTACTCGAGATGCCAAATAACCTCCCGGTACTTGAGTGAGAAAGTATCCCCAGAAGAAAGCGCCGTGGATCAGTCCTTGTTTCGCTGCGCTCCACGCCAGGTCGGGTGACTAAAAAGCAAAGTTAATTTGGTGAAGAGCGTGAAGCTAAAACAGGTTGAGGAATGTTTGATTTTATGCAGCAAACATAGTCCACACCATCGTCAATCGCTCACTTGTTTTTGGTGGCGCGGGCAATCGAAGATTTTGTCTCATTCATCGTTTTTTTAAAAATGCTAAAATTGAAAAAGCTTTACTGAAACTCAGAGCTTCTGTTAAATGAAATGGCAAACTTTTAATTTGACTGAATTAAAGGAAGTTTGTTCGCGATGTGTTCGGCTGTTCCTGCCGTGGCAATTATGAACTACGGGCAGATGTTTTCACAGAATGAAAGAGCTTAAAATATGAACAATCGATCTTTTTTCTGGTGGGTGATTCATGGCGCAGGCTAATTTTTTTAATCACATGTAGGCACATCAACACTTTATAGGCTAAAAAAAGTTTGTGGATGAAAAACATTTTGGAGAAGATTAGGTAAATGGAGAAAGCCGACTGGACGCCAACGCTTTCTCCAGTTTCACTTCTAGGAGCGTGTTGTGGCATTTGAAAAGATCGTCTTGATAAAATTTTCATCACCACAACTGGAGTCTGTTGGAAGATACTCACTGCGCCTTTTTACATAATCGCGTTGTTGCTATAAACTGCCACAAACTAAATTTCTGGCAATTTCGTCACCATTGGACCCCATTTTGTCAAAGCATGATGACACAATATCCACTTACCATGACTACTTTCGTTCCGTTTTCCAGCGTTTCTGTATAATTGTTTGCCATTTCAACCATTGCCACACCCAGATTACACCTCATACCGAAAACGATACAAAATCCCATACCACTTAGGAGCGAGAGTCCGTATCTCTTTGGAAGCCACATAAGAGTCAAATACCATTTCCAACGGCTAATGCTGCAAGCAGAACTCTTTTGGTGATTTACTCGTCAACGAAAAGACTTAATTATTTGTTAATAATCAATTTCTCAGCACCAAATTGATTTTAAAACAAATGAGTTTTACTATTGCAATGGTACTTTTCTGTAATGTCTTCTGGTTTCGCGAAAGTCCCAAGCACTTCACCCTGAGCTCCGTTAATTTCTTCATAAGATTTCGAAGGAGAAACTCCGTCCATTTTGTCGTAAGGCGATCTGAAAAAGATAAGTCTTTAAAAATGCCAAGCTTTGCCAGTTGTTATGGTTGCGATCCATAAATTTTGCCGCAAATTTAATCTCCGCTGCCAGAAACCCGATATCTTTAATTTTGCCCTAAACTCTGTGATTGTGGCGTGGTAGTACAAGACAAATCACTCGAGAAATCTTTCTTGACATTTTTCTGAAATCTACATCGGAATTGTCTTAAATTGTCTTGCACCAGTATTCACTCCCCGGTGCCTTTTTTCAAAAAACAAGCCTTAACTGAAAGATTTGAATCCGTATTCTAAATCCGTATACAGTATATCAGTCACGGCTTGATATGGAAAATACTTTCTTTCGCTTGATGGTGTTACATCGACTTTGTTTCCGTCAGCATCCTTACCCCTAGAGTAGCTAAACATTTTGATGAAAATCAAGGTGGATTCAGTGTTGCGTTTTTTAATTCGTTCCGGTTACTGTATTTAGCAAATCAAGCAAAACATATTCAGTTTCTTCTGTGAGCTCCCATCTTGTGTTAGTTTTATTTGGTTTCAGTCAGTTTGAAAACTGTTACAAACGTATTCCTTGTACAGCAGTTCTTCAGGACTTTCCGCATCAAACAGCCACGTTTCACCTCCAGCTGTTTTCTTCCTGTCGGCTAATATGACGTTTTTATGTGCTCCTGAAACTGGTGACTGTGATTGAACGTTATATGCCAGATGGTCTTGAACTAGAACAAAACGAAGTCTGATATTAACGGACTATTTGAAAAAAAAACATAAACATAAGACCAAAAAAGACTTGGCGTCAAAGACGATATAATCTCTGACAAGTGGAAGACCAGCCAAGAAGAGGAGTCAATACACTGCACTTCAGAGTTTTTGACTGGTTTTAAAGAGGGAGTATCTGTGAAAAGCGGTCTTGTCCTTGCTTGGCTCTTCGGAATGCAAATGCAAATAGCAGTTAACGAATGGATACAGATATTTTGTAATTAAAAGCTTGAGGTTTGCCGCAAGCAAGCTTTCGAGGGACCAGCAGTCCACTGGGCTCGAGGATATTTTGATAATTTGTAGAAAGAAAAGCGGCCGTATGGCCCTCCCTTCCTTACGAACCGACCAGGCTTTGCTATTGAAGATCAACTGTGCTTTCTGAACGTTAAAAATAATTTTAAGAATATATCTATGGAAAATTTTGATCATATTTCAGTTGTTCGAATTGTTGACTCTGATGAGTGTGACACACAATCAGATCTGTACTGAAAAAGTTCGAGAAGGGTCAGGGTTTCGTCAGCGGACGTTCTTCTTGTGGTTGCTTTAACACGAAAACTTGTTTGGAAACAGGACCTTTCCTTTATAGCGCACTTTTCAAGCGCATGAATTTTTCATGCCGTCTGTGACGTTGACGACTTATCGCTCGGCTTAATTCGTTTGACAATAGCCGGCCTTGTTTTGGCGAAAATGCCACGACGTTGCGCGAAAATTCCGCCACATCGCGATAGCTCCAACGCAGTCGGGAAAAAGTCATGGAAACATTGTTTCTGACAGTTTTGTGCAATGGCGCTTCGGCCATCTGCGTGTGCAGGCATAATATAGGCCATTGGATGTGAATAATGCATGAAACAAGATTGCTTTGCAGTGATCGGGGACAGTCATGATTTGGAGCACCGGCTGTGAATTGCCTTCACTCGAAAAAAGCAAAGATATTTGAACTTAGCTCTTGCGCACGGCTTCGCGCACTCATTTGAGGAAATGGGACAAAATGTAAAATTTCAGTGAACTGAGGTTGAAAATTGCTTTCTAGTAACAGTTTCACAAAAAATGTTTCAATTCAAAGTTTGCTCTTTAAAATTTATCAAGATGGGAAATAAATTAAGATGCACAAAATATAGTCAAACAAATAAAGAATCATTTATTAAAACAAACAACTTCGCAGATTTTCTCTAAAAAACTCTGTTTCCGCATTACTGTAATGTGAAAAACAAAGTTTTTCCTACAAAGTTCAAAGCTTCTATACAAACTTTTCAAGCGGAATATTCGGCAAATTTGATTTCATATGAAATGCTGATCGCATGCGGGAACTCTGCCTTTGTTTGACGAAGACAAGCGACAATCGAGCTGCACATAAAACGCTTTTTACTCATATGAGTTTTAACTTAAAACGGCATCAGATTAAGCATAAAAGTCAGTAGATGCTTAGCAGTTTTCCTAGTGCCATCGCAACTAAAAGAGATAATAAGCAGACGGAGATATGAAAAAAACATAATTTCAATGCGACTGCACTTCTTTCCATTTGCGATTCGCAAGTTACTCGCTGAAACAGTAAGTTTGCTGTTCTTGAACGTTGCACGTCACCGGATACTGCATTAACCCTGCAAGACATTTGCCTCTGATGACGTTGCACACCAGCGAAAAGACTCACCCTCCGGTCATTGACGTCACTGCGTTCTGAACTTTCCTCTTGACGTCATTCCAAACATCCGCCAGCGATCCCGGGAAAGCTCCCGATGACGTCATTGTGCAGATTAGAAGAAGAAAAAGCAATTTAAAATAAACATGGCAGAGTTTATACCAAATTACATCTGAAAAAATACTTATATTTGAGAATCATCAAAAACAAGTTGCAGTTTATAAAACTTTCGTCATCCGAATAATAGTACTATAAATCACGCTATACATCCATGACGATGATTAAGACAACGCGGGTACCTGACAATAGGCTCTTTCTTATTTTTAATGACCTGTTAGTTGTTTCTTCCCCAACTTGGCAGATGCTTTGCAAAGACTTTAAACACCAATACTTCCACGTGCTTTTGCCGTTTTTCGCTCAACGGAAATCACGAAAGCGAGTCAAAAAGCTGGACCCGGGATGGCCGGGAACGACATGAACGCAAGAGTTCGATGAAAGAACGTCCAGCTACCAGCGCATGCCATGGAAAGAAGTTTTACTTGTTTGAGAAATGACTGGTTTCAATTATGCATAACCTATATTTCGACGCGGTGTTTTAATGTTTGACTACATTTCTGAAATATAGATATTAGAGCATATATCTCACTCACTAATGTCTTTGCCGTTGTACAGTAAAGTCCTGTGTACCTTGTTTAAACCACTGAATCACACGATATGCCTGGCAAATGTATCTTGCTGCAGAAATATATTAGGTTGCTGAAGATACTATAGCATCTGGCAACTCCACCTCACCACAGCAACACAACCCAATTTTCATCCTCTCTTATAGAACTCGTGTAGCATGTTCCGGTTGGATCCAGAGCGAACAAGTTATTACGTCGCAACACAGTGATTATCGCGAAGTGAAGGTCACAATCGATATCCTGCGGCGACGAGAATTATTATGAAAAGCAAAAGGAGTAGAAGAAATGCCACCACGGACTGGAATGACAGCAAGCAGTTGCAGTGAAAAATTTCTCTAAGTTCAACACACTTTGCTGAGAACGTCTCACACTTTCAAAATTTTTTTTAAACAGACGTTTTTTGTCTCTATTTTAAGAAATGCCAAAAATAAAAAGTGAATTTGTGTCTGGAAAGTTTTAAGTTTCCGTTGAACTTGAACAACAAAAACCAAAAACACTTTGATTGGCGTGTGGTCCAGTGGCGTGACGACGTCTCGGTTCAAATTTGTACAGGTTTGTAAGTTCAGGACAGAAAACTGGCCACTGTCATCTCAAACTAATAAAGCATTTGTCCTTCACCAATGCAGCAAAAATATTGTTGCAAATTGTTTAGTATGAATTGCGTTATGAGGAATACTTCAAACCTGTCTTCTGCCGATCAACATAGCCAAAGAGTGATTGCTACAACAGATCAAAACAGATTTCGATATTTGACAAAAGCTTGGTTTTCAGAAAAAAAGATTAAAAATGTTAGGTACTTACCGTGAATTCTATTAACACATTTCAAACTTATTGAGTTGGTACGTAACATAATAAAACGAAGAATGAAGCGAATCATCACCCTGCGAACATAGCGGATTGTACGCAGGTAGTAATGGGTCGGATGATTTGCAATCGTTTATATTAAAATTGAAAGAACCCATTTTATTATCCTAACTCTATTTACTTGGGTAACTGATCATGATCTAACCAGACCAGCCATCTGAACTGAGAGAATCTTGACTTTGCTAAAATCTCCAGCAAACCTGCTGCTAAAACAAAATTATGAAACAGTTTCCATCCATAGCTATGTTACTCGCAGCAATGAACCTCGTTTCCACAATTATCAAACCCTGATCATTGCTTGCAAATGCTCTCACGCCGGTTTCGCGTGGAGAAAGGACTGCTGCAGTTGCCAAGACTTAGTTACCACATCGCGCCCCCCATGAAATATTTATCGCTCTTCCGTCCTCACCGTTGTGACGTGTTTACTGGTAACAATGCTTCGGAATGATTGCCTTCCTTTTCACGAGAATGACCAAACTTTGATGAGTTGGCAATATTTTGGCAAAAGTCCGTGAATTTGTCGAAATCGATTCTAAACGCCGCTCATGTCGCTGTCGGCGAAACCGGTTCCCGATGCCTGACGTTCTGCGCCGGATGCGGGAGCCGTCACGCTCCACTTGCTTCCACATATCGTCATCATCACTCAACCGAACCATGAACACATTCTGCTCGAAGCGGTTCCACAGTTTGTCAGTCATGAGACAATGGCTTTTCTTAAATGACACAATCTGTGCTTCGTTGCGTAACAAGTGCGGCACTGTGATAATCGCTCTCACGCGCTCGTTCCAGTCTTTCAGCCAAAACAGCGGCAAAAGCTCTCACTGAGCAGAATGCTTCTTTCCTGAAAGAACGACGGTAGGTGTTGACTTATAAAGCGTCACCCATTTCATCACCAAAAATAAGCTGTCATTCACGCAAAAGCTTTCTAATCTCCCAGTTATCCAAAGATGAAAGTCGCCGGACAGCTCTTTGGCCAAAACTCAACGCAGTCATCTTTAGCTTCAGCAACAGCGCAAAATCACAGCTGTAGAACAACTCGAAGTCGTGCTAAACGTCCTTTACATGGCATTTTAATTTCGTAAATGTAGTTCCCGAACTGTCAATCGATTGAAAACGTGAATCTAATCGCGGTTTCTCGTCTCTTATCGTTGCTTCGGTATTGACGCATTCGACCCTGCTCCTAAATTAACTGCTTGTTCCTGCTCCGCGCACATCACGATGCCCACCAGCGACCTACAGCAGACAATTTCGCAGCGTTGCCATCACACAAACTCAAATCAGCGTGGGGTTGGATTGCTGTCGTTCAAATTAAACCCAACTACGGACACAAAAGAAAAGTCTGCCAGACCAAACACCGCAAACAAGCAAAGATCTCAGCAAATAGGGGAAAACCCCTAGAATGGTTCAAGTCCTGTTGCTAGTCTGATGTGTTTTTATTTAACTTGTTTCTTCCTTTTATGTCCAAAGCATGGGTTCTTAAACTTTTTCAGTCGCGCCCCCTTTAGCGTTCGTCATTGTTATTCGCGCTTCACCAAACCTCCAAACCAAACACAAAAAGTATAACAACGATCAATTTGCCATTATCCTGCTTTACAACAATGTCCCTGCCACACTTACACCTCCGCTTGCAAATCTTTCACGCTCCCTAAGGTGGCGCGCCTTCCAGCTTGAACCAGTGATCTAAAGTCTAGTCATTAACAGGTCGCTCGCCTCAGCGGCGTACGCAGAAAATTTTCATGGGAGGGTTTCATTCAGTGGCATATGGTGGTCATTATATTTGGTGCGCGCTGTTTGTGACGTCACAATTTGACGTCATATTCATGTTTCCAAACCAACATTTTGGCGAAGTTTTGTTGACGCATTTCATTTGCGAAAAAACAACAAAGTTCAGTTTCATTTATACTCGCTTTTTATACGCCTATCAGGAGCGCCAAGAGTGGTCTGTGATTTCCACCCCCATAGGAGCAACCAGGGAGGCCAAGGGGGTAACTGCCCAACCAGATTTCAACACATCTTGTCATTTTGTGCTTTGACAGGCGGTGTCCCAAACAAGACATCGTTGCTCGCCTTAACTCACAAGCTGAGCCACCTTCCAAAATTTTGGGCTGGCTACGCCACTGCCCACGTCCGCATGCTTACGCCGTGGGCCACTTGACTACTTTCGCAGTGAATGCTGCACTGGTGACGAGTCAATGGCAGCAACGCGCGTGAACCGTTCCCTTGCACCTTTTACCGAGCATGAGGCTGAACACGCTTGAAGTACCGTTTTTCAAGTCTTTGGTATTCGCCAGACTTGAGGAATTGGCCAGGGACCGAGACGAATGGCGTGTTGTTTGCGGCAAGGGCCCAGCAACATATCGATGTGGCAGAAGCAAAGGGTACGCGCAGACACCTACAGCGCAACCCACCACCTCTAACTAGGCGGCAGGGATCGGCCTGTACAACATGTGGCCGTGTTTGTGACTCAGCCTTCGGAATAAGAAGCCACTTGCGCCGACACAAGGAAACGCGCTGAGAAGCGTCATCGTCGATCCGACGGACAACTAAGAGAGAGAGATGACCCAACCGGTAATCGAACCCAGCGTAACAGCTTGGTGCCGCGGATTCAACCACATGTACCACTTCGCGGTTCAAAAACAGGTACAGTATTATGTAATAAAGTGTGGGCATAATCGATCCTGGGCATTGACAAGCGTGAGGAGTAAAATTCTCACTTTTACTGCTACTCTGCAATGACAGATTCCGCAGTTGGTGAGTCCAGGCCTCCTTGTGAGTAGCAAGTACTAATAGGCAATGAAATATGTCATGTGTTTGCAGAGGAGTTTTTATGCATTATATGGGGTACAATAAGAGGAACACCACCAATGCTTAAGTTCGTAAAGCAGTTTTTGTCCATTACTTTGGACATTTCTTACCAATGGTGCTGCAGTTACGTGTATAGTTTTTCCAAGATGATAATATTTTGTTTTGAAAAGAAAAATAATGGTCTAAGGCAAAGCTGAATTTTTTAAAGCTCAACAAAAACTCGTGAAAAAAGTGGTGGTGTGACTGGTGTAGCAGACACATTCTGGTCTGTACATATCAAATGTTGCTTTCACCAAAAGAAAATAAAGTCCAAACGTCCAACGACAAGAATAAGACCTGCCGAACGGCAACACAAAGGCCGTGAACAGTTAAGCACGAAAAACGTGACAAGCAAAACACCACGTTTACACAGCGTTGCCAAGCAACACAAAGTTTCAGACCGATCAGTCTGGAATCCAAAGACAAACTGTATACAGACTAAATCAAATAAAATTTGATTTA
>Ga0210059_1000770_pt1 | contig 43967 bp, 30 predicted proteins | sample Ectturendosymbi2_FD_188042 | JGI IMG/M metagenome (GOLD analysis project Ga0210059, IMG submission 188042) | Ecteinascidia turbinata endosymbiont from Florida, USA - Sample 2 (SPAdes) (version 2) | ecosystem: Host-associated > Tunicates > Ascidians > Unclassified | place: Key West, Florida... | reverse complement strand
AGGCTTGCTGTGCTTTGCTAGCTTGTAAACAACCACCAAGCTGGCATGGGTTGCCAGCTCCTGAGACAAACATGTACGACTTATCATCATTTGCCGTTTTCGAAGGCTTTCACGTAGCGCTGTAATTTGCTTCATTCGATTGTTTTCTGAAAGATTTTCACCATATGCATTGTACTTAGTTTCACAATGTCTATTTATATTAGTCCTTCAAAACAGAGACTGTCTCACGGCAAATTAAGCAGGGTGCCTTGCCCTTCCACTCAATAAAAACGTACTTCTTTGTCCATTCCTCGTTAAACTTCCGACATTCTTTATCAACTTCTCTTCGTTTCTCACTTGGCTCCATATTCTTCACTAGGGAGAGATGACAGGTTACAAGAAAATCTAGTTTTTCAGTAATTTTGTTAAAAGCGAGATGTTGCGTAGAATGATTCTAACGGTACGTCGTCCAAAAGTACCAGCTACTAAGCATGCGGTCAGCAATTCAGTGGAGCAACGTGCATACAGCCAATGCTAGTTCCTCACATACAGAGATTGTTGCGTAAACTGAGCGGTGCTGGCGGGCCGGATGAAATGACTTGGCGGGCCGGATTTGGCCCGCGGGCCGTAGTTTGCCCACCACTGATCTAACCCTTCATATGAACAGTCCGGCAGCACTAACGCATCTTTCAGATTTTGCCCGAGAAGGTGGAAGGAACACAATCAAGGTTTTTCTTTTCCAAAAGCAAATAACTTGAAATATTAACTAATGCCAAAATTACTTCATCAAGTAACCAGTAAAGGTCTTCAAGTAAGCAATTAAGTAATTACTTACTTGAACCCAGCCCTAATTTTAAGTGAAAGAACGCGAAGCCTGGCGAAATGACTGTAAACTCAACAAGTCAGTCGAACCTTAAAAAATGAAAACGAATGAAGAAAAAACAAAAAGCAGCCAACGGAGCTACAGATAATGTTACTGGACAGTTACCAAGCGTCGAAAAATTGTCAGAAAAGGCAACGTCTGCTTGAATATGGCGAAGCAATGAAAATTGTTCATGAATGAGCAGCTGCTTATAAAATTTAAAAGATGTGCGATATAAGATGTAATAGATAAATCTTTTCAGAATGCATTCCACGCCTTAGATCTTCCGTAGATAGATTGGCGATGTTGCTTTACAGATTTTAAGAAAGCAGTGCTTAATGTCTTTTTATGTGGTTGTCGTGTGCAAAAACTGTGATAATTTCATAAATATTTATACTCCTCTGTGATTTCTTACGGCAGCATTTGATTGTATGCCATACGCACATGTATTTCGCTAGTTCGTAATTACAAATGTTTTCTATATCAAGAGGTTTAGTGGAAAAGTAGCATTCCTTTACAAGGGCGTGCGCAAGGGTTGGGGGGGTTGAGGTTAAACCCCCCCTTGAACTTGATATTTTACGAAAACTTTATTACCTGGGCGAAGGAGATTAACTGTTCTCGCATACTTTTTGCTTGTTAATTGAGGACAGAATGCAAATACCACGGAATAAATTTGCATGCAAAGTTCAAGGAACATTGTGAATGGGCTAAAAAGTAATAATTAGGTTTTGGTGGGAATCTCGGTTATTATCTGCGTCCAGAAACCATGTCACCACTTTTTGCAGACCCTCCGTCCACTACGCATGTTTAAGATTGTGTTACGCGATTAGTTCACTTGATCCGTAACAATTGTCTTCATTTTGTCTGCTAAGGTTGATCAGCGCAAGCGCTGACTACATTTCCAATTTCTGTAGCACGATAGAACTGCTGCACGAGCTCAGAAACAGTTCTTTTTAACATAGAAGCATTCAGGCATTTGATAATGTCTCACCAGGGAAAAAGGAAAACCACAACTTTGCTTTTTGCAGTTGTAAATTGCTCTGACGATTTTGCAGTTGTATATTGCTCTGACGCAGTGATGAGTGTGTTTTACTCCTCTGTTTTAACTCGCACCCTGATATTTTTGCAGTAATGATCTGCTGTGTCGTAACGTTAATGAGTTTATATTCCTCCGATATCCTAACTTGGAGCGCTGATAGTTTATATTCAGTACACTGACACATAAAACAAGGGGAATGCGTGTAGAAGAATATGCATATTATGTCAACAAACTTCGCCAAAACGTTGGTTTGGAAACGTGAATATGACGTCAAATTGTGATGTCACAAACAGCGCACACCAAATACAAATGACAGTAATATGCCACTGAAGGAAAACCCTATGAAATTTTCTGCGTACGCCACTGTTCCTTTAAGAGTATTTGTTCGTTGATGTGAATCTTACAAACGTTAGATCGAAAAAGTGTATTGGCGGTGTCCCAGGTAAGCATTGCACAGCGCAATTGACAGTAAACAAAACATAAATAGACTTTTCGAAGCAGATCCATATGTACACAAGCTGTAACGCATGCAGTGCAACGCTACCGGGGGCAACTTTACTACCCCAAATGTGCAACAAAAATGTTTATTGTCTTTGTAACGTTAAGCAATTTAAACAAGATATCAATCGCTCTCTAACCAACACTTCCTATCAAATGCATGAAAATTGATGTGTTCTACTAGAAGACGAGCGATATGCACGAGCGAGCAGTGCGATTCAGCGTTTGGTGCAATGCAATTGAAAGCTCTGATAAAGCCAACTTTGAGAGTATGTGGAGGAGCATGCAAAAGCATTAGCAGTCGTGAGAGTAACAAAAGAACGGAACTGTTTTTGTCATACATACGCAAAGCGATTCATATCATCCAGCCAAAACTTTGCACTAATCGCAGTATCCTGTCGAACAGGCTGCGAATTGAAAGACACCTTACTGCCACGTGTCTGTTTGGTAAAAGACAAACGAAAATTAAATCAGTTGTTAGATTGAACCCTTACCTCAGTCTGACATATTCCGTGGGAATGGGAAATCTTGTCATTTTTTCCTTTTTAATCGCTCCCTGCGGTGGCTCAGCTTGGACTTAGGAAGGGATTTGCGCAATAAGTTTATATTTGGACGTTGTCGTTTTGATGCTAATAGTGAAAATGTAAGCGGGCCAGTGCCACAGCGTAAAATCTGTAAGTTAATCACAGACATTTATTTGCAAAAAAAGCCTATAGTGCTCCAACGCCAGTGAAGCAGAACCTGACAGATAGTATATCAGTCAAAGCAAAGCCTCATTACAAAAAATATGCAAGTTACCGCTCCAGCCAATTTAAAAAGTTTTATCAGGAACAAGAATCCACGGCAGCAGACCCATAGTTATGGGAGGGCATTCGGAGGCAAGGCTCCCCCAAATTTTTATGTGCCCCCTAAATTTTGTTGTGCCCAGAAAAAAAATTTAGGCACATAATAAAAACAAAAATATCCCCCCCAATAAAAACGTATTTTTCCCCTCACATCTTAAAACCTGGCTACGGACCTATGCACGGCAGCAGTCTGTGATGATAATGATCCAACAATATCGAACTAGGAGATTGCTTCCCGAAGCAGACAAACTCCTGAGGTTATCGGTAATATGACACCAAGCTGCTCATGCACTGGCGACCGGTCATTCAGTGCTCTCCGGAGGCTGAAGACATGATGTGGTGAACGATGTCACAGTGTGAAGACATGATGTGGTGAACGATGTCACAGTGTGTAGAATAAACCATGTAGCGGCGTGCCACACGCAGAGGATGGCCAAAATTGTTAACATCAGAACAAAGCTTTGAAAAATTTGTAGCAGTAAATGAGCACAAAAGTGTTTGGTTGCTTCTAAATTGTGTAAGTTCATTTGGTGTGATTCCCCATTGCATGCATGTAGCGGCATGGCCTCCGATTCATATAATTATTATTTCATACGTATACAAACAAGCTGTTCTTTTGATTAACAGAAGTGCTGATCAGCAGCCTGTTAATATTAAATAGTACTGCTTGAGTGTGGACATCACGTATTACCAAGTTCGTGACTTTACCTTGTGTGTAACAGCAGATGCCATTATACGTGGTCATGTTGTACGGTTGTCATTGTACTGTGTGCGGTAACAAATTTGAGTAATGGGATTAATTAAACTGTAAATCATCTGAATGGATAAAGCGAAGAGTGATCAGTGTTGTTTTTAAAAAAACTCAGAAAACAAGATTGCAAAGCTTCGCAGCAGCATCGATCCGAAGATTATAGTAACTAATGGTTTCGCAACAAGTTGTCTCACGCTTTACAACAAAATTGCGCCCATGCTGACGTGGTGATACTCATGAGACACAGTATGACAAAATTTTTTTTAAAGCAAAAAAAAATAATTTTTTAAAATCACAAAACAAACTTTTTAGCAAAAATATATGGTTTTCAACAGAACAAATATTGGTGGTGATTCTGATGAGCCAACATACGCTACTACGCGACTGTAATGCCTAGTGTGGTCAACCTCGTGGTGAGTAACAACCGTTTGGAAGGGAACAACTGCTACTAGTGGGTACTCATTGTTGCCACTCATAGTGAAAAGAGAAGTAATCTTTTTGAATTTTCAGTTTTAAGTATGTTAAGAAACTTCTAAAAAGATGTAGGATCATATCTGTTTCCTCAACAAAATCAATCACCATGTTTAATACCTACATAAAACCGTCGAATGATTGTGGTAAAAATTATCAATTTTTGAAGATGAAAAATACAGTACATAAATTTATGTGGTTCTTGACTAGTGGTAGTGTGTTGCTCTGCTTGTGGTACTCAATGCTTGTTGAAACCTTTTAAATAACATTAAAAACTGCTGCGTTATAGACAAAGCTATACCTTTGTTAGGGTGGCAAAATAACTTGGAGTGATTTTTACATGTAAAAGAGTCAATGTAGAGTCAGAGTCGTGACACCAAAAAAATAGGAGTCGGAGTTAGAGTCGAAAGTTTTTACCGTCCTGATTACAAGCCGCGAAAGCTGGTTTCTTTCAAGATAAAGCAAGAGCTACGCGCTTAGAAAAGGCGAAAAACGCTTTCGATATCATAGCCATGCCACATGAAAGTCTTGTTTCGTCTGTGCAAGATGGTCAGGATTACAGATGTTGATGCTTTGAGGCTGGTTGATAAAGTAGTTCTTATGGCGAGGCTCTCTTTGTCGCTATATATTGAATTTTTCTGGCTGTCATTTCAATCGACGCGGCGAGCAAAAATGTTGTTTGTTTTAGTTCTTTTCAAGTGACCCGCACGAACAATCGGAAGCTCCTTGTAGTAGTAATGTCCCAAAAGCTCATTTCTTTCTTGCAAAACCCTTTTTGGAAACTTCCGGTATGCTGCCATTCGCAGTAATTGACCGCATCGGGTTACTGCAAACCGCGGACTGAACCTCACAGAACTTCTTCGCTGCTCTGGGCTGCACGCAACTGATCGACTTTGCTGACATTTCAACTAACAGACCATATCGTTATGACGCCTTTTGTGAACCAGACGAGTTAAGCTTTCACATTATTGCGGATTTGCTGATTTGCTGGCCTGAAAATGAGTACTTGATTTGCAGAAATCGCTCAGCTATAGCAAGTAAAATTTCGAAGGATTTGTGCAAGGTTCCGAATGCGACATAATGAAACGGTTTTGTGTGTATTTAGTGTATCAAAAGGAAGGTTATGGAAAAGAGGTAACCAAACCTAATGGGGATTTCCAAATAAAACAAAAAATATTTCTAGTCAGGTTCTTAGTTTTGTGTTGCATCAGCTCTTAGTTGATGTAACTCACTGTACCTAGCAGCTATCTACTACACAACAACTGCTGCATAAACATTTTACTACTACTGTTGGTTTAAAATGTCACTGTAACAGTTGATTTACGGTAGACGCGAAATTTGCACTGTTGTTAATTTAAGTGAACGTAACTAACGATGATTGAGCAAGTGAAAACAAGATAGTAATAAAACATTTACTTTTGGAAATACAAATGAAAAGACGTGTCAATTTAAATAATAAAGGGGTCTATATCAGTTTATAGACCTAAAACAAAGGAAGCCGTTACAATAAAGTGTAGCAGATGCGGATGAGTTTCGACTTTCAGGCCTTCCCCTGATCGATCGATCTTTCTGTAGGTTAAGTTGGCAGTCCAATTAGGTGAATAGGACCGCAAGTCGCTTTGAAGAACAAAGAGAAAAGATGTAAGGTTTTCAACAACGTAAAACAAGTTCTTGTTCTACATGTGGCTAAGCTTTCCAGGTTTCGCAATAACTAGTTGAGGAAAACGCGTTATTTAAGAACTTTTTTCACTCAAATAGTATTCCTGTGGTGATGCCAGATTTTCTGGAGTGTTGACTCACGCAACTCCCTGAAATGGATTATAGAAACTATTCTCCAAATGGACGTGATTTTGTGCAGAGTCCTTCGCATTATGACACTTATGTGGAAAACCCGTTGAAAGATGACAGCAACTACAATCCTTTCGATCCTTCTCTGTTCAACAACTTATCACAAGAAAGCGGGTTCGCTGACCCGTTGCCATGGAACTGTAGTGAGCATCTCAAATTTTTAGACGACATGAAGGATTACTCTGCACCAAGCCAAGTAGTAGTTCCGATAGTCTACTGCATTATCTGCGTCGTGGGGCTGATTGGAAACGGTTTGGTGAGACACTAGGACTTCATGCTGTGTTGTTAAATTGTTTTTGCTGTATTTGCGTTTTCAAAAATTCCAAGTGTTTCTGCCAGTGCTATTACATCTATCCCTTCAAGCAAAGCCAGACAAATGAGTTTAATTATCATTTAATGTCCAGAGACACACACCTTTCAGTTTTTGCAAGCTTCATAACAAAAAAGAATAAATATCTCCAGTTTTAAACTTTTAATTTTTATTAACTAATGTACCCTCTGTTAAGAACACTGATTTTAGAACAAAAAGAAAGAGAGATAACAGACAGTAAGGATTGTGCGAGGAGAAACGTGGAAGGGACAAAAAATGTAACATGCAGATGGGGCAGCTAAATCAGTTATATCCAAGGCTAGAAAAAAATTGATTTCTAAACTATACAATATTGCAGCTTTTTGGCCGTTTTGATAGGTTTGGGCCAGAAGACAAATGTTTGTACGCTAATTAAACAGAACGAGCCTCAAACTATCGAGGGCTAAGGCCCGTATTTGCTGATTGAGCAGTAACTCGAGCAGATGTCTACTGTGGAAGTGGAAACCGTTGAAGTTTGTTTATTATCTCTATCCTAGTAATTCCAACTAGGGTGCTGCGTAACCAAACTTTTCAGCAAGACAAACACCATAAAAGAATGTAAAAATCACATCAGGGTGTCGTATTTCACCAATTTACTTATCAGAAATGCTTTACCACAAGTTTCAAATAGCTCAACAAGGATGAGGCAAGTATAAAACGAAAGTTGAGAATGAGCCCTTTGCTACAATTGTGAACCTGGTAGATGTGTGCTCTTAGACTTAAATGAAAGAAGCTTAAGCCCAATTTTATACAACCGCATTCAAGATCATTATCTGCATGAAGACCCTAAGCGTTAATAATCTCTGGTCTTATCCTTTAGTCCTCCACCCATCTCGTAAACCACCCTGGAAAAAATGAAATTGGCCATGTAGATCTGTTGTCAATCATAGCTATGCAACATTATCTTATTTACGAGTCAACCATGGAAATGTACTAGTATCCCTGCTTTCCCTACAGTTAAAATTGGGATTCCATGAAAACTATAAACAGGAGCAAACGAATGCCTAACAATAGAGTAGTGAAAATAATAGTAATTATTGTGTAGTTTATAATGTAGCCTATTGTTTCAGAAGAATTATCATACTACAGAATACCACCGAAGTGATGAACACAATCAGCTCAGAAAGTAACAAAGTTCGTTTTTTTATTTCAGGTGATGTTTGTCATATTTGGAAGCAAAGAAATGACCAAAACTGTTGCAAATATTTATATTTGGAATCTTGCCGTGGCTGACACTCTGTTCTTGGTCACTCTTCCGTTCAGCTCAACTCAGAGAGTTCTTCAGTCGTGGCCGTTCGGAGCTGGCATGTGCAAGGTGCGAACAACTGTAAAACCCTTAGTTTGTGCGTTGTATCACGTTCCACCGTCTCACCATGATACATTTTTGCACTAAATGGGATACAATTGAAGTGTATAACTTTGCAACATCAGCGATCAAGGTTTTCTTTTACGAGTATTAGCTCCAGCAGCCAGTAAAAGTATGCATGCAAACGAGTTACGTTTGCTTTACAAAAGAACATCAAACCACTGTAAGCACTGTTAAAAAGGAAAAGGTTCTCTAAATCAGAACCCAGATAATTTCTGATTCGAGTAAACCACTTGCCACTAAAGCAATAAAAGGGTTTCTTGTACCGGTACAATGCTGTAAATATGTATTTTAGGCTACGTTTGTACAATTACAAGATGTATGCTGTAATATAAGAAAAATTAAAATGCCTAAAAACAAACTACCTGGGGTGATACAACAGTAAAATGTTAACTTTGAGCAAATAAAAAATCAGAGTTAGCGGGCTGGACAACCGGGCAATTGCCCCCTCGCCCCGAAATTTTCAAAAACATTTTGAAAGCGCCAAAACCTTTTTAGTTGTTAGGTAAAACAACAAGTTGCAATCATTTTGCACCACCGAAATTACCACCTGATTGCGGCCCTGGTAGGTAGGATGCTGTGATTGATGCATTAGTGAAAGCAGATGTTTTCTTACTTCTTCACCCATCGACATCTATTCCATAGCTACGATTCACAGTGACACAGTACGAACTATACTTCAATTGCTTTACTTTTTTGATAAAGTAGCTTTCGGTTGCACAAGTAAGTCAAAAATACTTCTGCTTCTCATATCTAAAAATTTCCTTTTTTGTAGAAAAGTGTGTTTGTGAAACATGGTCGTGTGGATAGCTTCGAGGGTTGTTTGCCGGGTGTTTTCAAGCATGTTGCACCGCACTTCTTGTTATAAAGATCTACAGCAAAACTTTAAATGGGCAAAAGCAAACAGCATTCCTATACGTCTTGACAAAAATCGCATTAATTCTGTTCAGAGAGTCAAGTTATAAGTTATAATTATAATCCACTTACGACAAAAATGCGAGACGAAATACCGCAAGTGTTTGATTGGCGCATAGTTCTGATGCTGCGCTTTGACGCAATTTATTCTTTCATGACTCATGGGCGTCAACGGCTTTCTCTGTTTTGCCTTCAGCAAAGTGTGTTGGTTGGTACAAAGTAAACTGACAACCTTAACACCGTTTGGTTTGATTTCAAACTGGGAGAGGTGTAATCAGAAAAAAAGTTTCGAATGGTTTCTGAGATGGCCATAGAAAAAAACTGTAACACAAATACCGTGTATTTTATGCCTTCGGCGACCAAATTAAGGTACAGTATACTTTCTGTTTGATCTTTTCTGCGAAAAACTCGTCGGAATTGTTGGCAAGCTACCCTTACGGGTAACATTTTAGCATGAAATGAACACCGGTGGCAGTAAATAAAAACCCGGAAATTTGCCATCCTTGTGAGATGGCAAATAACCGGGTTTTATGGTGTTAATAATACAAACGACTATTTTCATTATAGTCTGTCTTATGGTGTTAATAATACAAACCACTATTTTCATTATATTCTCAATAATTTGCAACTTATTTGCAAACCTTGATGTTCAAGTGATTGATTAATCTATCATCTCCTTTATTTGCACCTTTTCACTTCGGTTTGCCGTGGCCTACCTAGTAAACTTCACTTTATGCAAAAACAATGCGAGACCTTGTATTGACATATCGTCCCGTATTTTGCGCTATTTTCACAAATGAAAACTTTCGCGGTGATCAAAAACAACCCTACTAAATGAATTCCTTCCGCGCGCTGCGAGACAGGCATACAGGTCAGCGTCAGTCAACCAGAACTCCACAAATTTCATTCAATTTCCCAAGCTCAAGCCACTTGCAGTGGTGTAGCCAGCCAAAAAAATTGGGGGAGACAAAAATTTTGATTTCAGGCTAGCTACAGTATTTTGTTTGGGATACCGCCTCTCAAAGCGCAAAATGACTAGATATTCTAAAAATGTGGGGGGCATGCCCTCCTGACCCCCTGGCTACGCCTATGTCCACTTGTACGGTTTTCACTCACGTTAATTATTTTTATCATTTCTTCGAATTTTTCAGACAGTGTTTGCTATTGGATATTAGTTTAAGTCAAGGCATCATCATCGAACGCCCACTGAACAACACTAGTCGAATTGCAGCTATTCGTCCAAGACGTAAAAAAACTTATGAATGATATTTTCTTATAAAATGTAACTGAAAAGTTTTTAAATATTTATTGTGTAAGAACATGAAGATATGAAGTCTGTTACCGGTTAACTCTTGAGCTGATACTCACAGTGCAAACAATGGAGATTCCTAGGTTCGTGCGTCTTCTTGAAATAGCTGCAGACAGCTGGGGAGTCACGGGTCATTCGACATGAAAGCTTGTGCTGCTCAGGTTTAAGTTTGTTTGCTATGAGACCGGTTTAGAAATATCTGTCAATTGCTCAAGATTTTTGTTGGAGAAATGCAGTTATCAACAGTGAAGGGTTTGATGGCAGAAAGGTGCATGGCATAACGTTTTCATTTCAATAGGTGTTCACTTCATGTATAATCAGATGTTCAACTTTTGAGAGACTAAATGTATTTTGAGAAGCTAAATGATTTTATGCAGCTCGTCTTGAGCAAAAAATCTTTCTTTGCGAAACAACTGGTAAGTTCAACATCTTTTTAAGTTTTATGAAAGATTTCTCGCAAGCGCACAAACTCTTCAATAATTTTTCTTACCAGGGAAAATGTCTCTCAAGCACGCTTCTAGCAGGTTTGTACCACCAACTTGTATGTTTTTAAGCTGCAATTGAACACATAAATTGAAGCTTGCTTTCGTAAGCAGGCCTATGCCTGTTATTATCCATTTGCTGCATCCTCTGGCGGGTATTCTTGAACTCTGTTAATTCGCTTTGGTCTGCGTATAGAGGCCTTACATAAAATGAAATTTGCGTGAGAGACTATTGCACCTTACCCTGAATTTCGTATCGCCATTCCGTGTGTATGAGTCGACGCCCAGCATTGTTGGTACAATGGAACTCAAGCTTCGCTTGCTTCTTACAAGTTGCAACGCTGTTTTTTTCAGATTGTGGAAGCTGTGAAATATCTCAATTATTTTGCAAGCATCTTCTTCCTCACTGCCATGTCGATCGACCGTTACATTGCCGTGGTTTACGTCGTTACCTCCAACAAGTGGCGCACGAGCAAGAATACATTTTTTGTATGTTGTTTGTTCAACATTTTTAATGCCCCTTAATGAATTTACGACGTTTGTGAAAATCACTGCACAATGCTGTCTCTTTGTAGATTAAACATTTCGGACATAATTCTGAAATTTAATCCTTGTATTTCTACAAGAGGCCCAGCCATGCAGGATTTTTGATTGGGTAAGAGCAAACGACGGGGACCAGTGGTAATTGCCGAAGCCCCAAAATGTCACAAAATTTTGTAAGTTTATTAAAAACGGTGAAGAGAAAACAAAGGACATCTATCAGAACCCAACTTCCACGCAAACACGCGAAACACGTCGATGTTTACAATAAACTTGCTTAGTCTTTTGGCAAATTGGTACATTTTTCCTTTGAAATAGGAGTCTTGGTAATCGTGGCCCTCCCCTGACTATGACTGTGATTACCACTAAAAAGCTAAGCTGCTTGTTGGACGTGTTTCTACATTTATCGGCATCCCGAGTAAAGGAAAAGTGGTGCTAACCACTTGAAATTTTGATGGCGTGATGAGACCTTTGGTGTAGTCTTTATAGGGAAACCCGGCCCCTGGAAACGTTCTTTACTCACCTTTTGTGAAATAGGGATTGCGTTGGCGTTTCCTCACTGTCTTTTACTGCGGCACTCATTTTTCTTTGACAATATGACAGTGGTTCTTAGCCTTTACAAACACGCCGAACCCTTACGTATAGTTTTCAAAGCTTTTGTCGAACCCCGTTTTTGCCCAATATAACAAAGTAAAAATGGGTTACTGAAATCAAATGACCTTCGTAGAACCCCTGAAACAGCTCTGTCGAACCCCAGGGGTTCGATCGAACCCAGGTTAAGAACCACTGCGTACGACATGCCTTTTTCCCCGGGGTGTTCCTATTTTTGTTTTTGACTCTCCACCACTGGATGGAACATTATTTTTTAATTGGGTAACTGAGGACCTCTTCGCCATGAGGTCCGAGGCATGTGAGCTATAATCGTATTAAATAGACGTGAACCTGAAAAGATCATGAGAACCACCTGTGAAGCTGACAGTCTAACACGTTCACAAAGTTGAAGTGGTTAGCGAAAAAGAGGCATTTAATTTGTAGTTTAGTCGCCAGCTACGACCGTGCAGACACGACATATAATACTTGGCAAACACAACCAGAGTTGTTACTGATTTTCCAAAGCACATGTTTGTAAACCTGAACGTTTTCCTTACGTTATGCACAGCTTTGATTCTTTGTGAAAAAACTTTAGATGGGGTGCGAAAATCTTTTCTTAACTTGAAGCAGTAGACCGCGTTATGTTTGGTGAAAATCTAGAAAAGAAATTGGTTGAAAATTTTGTGTTAAAAAGCATTCGCTCATGAAAAGAAACATGAAATGGGAAAAGATTTTTCGAGCTTTTTCTACAGATGTAGTTTAGATGAAACCGTTAGGCATTCACCAAGTATTACTAAAATGCGATGCCCCGTCACAATAAACCCATGCAATTAACAAGAATTTCAGCAAGGAAGTTTTTTTTAAGTGCTGCAGCTGTGTTTTACAAGCTTTATAATGAAGTTTTACCTGTAAGGAGGGAGAAACAGCTTGATCTGAAAAATTGTCACTGGCCCAATGTCTGTAGCTGGCTTAGTTCATGTAAAGTGGAACTCTATCGTTAGAAATTAGAAGAATTTTGGTTGGGCAAAAAAAGGTCAACCAGTTTTCAGGACCTCACGGTTTTCAAACGCCTGTTGCCCTGATTCGCCCGATTTTCACACATTTTTCAGCAATAGGGGCTGGCCACCCTCACAGAACCGTCGTCTTCTACGCCAATGTCAAATATTAATAATTTTTCGCGATTATAGTGGTTTCATACTCACAGACTACAGCTAGCTTGTAGTTGATCGCTTACTATGCATCTTAGGAGTTTTTAACTTCAAAAAAATAGCGAGAGCTTGTTGATATCAAGCAAGTTGCTGACTTTAATTTTGTCTTTTTTACTTCAATGCATACTTCAGCTTACATTTTCACGCAGATCTGTGCTTCCATTTGGATAGTATCGTTGGTGATGGTCGTTCCGTTACTAATATATACAACCCTAGACCAGGGTAAGCGACATTTTCTTTAGCCTTTTTTACTTTGGACGCAAATGTCCATCATATGCTTTCTGCGTTGGTATTGCTGACGAATTTGGCACCGAAGTTATAATGAAGTCTACTGAACGACGTAGCTCTGCAGAAGGTGCAAACTGGACAATTACGTCCAAATTGTAAAAAAATTATCAAATTTGAGCCAAGAACCTATTTTGTAATTTCTAGATTGTGCAGAATGTTTTGCCACCCATGGCATTTTAATTTGTTGCGGACCTGCTGTTGTTATCAAAGCGTACCGTAAACGGTCAAATACACCAAAATTTCTCCTAGACGAGAAGTCTTCTTCATCTTTTGAGCCAGTTATTCTAACCACTGCTTGGCCGCACTAGATCTCGGGGCAGATGTTGAGCAGCCATTCGATAGTCTCATCGTCCAGAACCGTCAGGCCGTGCAGTCCATGAAAAGGTCGATGGATTGGACATTGGAGGACAACACGGTCGACGGCTTGTTCTTCTGCGCCACACTCACAGGCCGCAGAGGAAGCCATACCCCATTTGTACAGACAGGAGCACAAAAGCCCGACACCGGTGCGGAGGCGGTCAAGCCGGACCCAGGATCTTCTTAGGAGGGTCGCTCCGGGGGCTATTTGCCGGTATCGGGTATTAAAATGCTGAGTCTTGTGGGACTGTCCGCCCACCCCGCGTTCCATTGGTGATCCGCCAACTGCGCCGCACGTATGCTGTTGTCAGATAAACTAACGAGTTGTTGTGCGGCAGGTACAAATGGGTGCGCGATTTGAGGCGCCGTGCGTTTGCACTCGATGGACGGGTGAGTGCTGAGTGGAGCAGGTGTCCAGGCTCCATGGCATGGCGTGCTAGAGACAGTGTGGCTCCTTTGCGACGAAGCTCAGCAGGTTGGATGCCTGCGAGGATTGAAAGGCTGTCCGCTGGTGTAGGACGCAGGCATCCAGTCACGATTCGCAAGGCGTCGTTGATGGCGGGGTCGATAAGGCGGGTATGAGCACTGCGACACTAGACAGGAGCGCAGTACTCTGCGGTTGAATGCACCAGGGCCAGGGTGGCTGTTCGCAACGTTGTTGCTCCAGGACCCCAACCGGAGCCAGCGAGCCGTCTCATGAGCGCGACGCGTGATGTCAGCTTCTTGCGAAGTGACTCAAGGTGTCATCGATACGTGAGCAACTTGTCCAACGTTACTCCAAGGTACTTGGGCTCGCAGCAGAAGGGCAGGGTTTCGTTGTTGAAGTTGACTTTTAGCTCACTTTTAGCTTCCTTGTTGTTAAGGTGGAAGGCTGCCGACACCGTTTTTGTAGTGCTGAGCTTTAGTTTCCAAGTCTGGAGGTCTTCACCTACGGTTGCCATGTCCTTGTACGAGAAGTGAAACTGGCCTTTTTTCATAGGGTAAAATGGAGTGCACTGAAAAGTAAACGCTGTTGTGTTTGCTACTTTTTTTGAAAAAATACATACGCTTGTTTTAAGAATATTTGTTGACATTTCCGAAGTCTATTTAATTTTGAGCCAAGACGGCAAGCGTTTCGGTTCATGAAGTTAGTTTTTTCAGGTGACTTTCAACGTTTTGTATTTTCAAGGCTTCTTTTCATGCAAAGAATCGATCACGCTGAATATAGCAGAGAATATATTTCTCCTACTGGATGGAAATCCTCAGTTCGTATTCAATCAGATTTATGACCTTCGGGATTTTCAATGTCAGCTACTTCATTTTATTGCTGGTCACAGTGTGATTTTCAGTGTTAGCCACCTCGAAAAGTCAAGGTTTTCTTAAAATGCCTTTTGCTTGGCATCACGATAGTACACAACAAAATCTATTCGATTTCAACACTGATGATTTTTTATTACAGCGTTTGATGTAGGTTTGATCATTTTCATAATGAAACAACAATTTCTTTGACACACAAAAGTGAAATTAATTTCAATCCTTTTTTCGCCAATTTTGAAGCAGTGTTTGGTCTGTTAACGACATTGTCATTTAGTTTCGAATTAAAACATTAGTTTTTTTCGTAACCCGAAAAACATATAAGGTAGCATATCAGTCTGCAACATTTGCTTCGTTTTAACTGATGAATACATACAGTGAAAACAGAAGCTTGTCTTGACGCAACGAATCGGTTGTACGTTGGGTACGTTTTTTGTAATTGAAGCATTGAAGCTTTAATCAGTATCAGCTTTTTACAGATATATGTGCTCTGGTGTTCAATTCGTCAGACCCCTTCGATACTGCGTATGACTACCAATATGACTGCGAAACAGGATCCATTTTGAGCAAATCGCAGTTTCAAGATCTGGGATTGATTCCTGTTGGGGGTAGGTCGCCAAAACGCTTGTAGTCATTGCATCTGCTGTGCGCAGGCGAAAACGAAACGGCAAACACAGTCCATGGATTCACGTGCTATACAGTTTAAGCCGAGTAGACATAGCCCCGGCAAATACGCAACAAACAAATTTGGGAAAGGGTAAAAGTTTTGCTGCTAATGGCGTCATCTAAAATCACGGCTTGATACTGGTATATGGTCAGGGGGCGTGATAAATTGTGACGTATTTCGAGACCGACCTCACAAAAAAATTGTGCATTTCTGTGTAGATTTTGCTCTGTTTATTGTGTTGTTATACATTGTTATCACCCAGCGTTTTTCATTTCACACTTCTACGTTTTTCTGTGGCATGCTGTCATACATTTCCTATAACGTGATGGTCAGTTTTGTGTTTTTTGTCTTTGTACGTCAGACTGCTCATTGTTTCTTGTCATTGGTAAGATGCATGTAATATGTGGTTAAAAAACATTGCCCTGGGGAAGCCTACTTGCATAGGTGGGCGAAACGTCGGCAAAATAATAAAATTTTCGCCAGAAGATCAAATTTATCTGCTACACTTCACGGAGTTGCGGCCCAAATTGAAAATGTTGTCCGATAACATCGTCCTCCGCTGGCAACGGCTTTGAACTACTTGCCTTTAATCACGACCATTTTTCTTGGTTACCTTCTCGGGCGTTATTTGGTTGTTGCTCTCTGGCATCTTGACGAACTTGTTTTCATTCGTACACCATGGGAGGTATTTATTTAGAAATTGACTAATCTTCTCAGTTAGGATTCCACAACCAACTTAATAGTTGGTAACATTCACGTTCTCAGCCTATACTTCAGTTCAAGGATTGAGCGTCTTACTCTGGGTCGTTTTGCATGAGAAGTTGCACTGTCCAGTTGACGGTTGTTGCATTTACCGGATTCATCTCAGCTACCTTAACGTTTTTTCTCCGTTTTTCCCGTGGAAATTAGCGGGGTTCTTATAGCTAATATCCGTAAACTTAGTCGAGTAGTGAAGATTTACAGTTGGATAGTTTCTTTGTTTTATGGACATTGCGCCAGCAAATTTGTGTTTGGTGTCTTCGGTTGTGATTATGCATGCTCGCTATTTGGAATTCGAAGTAAGTAGTCAGTGTGCACTCTTTATTTTGTTGTGCATTCTTTATTGATATTGTCCGTATAAGGCTTATCTAAGTCTAAAACTTATTTATAGAAGAATCTTCGGGAGAACCGGCTGTTTCCGACAGCTACCCAGATTACGACTTGTATGACCAACGACTACCAAACGCCAATTGGACGATATGTCGTCACAAGAGTTCCAAAACCTTTCATGTCTTCATCATTTTCACAACAGTTGTTGGATTTGTGATTCCCTTCTTCGTCATTTGCATCTGTTACACCTTGATTGTCATGAAGCTGTTGCAACCTTCCGAAACAAGGGGCAGATCAAGACAGGTAACGGTTTTCTTATAGGATTTCGGACAGAGGACATATTTTCAAAACTTCCTTTTTCGCGTAGGAGCCATGTGCACCTGACGAAATTTTACGTCAAAGCTTAATTTTTTCAATGGGGGTCATCCATACTTGGTTCAAGTAAAGTTGACCAGTAAACAATGTGTAAACAGCATTTATTGAAAATACTTTTTAGCCCGCTACATAAGCTTAGTTAAAGTAAAAACTAAACGATTTTTTGTATTTTTAAAGTATAAACTAAATAATTTTTTTAAATTTTGGTTGGAACTTGGAAAGTATTGATAGAAACCTAAAAAATAAAAAATGAAAAGTCCGATTCTTCCAGGTGTAAAGTCTACAGTTTGCTTTAGATTATTTTATTTTAAATTCTGAAACTGCTGCCTTGTAGACGATCTTAGTATTGTGTAGTGTAACCCTTCAAGCAGTTGCAAACTGCCAAAAGTAAGCGATTCTTCAATTGAAACGAAAATGCATTAATGTCCGCTCAACAGATTTCTCGAAATGCCACATGTTCCGCTGAATAAATTATGGTGACAGTGATTAGAGCACCGTCAGACTTCCAGCAGCTGCAATATACGAAGTAATCACTGTTTGTTGCAAAATATCGCTTCTTATGCTTGCTGTGTTATTGTAAGTTTCGTAAGTTTTCAGTGGCCGAAAAAGTATCACTACGCCTATTTTAAGTCTGATGTGTTTGTGTACTGAAGCGGAAAAGTTTTCTGCTCCACCAACATCACGTAACCTTTTTCATCAAGGCCGAAAGAACAAGACGTAAGGTGACACGGATGGTTGTGGCCCTGGTGATCACATTTTTTATTTGTTGGTTGCCTTTCTACGTCTGGCATCTTCTTCTGATACCTGGAATCATAGTTAGGCATGGCGTTTGCCACAATGTCAGGGACTTCACCTTCTGTCTTGGATTTGCCAACAGGTAGCTGGATCATTTTGCTTTATATTTTGTGATGATCTAGAATTCACTGCTGCAATACAGGTTTGTCATATCGTTACACGCTGGACCTGCAGATTTGGTCAGTAGCTGGAAGGTTGAAAAGCAAGCCAAAGAACTTAGTTTCAAATTTTGTGATACTATTATCCATTTTTCCTTGCATGTGATTAATTAAGCATTGCCAATTGCTTGAGTTATGATGAAAAGTTCCTTCGATCATTCCCAGAAGGTGACAACGCAAGTCTATCAACTGGAGAAAAAATCCGTAAGGCTTGCCATGACTAACCTAAATGCTTAGAGTTAGTAGCAACGTTTGGACAACAAGTTTCACTACATTGCGGATTTTAAACCTAATCCTTTGAAGCTTTCGACACGGTACTTGAATCTTGAAGTGTTAGCGCAGTTACTTAACATGACAACTTGTCAAGCTTTGCACACGGTAACAGACGAACGCAAAGCGTTAAAGAATCTTTGTTGAGGGCAACTTACATTTGCAACGTACACTACATTTCAACAGCAAACGCACTATTGGTGCTTTCGCTCAACTTCACGTGACAGTTTTGCGCGTGGTGAGAGGCGAATAAGTGCACAAACATGTTTATAAAGAAAGAAATTTTGCAGTTGCATTTTATCCTTGTCAACAACTACCACATCAATGTCAGAAACAATATCAAAAAGTGCCGGTGAGATTTATAACACACACAGTGCTGCTCTAAATCTTTGTTTGTTCCATTCAGAAATGCAGGCTACATCATTGCAAAATTGCGGTGCGTGGAGGACGTGATCGCTTAGGTGTCATCGTTTGGAATTACTATAACTACGTTAAACAATGCCACGATGCCAGCTGCTTCATCATGCGTAAGATACAGACAAAATGCCACCCAGCGCTTTCAGCCATTGATGATGAAAAACGCAAACACTACCGTAAACAAGGCAGGTTAAGCTTGTTGAAAAATACCTTGTTTACAACGAGTGAACTTGCGTACTTTTCCCTCGTTGACCCTAATACGTCAGCGCAAGCTGGGACTGAAAACGTAAGAAGCTCTAAACACGGAAGTGTGGAGAACCTGCCGCTGATCTGCATATATTCTAGTCAAACAAAATAACATTCCTGTGTCTCCCATATGAAATGTGCTTGTCGCACAGGGTTATGTTGTGTTTCGCTTTTACAAGATTGTGCTTTGCAGACAATTTTGATTGTTTGCAAAGCAATTAAAATTCCATTAACGCGGAGGTTCCCAAACTTTCTCTGGCCATGTACCTCTTCAGCGTTTCGATAGATGAGCATGTACCCCTAATAAAATTTCTTATGACAAAAAAGCTGAGGAAAATAACAAAAATATATTTACCAGTAAGCATATAATAATTGTTAAAAATAATATTCAATGATACATGTATAAATAATTCGAAATGAATAATATACAGTATAAACATATTTTCCCTTCTATTGCTAACCTTAAATGTACCCCTTCAGATAGGCAAATGTACCCCAAGGGGTACATGTACCCCAGTTTGGGAACATCTGCATTAACGTCTGAGGTATAGCGGCGCTGGTTGCTGTTGGTAGTCCTGACCAAGCGATAGGTAGCAAATGCAAACACTGGAATTTCAGCGGGTTCGCTAAGAGTAAACAATTTAGTCATAAAAACTTTAGCAGTTGGTTTTAACTCAACGGTTGGCTACCATTGAGATTTGCTAAATTTTAGGTGAACAGTTTAGAATGTACAGCAACACTGCAATTGCATTTTACAAACGTCTCATATGAGTGATAGCTTGATTTCAGAGCTTTCCAGCTATGGAAGTTTCTGATTATTAACATTAACGTTGCAGGCGGTGCTTGCCATAATCATATTTTGCTTCAAAGACTTTGTAGATGGTGTTCGTTTAAGTTTTTCTCAGCCAAAACCTGCAAGATTAGCTGAAGCACATCTTCAGCAGTTGTTTTAGCCTGCTTTACTTTGCATAGACCATCATAAAATTGCTTATGGCGATTCAGTCATTCGCGCAACGTTGTAAAGTCAAAAATTACTTTGTACCGCATAAACATATAATTTTGAACAACGTTTACGCGTTTATATACTTGATAAAGCTCCTGTATCGTAAAACACAAGAGCTCTGAAACTTCTTGTAACTTTCCCGAAGCTTCATAAGCCAGCTTGATCAGAACTCTAAGGCAAACAATCATTTAAGTCAGGGGTCTCCAAACTACGGCCCGCGGGCCAAATCCGGCCGGCGAAGTCATTTCATTCGGCCCGCGAAGACATTTTTTCAAGGATGAAACAATAATTTATGTACTAAACATTTGTTGATTTGTCAGAATGCAACATATCCCGAAACAACCACATTAGTTAGGTAATATTCCGGCGCTCGAACTGTTGTGTAATAGTTTATGTGACCTTCCGACAAAAACGTTTTGTGACCCCTGATTTAAGTGAAGCTCAAGGGCGTGGCAAAATCTTATCGCTGTGTCTATCTATACACTTGTAAAAGTTATAAGACTTCAGTTTTAAGGAAACAAAAGGTGAAGCGTTTCTTCACTCTCCATACATTTGCTTTCCAAAAATATTTGGTTTTCTGATTGCTCTAATATTTTTTGTTGAAACTTGAAAGTTTGACTCCGATTATTTCAAAGTCGCTACGTTACTTTCGCCAGTAAACTGTATAAACGTTTGTCAGTGGCAGTCGTGCTCGTTATCTCATGGTAAATAGATGCATTCTTGTTTGTACGTTAGAATGCGTGCCATGCAGCAAACAATGTCATCAGAACACATTACACGATATTAATTTTTCTGTTGATGTTTAAATTTAAGATGCTTTTTCAGCTGCTTAAACCCAATTCTGTACACCTTTCTTGGACACAACTTTCAAGAGCGACTAAGAAAGAGCATTGCAATCTCTCTTCGATCTTTTTCGTTTACAAATTTCACAAGATATGCCACCAACACTGTGAGGTTAGTGAACGCTTCCAAGTAGCTGAGGTGCACGTAGTTTTATGCTTTACGTCTTGGTTACTTTCCGTTAACTAACACGTTCACAGTTATGTCAGATTTCTATGCGACATGTACGTCTTACATGGGATGAAATTCGCTGCTTGTGGAGTCGCGTTAATTTTGTCAAGTGTTCATTGTTTTCGCTTTCGTCATGCTGCATTAAGTAATAGCAATAAAGAAGCTCACATTTTCTCATATGCTGTATGGGAAGCTTTAAGTTGATCAAACTGGGGTGGATGCGATATTGGACTCTGAGTCATGTACTATTGGCTGTGAAGGATTTGGAGACCGGTTCGCCCACGCACAAGTATCTTTACAAAAAAGTTGGTTCTCCTGCTAAAATCTTACAAGCTGGTAATACCACTTTTTTGAAAATTGCAACGTATATATAAATAAAAATTAGCGAACTTAATGCTTAGGTGCTGTCTTGTGTCAAACCTATAACAGGTTCCTAGAACAGCTACTGTCAAAACCGCTGTCTAATGTACGGTATTTGATTTCGAAAATGAACTACAGCGTTTGTAAACAACTTTTATGAAGGTACAGCGATATACTGAAGGATGATATCATAAAACAACATAATTTCTACTCTTTTTCTATACAATTTATAGGCGTAGTATGGCTGCTTTGGCAAATTTTTTTTCGCACGCTACGCAGAAAACTATTATCCTTGTAAGAGGATTGTTTTCCTTTTCAGAGCAATTGCTGTATTAATTTGAAACAGTGCTCTCTGCCGAGAATGTTTTATTAGGAAAGGTTTGCGCGTAAATTTGGTACTTGGTCTTTTGAATGTCATTCAGAAGCTAATCGGTTTTATTTGGCTGTAGCCTTTGCCTTTATAATTGCAGTAAACCAGAAAACTGATGATAAATTTAAATTTTCGGATTGCTCCTTTTTTAGAACCCGGAAGCAACGTTGACTCGTATTGCATCTGGTGAAATAAACAGGAGTCTCTTCTGAAAAATTTTGTGAAGTGAAAGTGATGAATTATCACTGCAACACGGTTGTCATGCAGAGCGTCGCTATGGTGTAATCGTTTTCAATTCGAAATAACTTTCCATGTGTGACCTGATAAAGTCGTTTGTTAGGGCTGAAATGAATTTCCGTAAATCAGCAAAATTTCTCTAGCGTCCTCAGAAAGTAGTAGCTAAAAGAACCTACGTAAGTCGAAGGACTGCTCGTATTCCGGCAGCAATGAACAACAAATATACAGTAAATATTCGATCACAGCTTGGTGTTTGCAATCAGACTTTAGGCCTTTCCTGAGATAGGTGCTGTTGGAGATGATGAAAACAGTGGCCCACTGGATTGGAATCCCTCCCTTGGCAGTAAGAGCGAAGGAATGAATTTTACGGAAGGTGGATCCGGGTTTCAATTTAGGCGTACTACGTACCTCGTGGTTGATTGGTTGTGTGACGTCAGCGGCGATCATTCAGCCTTGCAAAATTTCTATAAAGATAAAATGCGAAAACGCACCTGCACCCGCTGTGATTTGGAGCATATCAGCATTGTGGTTGCCCTCAAAGGGCCAGTTGTAATAGAATTAACCACAATCATCTACGCTACGCCACATGCTTAAAGAGCGTCTCTGTGACGTAATAATGGTTTATGTTGAGTGAAAGGAGCCTTAAAACTGAATAACTCTTTTAAAGAGGGACGTGCCGGTCAGCTAGATTACTAAAACAGCAAAGTTATAACATGGCAAGGAACGTCGTTCGCCTTTGTTAACATGTATAAACCACTACAGTTCAAAAAAATAAGCAGGTTGAGGCTTAAAATTTAAGCTTCACGGGCCACATAAAAAGACGTGGCGGGCCACATTTGGCCCTCGAGCCACCAGTTTGATACATGTGATCTATAACAACATTTCGTAACTGATGTAATATTTTGCTGTACCTAACAAATACATACGTTTTTGAAAATTTCGACGGGGTAATTGCCCGATTGCCCCCCCTCTGGTTGCACAGCCTGCCTATTATTAAAGATGTTGGCTTGGGGACCCTTCTAGAGTAGTGTTTTCCGGAGAACCCTCGTCTGCTAAACGTGCGTAGGAGGTGTACGATGGAAGAACAAACACTTTTATAGTATTAAATAATTAAAACCTTTTCTGAGCTCTTTTAAAATTTAAAAACGACACCGACGTTTCAGCCGACTTTTGCTGCATATTGCGGTTAGTTAAAGAAAGACACAAATCAGGCACTGAGAAAAAATTTGAAGATGATGCAGTTTATAACGAAAAAGGAAAAATACTGTACAATAAAATAGCAGGTGGTCCCTGCTATTCATTTTGGAACCCCTTAAAAATAGTAGAAGGGTTTTGACCTCCCGACACCTTGGTCCACCTCCCATTCGTATCTGTTCCCAAAACTGATCAAGGATACTTGCAGATCCACAAGGTTAGGCATTCTTTTGTTGTGGCTTTAACGGTGGGAATGCCTATTTTTTCAAGTTGCTAATCGCCGCTTGTTTTCGAGCAAGCGCTGCAAAATGATGTTTTGATCAAACCCAAAATTTCCTCGCATCCCATGATGACTCAAGGTTAAAAATATAATCTCTTTCTTTTTTCGTAAATGGTGCTAGTTCACAACGAACTTAGGTTCGTTTAGAACTGTGATGTCACCAGGGGCGTAACGAGGGGGGCACAATGTCTCGGACGCCGAATCACTGGGGCCGTCGAAAAATTCCAACAATGTCGCAAGTACTTTCTTCAATACTGTACGTTTACCCTAAAAAAACCTTAGATTCAAACATGGGGGCACCAAACTTGTTCTTGCCCCGGGCGTCATCTAACCTCCGTACGCCCCTAGATGTCACCATTGGAGAAAAGGGAGTTGTGTTGCTTAAAGAGCAGTCTTTACCACGATGTAAGTCTGCACACTTCGTTGATCTTGCAATGCTTTTGTCCACCAGGTTTTTCCGAATGCACAGTGTACACTTTGGTGGAATACCTAACCAGAGCTACTATTTCATGATCATTGCTTCATGTTAAAGGTAAAGCAGTGTGCTTTAAAGCAAAAACCATAAGCTGAACTCAAGCATCAATGGAAAGCTCCAGCCTGGTGTCAAATAGATGCGAGAGCAGAAGAAATGAGGCAATAATTCTATTTACAACCGAATCCGGCTGTTAAGCTCTGCGATGAGACGTATCACATTTTTCAGCAATATTGTCCTAAGAGATTTTTTAATACAAGTCCTCCCCAAAAAGTCGTTTACATCAAGTGAAAGGTAGTTAAAAAGCGCTTTTTCAAGAGTCAACACGGTGAGAAAATTTATTGGCATCACAACTGACTCATGGTAATATGATGCATTTGTTGACAAAATCATAAGGTCTCGAGGCATGTTTTGCCATATGCAAAGATGTGATTGGCCGTTGCCAAAAATTACAATGCATGTCTATTTATATCAGATACAAAATTAGGCTATGTCTCTGACCGTTTATCGAACATTACCAAGGAGTATGGCACCTTCTGCATGGTCGCTGAAGACAGTCTAAGTAAAGCCAACTGAATAATACATGCCTTTTTACCCATATTGGTGCTACGATGCTTAAGATATAAAGTTCCTGTAGCATTTAAATTTAAACAGTTCGTCCTTAGAACGATTTCTTCAACCAACACCACAACCAAAGTGAGTTAAATGAATTCGAATCGTGCGGTTTGACGACACCTGGCATGGATTAATTGCAATTTTCTCTATACTCCTAGAAACGATAAAATCAATAAAACTGGCCAACGTATGGAAATATTGGATCATTTTATCCATTTTATCGATTATTTCGTTTTTAGCGCCGGTTGTGTGCATACGAAAGCGTTTAATTCAGGTTGTTCTAGTTTAAGACGTTTCTATCCATTTTCGACTTGCTTCACTGTTAGTAAATTATATCTGTAAACTCAGTTTCTTGGAGTTTGATGCATTTTAATGCAGAATGAGAGAATTCTATCAAAACTGAATATGTGCATTTGAAATCCGAGTAAGTCAAGCATGCAGTCAAAAGGCAAACAAGTAATCAAATACTTTAATACAGCTATTAACAAAGTACTATAAAACTAACTGAAGATTGGATTTATAAACACCCTCGATGTATGTTTATTTAGTTTGGTAGTTCTACATACCTAATCTGTAAAAAATGCATAATTTGATGACAACAAACAAGGAAAAAAACTAAATTTTGTGCAGAGAACCAACAAAAAGTGCATTCGCATCGGATGTGGCAAACTTTAGTGACCTTGCCAAAGATGAAATAACATTCTATAACCGACTCACTCAGCTGGTTTAGTTTCGTAGAACATTATAGATATGTTACTCGATTCTACGATGCAGTGGACAAAAGTCTACGTGTGGGCAACACACAAACAATAGCTCTGCTCACCTGCTTTTTTTCCACGCCTAACTTCCAAACTGGACCGCGGCCTTACTGTTTAACGAAAGCTTTTTTAGATCAAATTTTCAAAAAACCGTTATTATTCAGCAAATTTTTTTTTCCTGAAACTATGCGAATCTTCTCCATGCTGTACTCTCTGGGATATCATCAGAAACGGGCAAAAACGTTGCAGTGGTATGCAAAGATTAACTGGGAAAACTCTTGAAAAGGTAGTACTGCCAAACTTACTTTGTTTTTTAAGCGGTGCTTATGGATGCCTGCAGGTATGTGGTTTAAATCAACTTCAATACCCCGTTTCTTCCTTTAATATGTTATATGATCTCAGTGTCGCGCTGTTTTAAATCATGAATCACAATCAGGTTCAGGGACAATTGTGTCTCGCTACAGCTGTTATTGAAAATGTTGCAAGGCATTCTCTGTAATATAAGGAAAACAATTACAGTGCATCCCAGTGAAGCCACGATGCATTGTACCAGGCGTGACTTGTGTCGCGGTTTGCATTTCCTTTCCCATGTTGTGTGTCTGCTAGCATTTCCGCTTCATGTACAGTGATTCACGAACTTGCTGCAATTACGTACCCTTACTTCGTGTGAAGTCAAACTGCAGATGTTTGCAAAGGAATTGCTTTAGTTTCCTGCGTTAAACAGCACTGGCCGACGGAGAGGGCAGGAAAGTTAAAACTCTTTCTTGTGATTTGATATAGTTGAAACACCCACGAGTCATCAGCAGTGTTTTGAAGGTATCACATACAAACAATAAAAACATGCTGCTGTAGTGAATGAGATTATCCTGTTTTGAGCTCTGCTGTTACATCTGCAACACTTATACGCTGTCAAAAGTAAAAATTTTCTCTACGAACAAGGTATGTCTGTACGAGCTCTTCACTGCTTTAAGCAGACGAAGCTTAGCTATACCTCCAAAAATGTATGTTAGGTGCTACAGCGCAGTTTTGGATCAGGACAATTTGCATGCGTCCACAAAGGCGAAAATATTGTCAAGTCACAGAAGAGAGCTAATCGGTAGCGCTGACTACATACAGAAAAATATCTACACACTGCGAGGTATCAAGCTGCAACATGGGAAAGCAGCTTTCAACTGTGTTGCGCTCATGCATGAAGGCGTGTTCATTGAAGATGTTCATAATCCGCAAGTTTCCCGCTGAACTCAATGGTTCAGCTGCCTGATGAAATCGGTTTGCTCTCCAGCGTCACGGATTAATAAGACTATTGGTGAACGACATTTTATAGTTCATCCAAGTCCATTATTTATCTTGGCCCAAATGCCCCGAATTATCCTTCATCCAATCTGTCCTACTCGTATCAATCTAGCGGGCAAACACAGGTTTGAATGAGATCAGAAAGTAAATCATAGGTGTTGAAAACCGTAACAATTCTTTTTTGCGTAGCGAGAAGATCTACAAAGATCGTCCCAAGCTGTGTTTTCGTGAATGCGTTTTATAAAACTTTGCAAACGTACCACTTGCAAAAGGCAACAAAACTTAGTAAACGAACCTCAGATTGAAAGAAGATATCATTTTCTGGAAAAGACGATCTGCTTCTCTGTTTCATTTGTAAACTGCAAATTTAAACTACTCCGAAGGAACAATTAAAGTTATTATTGTAACATCTGCCGTATAGTTTTGAAAATGTGTCGTCTGCAAAATTTTGTTTTAAAAAGTCTGCAGCTACTTCGATCAACAAGCATCTTGGTTTGCACCTTTTTCAAGATAACTTTTTTGTGGATATATAAATTACATTGCATTACATTATGAAAGTGAACATACAGTCACATCTATAAAATGGTCGTGCTATCTTGAGAACACCTAGAATTCATTTCTTCACTCTGGACAATTTTCTCACGGTAATTAATTTTCATAGCTCATTCGTAGCAGCTATAATTCTTCATAGTACATGATATGAAATAAAAAGCTGAAAACAAGCTAAAATCTATCAACTTCGTTGAACCAATCCGATTGACACTCGCCGTTTATTTCGTACATTGATTAACGACAGGCCCGCAACGAGGGGGTGGGCAACCGGGCAATACCCCCATCGAAATTTTAAAAAGCGTGTTTAGCTGTTAGGAACAACAACAATTTACAGCCATTTTGACCCCTCAAATTACAATCATTTTGTCCCCCCCCGAAAATATCAGCTGGTTGCGCTCTGATTCAGGAAAATACAGTTCAAACAAGTACAGTAAACCTCGGTTAATCCGGATTCGATTTAACCGGCGATTTTATCCGGTTAAGGCGAAGATCCGGATTAACCGAAGATGGCTGTTTCTGTAGCCTGACGTCATTTCGGTACTGAGATATCCGTGAGAATCGTTTAAAATTGAACACATTTACGACACAACAGCAGATGTTCACAGGAGCAAAACGAATTTATTGATGTATTTACAATGGTACACCAGATTAGTTATCGCCATATCCAGGCAGTTATGAACAATCTTAAGTTAATAAATGTAGATTACTTGGCTGCGAAAAAATCTGGGGTTTCGGACTGATGCATATACTTTTTACTTTATTTGGAAGGTAATGCCTTCAAACATCTTACCGAGTACAACACGCTCAGGGGCAATGCTCTACACTTCACAAACAAACTCAACACTAATCAAAACACTGAAACCTGGTGCGGCGACGTTCCTTCAGCAATATTTTCAACGTGATAAGCTATGCTCGTGTGTGACGCAGTAATCGTCTCTACGATTAGTCGAATGTTGCTTGCAGTTGCTGCTGCTGTTGTAATAATCCTAAATGTTCGCTGTTGATCGTGAGCACGCATGTGTTGCGTCTGAAAGCTGCCGAATCTTTCCTAGGGACCAGTCAGTGCACTTACTTCATTGAAAAATTCGGATTACGAGATGTGAAAAGAGCAGATTTTATCCGGTATTGGCGAAGATCCGGATTAAAAAATCCGGATAAACCGAAGATTTTTATAAAGAAAAACGAATGAAATCATTCGTACCACCAGTTTCATCCGATTTTGGCGAAGATCCAGATTAACTGAATCCGGATTAACCGAGGTTTACTGTATTGTTTCAACAGTGGTGTACGCAGAAAATTTTCATTGGGGGGTTTATTCAGTGGCTTATGGTGGTCATTTGCATTTGGTGTGCTCTGTTTGTGACGTCACAATTTGAAGTCATATTCATTTTCCCAAACCAACGTTTTGGCGAAGTTTGTTTACATAATATTCATGCTCTTTTACGACACGCATCCCGTTATTTCATGTGTCATTGAACTGAATATGAACTATCAGTGCTCAAGTTAGGATATCGGAGGAATATAAGCTCAACGCTACGACACAGCAGCTCATAACTGCAAAAATATCAGACTGCGCGTTAAAACATGGGAGCAAAATGCACTCATCACTTCGGCAGAAATAACTGCAAAATCAGATGCGCTAATGCCTCATGGAATACAATCAGTCAAGCACAGAAAGTGACAGTGTGCGGCTGGACTGGCTGGCGCACACCACGGTTTGCAAGATCGAATCTTGCTAAACTACACAAGAATTGAGAATGCGCATGAAGTACGCAAGAAACTTTCATTTTTTTATGTATAGAAATCCAGCAAACTTTTTGTTTTCGTTTTTCCTGCTGAAATATTATCATATACATGAATGCTTCTATATTAACAACTGCTGTTTTTGAGCTCATGCAACAGTTCTACCATGCTGCCGAAGTCGGTAATGTAGCCAATGCAGTCAGCGCATGCGATGAACAGCCATAACAGACAAAATAAAGACAATTGTTTCGAAAAAGTGAATTATCGCGGAACACAATCTTAAACATGCATAGAGGACGAAAAGTCTGCAAAAAGTGGGGAGATGGTTTCTGGATGCAGACGACAACCCAGATTCCCACCAAAACCTAATTATTACTTTTTGGCCCATTTACAATGTTCCTTGAAATTTGCATGCAAATTCATTCCGTCGTATTGGCATTAAGTTGACAAATTAACAAGCAAAGAATATGCGAAAACAATTAATCTCCTTTGCGCAGGTAGTTAAGTTTTTGTAAACTATCAAGCTCAAGGGGAGGTTTTAACCCCAACCCCACTTGCGTACGCCCTTGTGTTTCAAAGTACCGGATGTTTTTCTTGAGCAAAATCATTAAAACCTTTTGCGTATTACGCAGCCGAGCGGAAACACCTGCTCACAGCAAGAAGATGGAAGCAAGCAACTGTGACCCCGAAAGTGGAATGAAAACAAGTCAACCACTCTGCTTGGTACGTCATCTAGTGCCGGTACATCCTATCACTAGATTTAGATTAGCGATGGGTGCAGTTGGGAAAGAGTTACCATGTGCGCTTTAACATTTTCAGAATACAGTTTGACAAAGAATGAAAAGCAAAAAATCTCATTTGCTGAAAAAAAGTAATGGGTGTTGTTGGGGACAACCGTTTAAAATGTCTTCTGGAACCAATACTAAGGCCGGCTTGTGTTTTATGTTTATGTATAGATTGCGTATCTTGTCAAACCGTCATAGCCAAGCTTAGCCACAAGTAAAACTTCGTTTCTTGCATCGTGATTCCTTGTGATTTACGATTACAGACGTGAAGGGCAGCATTCACCTTGTCGCTCATATTTTGACCCCAAAATGATGTCAGCTAATCAATCATTCGTGATGCTAATGGGTTTTGATTTCTGATTGGTTCCAGAAATACATGAAAAGAAGACAAGCGCAAAAACATTTACTTGTGCAGCAACAACTTACGTTGTCCATGCCTTTAACAGAGCTTCATTTGGATAATTCCTAGATTCATTTCCACTCCGTTTTGCAACAAATGGATTATTCAGCTGATACCTCAGTAATAAGTGATGCTTTGGATGGGTAGATATTAGTTCTTACCGACATTGCGACAACTGTGTAATTACATCATAAGCAGTGTCGCGATTCAACCATTGGTAGCCGCCTAGGCAGGCCAAGCATTCCGAAACCTCAACCCAAATTATCCACGAAAAGCGCTTTGCCGCAAGTATCGCAGAGTCTCTACTGGCTTTCCAACATGAGCAAAAATTTATTTACAGAAAGCGTCAACACCGGAGAAAAATCTTGTTTGAATTTATTTCTGTGGTTATTCTGAAAGACATACTCCCAACAGCACTGACAAAATAAAAAAGATAAAATGATTCTAGCTTGTCCTATTTGTCCTGTGGTGGTAATCAATACAGGAAAACAGCGTATAAGTAGCCTAAATTTAGATACAGGTCGTGCAAGTAAAGAACACTGCACATGCTGCACTTGCAAGTCAGAAGGGTATTCAGCCGGGATCATTTTCAATTTGTAACAACGTTAAATAAAGATATTGAAACAACGTTACGAAGAAAGTATCCTGCATTTCTGGAACGTAGGGCGCGCCCTTCGCGTCAAGTAATCTCACCGCTGGCATGCAGCATTTGGAAAGGAAAAATTCATCCAACAATTTCCGATTCGTGGGTCTTCCAGTGCTGACTTGTGCACGCAAACAGGCTTCCGTTGAGCAGAGTGCCATGTGTTCAGCAAAAGGTACTTTGTCAAAACAAGCACAGGGATGCCTCTTTACAGTTTGTGAGCGGCGTACGTGATTTCGTGATAACAGTGTAGAGATGTTCACAACCAGCGACTGGCCGACGCAAAGTGGCTACCAAAGAGAACGACCCTGCAGTTTACAAAACCTGGCAAATACCAAAAATAAACCAAAAATTCAAGCTCGCTCGGTCTCTGTCGCTGCTTGCACTTTCGTACTATGCATGTCATTTTGAAGTTAAGGTCATTCGACTTACTTCATGTGTTGTTTCCGAATTCTTTCAAAGAAATCAAAATGTGTCAAAAAAAGTGTCAAAAAAGTTATTGTCAAAAAACATTGCAGTAGACTTAAGTACAAACAATAATTTAAATGGGTAAAACAACTTGAAATCTGTTCTGAAATATTCGTCAACGTAAGTTGTTTTTTTCTTATCTCCAAACAGCAGCTTCGACATACAATCCTTAATTTTTTTTTTTACAAAATCATTCCAAATTTTGCGGAAACAGTTGTTAAATCACTAAGCTCTTTCAATGGGCTTGCCGTCAACGACTGAAATAGGGTGGGAAATATCATAAAGGCCAAGAAAAATTTCTTGACTTAAAAAATTTTTTCAAAGCAACAGATCAGTTGCTTTGTTTGGACCTAGACTTTACCGTCCATGTGCCAATTATTTGTTTGATTTAGCAGCCACTTGAGTAGCCAGCAGTGGCGGTGGAAAGCGATGTCAACCACCAAGCTTTTAAATTGAAAAGTTATACCTTGTAAAAATAAGTTCTAGAATTGCGAGCAAGCAAAAAATGCACCACAACAATGCCTTTCCGATTAGATTCATGCCTGTGGACAAAGGAATTCTGGATATGTTTGCAGCTGTTCCAATTCTGTACTTGTTTTTAAGTGCCAACATTTCGCCTGTAAGCTTTGCCTTACGGCAGCGTTTCTTATCCCTTTTCTACCTCAGCACCCCTTTTGGTCACGCCTAAGCAGTCCAGTACCCCCTACCATTGGCTAATACCTTTGTCCAAACGCATTCCTTTTACCTTTGACCGCCACTTATGTGACCTTCCCCAGCACCCCCTGAAATTTATTTCAGCATCCCCTGGGGGTGCTAGCACGCCAGGTTAAGAAACCCTGCCTTACAGTTACAGGACTGAAGATGCGTTGGAAAACGCGGAACTAGTTTCCCTGTGAAACAATCTGCGATTGATTTACTTGCCGCCATCTTTCTGGCTTATAACTATGAAAAATAGATATGTTTGCAAGTTTTAATCATCGCAGAAGTATGAAAGCGGAAAGCAGGCAGATTCCTCAGAAGCTTGCCGCAAGGCTAAAGTTTGTTTTGGTGCCCTTCTGTTTTCAGTTATCGGCAGCCGCGCACGGTTGCCAGTTCTCTCGCAGCGCGAACGACGTAACCGTTGCGCGTGAAACCATTTCGTCCCTTCCAAGTTTTATTTCTGTTCACGCAATGCGGCCGATGAGTGCACGTAACTGCTCCGTGTGACTTGGTGCCAAGCAAAACGGCCATGTTCTTTTGAGTTCGTTTTTCCCGCTATGCAAAAATGTTGTTTTCCGTTCGGAAATTTGCTGAAAGGGTTCTTGAAACTGTTTTGGTGGTGATGTACGCAAGTGGCCAGGGCTACACTTTCAATTAGTTTGTTCGTATCGCACGTAAAACGAAATGTTCATGTCGCATTGAGCAACACACGTTCGACGGAAATAAATGTCCTGTGCCATTGAGCAATTTCTACGGCTGCGGATACAGGTGCGGAATTTTTGTCCTTAGAACTACCATCAATATTAAATCAATTGCCGACACGTTTGTTAAAAATGTTCATATCGAAGAGTTTTTTAAAATTTCATTGTAGGCCGTGGAAGAAGATGATGACCTGCCTCGTTACAAGCAAGTTGTGGTAACAGCTCACGACAAGTTGCTCGAAGAAAGCAAAACTGAATCATCTCTTGAAGCTGTTAAGACGTGATCTGTCGTTGAATGGATTTGATCTCTGATGTCGTGGCCAGTGGCGTAGCCAACCCAAATTTTTTTTGGGGGAAATGTTTGACTTTAGGCGAGCAACAGTATTTTTGCTTGGGAGGCCGCTTCTCAAAGCACAAAATGACTCGATATGCTAAAAATTTTGGGAGGCATGGCCCCCTGGCTACGCCTATGGTCGTGGTATCTTCACTCACTATTGGCAACAGTTGCTTGCGAACTTTCGCCCTATTGAAAGCCATGCTCTCTTATTTACTTTCAGAACTGTTCTTACAAAATTGAATTGGCGTTCACTTGGAAAAAGTAAGAGCATCTGCTAGCTGGAAAGCATAAGCCACAGAAGCACATAGGCTCCCATCCTGCAGTTCGTTGGAATATTCCCTCAACAAAGATCGATTCGGAAACTGTTTATGTTGCAAGCAGAGCAAAATTGCACAACACTGAAATTTCCCTCATAAATGTCGGCGTGATTTAATACAACAGTAGAATCAAACGCTTACTATATTCCATATTACAAAGTGATAAGAACCGCTGAATAAGAGATGCTATACTGCTACGTAAGAGTACCACCACGGCAATATTACACACCAGTGTTCACTCTGAGAAAATTTTATACTGAGCAAATGTTTGTTTTAGTGCGCAACGATGTAGTCACACAACCGGTGAAGCGTTTCAGGTATTAAAAGAGCTATGCGATTTATATACGATATTAAATTTGGGTTGTTGCAAGTGGGCGAGAATGAAATTCACTGCGCAAATGGTCGGGTGGTATTGCGCATTTGCGCACCTTGGGGAACATTGCTAAATACTTCCTTTTAGAACCCGTTTCGTAGCACACGCGTTTGAAGGTCACTACGCGCTTTAGCAAAACTACATGCAGAAACGTTGGGCGTATTGACAACTCGACGCCTACACCACGTATCGTGCACGTAGAAGCGAGTAACGACTTCGCTTAAGCCTTTCGTAGCAATCTATTTCGATCAATGACAAGCGGTTATTTGCTTAAAAGGATACCATACTCTTGCAAGGAACTCAGAGTAATTACGATCAGAAAAAGTCTCGGTAAAACTTGCCTGACAAATTTCAGAAGTAGCCTCTGTATAAGTTTTTCCAACGAAAAACGTCATGATAAATGACCACAGAACATGTAGCGCGCGATCTACATTTTCTTTGTTAAGACAACACTAAGCAAGAATAATGACCACAGAAAGTTCCAGTTTTTCACTGCCTCCTGTTCTGTTTTGGCAAAGGAACTACCACTCTTAGGTAATCAAAGTTTGCTCGCCAAAATTGTAGGCATCTGAACCATCTCACAAGAATTCATTACCAGCTTCGTTTTAGGAAGTTTAACTTTGTGGTGCTCATTGCTCGTCTACATCGAGGAGTTCGTGTTTTTTGAGAAACAGTTGAATTTTAACTTGCTTTAACATCATTTCCATGACCTGCCATGCTGTATTTTCATCATATCTTTCATGTGTTCTTGATGTAATAAAGTTACCTGTCAGTGAAAGCGACTATGACTGCGCAGCAGGAACTGCCAACGCAATCAATAAGCAGCTGTAAGTGCCTGAAAGATTTGAAGAGGACTGAATTCTATACAGCCGGTAGTTTTAGAGAGCGAAACCTTCTCGCAGTGCAAAGAACACATGTCTTAAAACAGGAAAATGGGATGGCTGCTTGAGACAACGCATTACCACAAATCAAAGTGAACCAATCATTTATTGTGTGATGTTCAAGATACAATTTTTTTGCTTGTAAAATCTTTGGTCAACATTTTTTGTGACGCACCACTTCCCTCACGAAATACTCGTGCCATCTGTTGTCTGTCGTCAGCTCCGGGTGAAACGAACAGGCCATGACGTTGTTTTGACGCACGCCGACTACGTTGCTGAGTGCACTGCATCTTTTCAGCGGATTGGTGCTTTCGGGAAAGCGACATAGTACAGACACAGCTTCGCTGTCCACAGATTTGACCCCGGGTGCGCGAATGAAAACACCCGAACAGTTGGGTTCCGCATTCGACAGTTCTTCGTCTGTGAGACGGAGGCTGCTTTCGAAGCTGTTTATCTGCCGGCCGTAAGCATTGCGCACGCACGTTATATCCAATCCACCAATCTACAAATCACAAAACTTTGGCATTATGCGAGTAAGCACGGTTTTGCAAACGAAAGGTGGTAAGTGGTCGTATTGAGAAAGCAAAGTGTTTGTGCGTGTATTTTTGTCACTATATTTGAGATATTGTAATTTCAAACGCGGAACAGTAAGCAAGATTTCAAACGAACATATCTCCTTTGAATAGTCGTTTCTATTAAACATTATTGGGCATACAAAATATTGGATCAAAAATACTTCCAATTCTTCTGCTCAATTCAATGTAGTAAGTAAAGACGCTGAACTTTTCGCGATAAAGTAACATTCGCTGAGAATAAACATCAGTTCAGCCAGGTGTGACCTGGTATGCTGCTACACTACCGCCGGTGATGGATTTACAGTTCAGGAGTTCTGCAGTCTTCGGAAAACTGGAATTCTATCTAGCCATCATTATTCCCAGATCCTCTCTGGCTCGGTGCAGTAACGACTGACGGTCTTACCCCAGCTGCGGGTCAAACAGTTTATTTTAAGAACAGACTTATGTCTTCAGCCACGCAAGGCAATCAGTCCATGTATAGGGAACTGATAGCAAGTGGAAAATATTTTTTACTCTGGCAGTCCCTGCAGCTGAATCTGGTCCCAACCTGAAAGCCCGCCTTTTTTGGGACAAACTGGGGGACGCGAAGTGTGGTCTACTGATGAGCCTTGCCCATAGGCTCACTTTAGAATTTATCGAAGCGATCATCTTCTTGTGCCTTCGCAGAGGTTCTGCCGCGCACAACCTAGAAAGCCATATCACTGAGCAGCCATGATTTTGCACAAATTTTTCGCCCAACCTCCTTTCTTGGTACTACATTCGAAATTTCTTGAAAAGATTAAAGAAGAGTGTCGTAAACATACTGAACTGCCCTTGCGGGTTTTGCAGCATATTTGAACGTAATCCGATATGAAAAGAACCTTTTAACAGTAAGGTGAAAGGCCTATGTGTACGAGATCGGGATCTGAAGGAGCTATGCCGTGCTTCCAGAAGCGTGGGAACTATCAAAATCGGGATTCTGATCGTATATTTTGAAAGCAACGACTTGCACGAAAGGTGACCTTGCTGCCTGCTGTTGAAGCGAGACGAAGCGAGAACAAATTAGCTTAATGACTTACCCAAAAGGAAACGAATGCGGACAAGTTTGAAACGAATTGACCACCAAGCTCAAAATAACTCAAACGGAAAATTAAACAAACTAACTTCGTACTCAGCGTAGACAATTTAAAATTAAGGACTGGCGTAGCTAGAAATGAACCCAAGGAAGTATGAAAAATGAATTATGACAAGCACCTTTATCTCATCTGGGTTTTCACATATGCCTGTTCTCAGATGCACCAACCTTTCCTGAAAATGACATCTATTGTCATTTTCGTGGCGCCCATGACAAGATGGCTTCAGAGTCCGTTTTTGTAAACCACTACCCGCGGTATCTGCTCGTAGCAGTGCTTTGTATATTTTGTAACATATTTTATTGCAACTTCGTGCTCATCGTTTTTTAATTGCTTTTAGCTGAATAACGTTAATGGGATAAAATTTTAATATACTTCTTGCTTTTGCAACAGCCCGGTTGATAGTAACTAGTGAAATTCGCAACACATCTTGCTTATCCATCATTTTTTTTCATTTAAACATAAAATCACCGCCACAAACATCGTTCAGCAAATGTGAAAACATTAAGTCCAAAAAGGTCCGCGAAATCGGATTTTATGGTGAAAATCGCTTTTTAGCCACGCGAGGCTGAAGCCTTGCAAATTTGGTTGTTTTTCACTACAATACTTGCTTGATTTGCGACACATACGTTTGGTTGCAGCCACCTTTATTCACATTCGAACATTCGATCTCAAAGAACTCATAGGCAACCGTTATATTCCAGAGACTGTGAAGTAGCGAAACAAAAAGCTTTAGAACCCCTTCAGTAATAATTTCCTTCAAAGTTTGAACTGTGTTCTAGCTGTTAAGTTTCCAAAATATTGCTGAGTGGTGGAGATGTTAGAAATATTTCGTATAAAACGGCAGTTTTTAGATGATAAAAGCAGGGATGTAAGTGCTAACAAAAAAGGTGTGGGAACACATCGAAAAAAATAACCATTTCAAAACAGCTGCCAACTCATTTTAAAACAAAACGTGAAAAAAGTGTGGGAACGTCGTTCCCACGCGTTCCCGCCCCACTACACCCCTGGATAAAAGATCCAAAGAATAGCAAATTTTGAAAAACGATGAGTATGAAGCACCTCAGTTGAAGTATAAATCATTATGACAATACCTGTCATGTCGTGTTCAAAGGACTCCCGCTATTGCAAGAGACAAGTAGGATTTACACGAATGTTAACCTCAAACGTTTGCCTCGAATCACAACATTTATTCAACAAACATAATTTGCATTTGAATTAAAAGTGAGTCAAATATTTCCTGCAGTGATTTCGAACAATGTACCGAAAAGCTTGCGACCTGCTACCGTTTCTATAATTTTGAGATGAACCAGTAATTTCACAAACTGACATATTGGCAAATCCATTTGGTGACCTTTGTTGAACTAATTATTAGTACTCTTGAATAATGCCAGTATGCACCTATGGTTAACCAATTTTAATGCAGTTGTAAGTGATATAGAATTTACTGCATTCTTTTCCTCATTGCATAAAGTAGCTATACTGCTTATTGACTGGCAATTAGAGCTTTGCATTTTTTCAATAAAAAAACAATTATTGGGATGACGAAAAAATGTTGTCTTTAACCAAAATCCAAATATTCACTGCACTGATTTGCGGAAGTCTGCAAGGTTTCTAAGCAGTCACGTGACACATGGCAATCTTTTGTGGCGGCTGTTTTAGCAAGTTACGGTAACCTAATCCCAATCCAAAATTCACCCTAATGACAATGGCAACTTCTAAAAATGTATGAACTTTGGCCTTCCACAAAGTTTTGGTCTCCTCCGACTGCGAAATAATTGACAAAGTTCTTGTACGTATTCATTAACAGCAGGGTTGCGGAGTCGGGGGGAAAATGTCCGACCTTTCCAAAATTTCCCTCTCCGACACCGACCTTACCAAAACTTCTGATTCCGACTACTTAAACATAACGTGAATAAAGTTGGCTGTCAACAATTTTGTAGCAACTAGCAGCCAATGGAAATCGTGGTACACAGCAAGAATTCTTTGTTTCAATAAGTTTCAAAAAAAGAGTACCACTTCAACAGACACAAGTTAGGATTCCTAACTGAAGCGCGCTGTAAAAGTGATTCAGATGGACTTCCGGTGTCAGAGTCGGATAAAAAAAAACGACTCCGATTACGACACCTAATGTTGTTAGGAATCTGACTCCAACCAAAAATCTCCGACTCCGACAGCCTGATTAATAGTGAATATTTCGGCAATGTTTCGTCACCCCATTTTTACAGGCCTAAGGAAAATGTTTTTATTTGGTGACAAATATTGTTGTGCTTTTATCAAAAAACACGTGAAATGTGCATTCAGGGCAATACTGTAGAAACAGTTTTTCGACCATGCAAAGTACGAAAGTGAAAACTGAATTTTAAAAAGGAAAATACGAAAAGGCTATTTTCTGGCACTTCCTACAATTTTACTTTTAAAATTGTACACACCTTGTAAAAACGGATGGTATAGTTACATCCAGCAGATTATTTCTAAAACTGTGCAACATAAATACGCGCAACTGTTAGGATGCTATCTTCACAATAACGTGTAACTCATATCTTTGATGCTTATTTTTTAATCTCTATTGTGATTTGGTGATGATTTATAATATTGTAGGAAGAACCCAGTACACCTATGAAACACGTGAATGCCGATGCAGAAGTACTTCAAATAATACTAAAACTTTTAATCCCTCTGCAATGATATTACCACGTTGTCAACTTCAAGTCAGTTGCAACGTCGCCTCTTGGGTCTTCAACTGTTAGTGCCCGATTTCCGGCAAATCATGCCAGACAAGTTTTAAAGATCTTAGCAATACATTATGCACCCACTCTTAATTTTGCTCGCGGGAACAGACAAAATGGTGACTTGCCTTTTGAGTACAAAACGCCCCATGCATCAAAATAAAAGCCAGCTGCAAAACGAACGCGTTAGCTGCAGCTGAAAAAAGACGACCACGTGTGACTGATGGTAGTTCAGTACGTTAAATTACCGGCAAAGAGAAAAAACAACGAGGACGAAATGCGCCCAAGCACTTGCAGTAGATTTTGGTTTTACCTTAGTTATTGCGGGAAACAACTCCTAAACATCAAAGAACGTGAAAATAAATTTAATCACGCACCAGTTTTGCGACTGACTGGAAACGTTTTCAGGTTGAATGAATGTTACAGCATAAATGTTGGTGTTCATGAACACTACAAGGCCAGAGAAACAAGCGAATGCTTAGATGGTAATGAAATCTTTCCTGATGTTGAAGTTTTGTGTTTTACAAATGAAAAATTCATATATGGCAGAAAAAGTCTAAAACGTTTTAGTATTTTCTTAGTCTGGCAGAATCCCAGGTGCGTAGCCAGAAAATTTTACAGGGGGGTAAGCAACAACCAAGTCTCAACATTTCAATATTTAATGCCCCTTGTTTTCAGAGCAACATCCATAAAACGTGCATTTGTCTGGGTGTTTTCCTGTATAATTGCGTTCAGATTTTAACTGACGAGTAAAAGTCTATTTTCATTAAATAGACAAGATTTAAAAGTTTGTTTTTAGTAAATTTCCAAGCTACTACTTTGAATTAAATTTACCATTTGCTCGTCAAATTTTCTTGTCGAAGCGTTTGTTCAATTCTCAATGCTATAGGTGCAAGATCTGCAGTATGCTTTTTGCACCCAACATTGCAATTGAGCAAGAAGTCATCGTGGCCACCATTATGACTGCGCTTTTTATATTTACACGCTTCTGATGTACACCAACACACGTTCAATCGAAGCTGAGTAGCGGCTTGGCTCTAACACACCGACTCCCGAAGTAGGCCTACAAACTTGCGTGCATATAAGACTTGGATCATGTCCAATTCTTGAGCCACTGGTTCCGTCTGGTTGACGTATGAAGCTGATAACGTAAACGCTTGAGTCCCTCAACGCGTTTGAAAAGTGTTTGGATCTAGCTAGCGATTGATAGTTAAAAATTCAATTCACAAGCAGAGTAAAGACAATATTGTAAATTGGAGAAAGTTACACATCTCTAAATAAACTTGCATACGTTTTATCTATTCAGCCCACACAAAGTGTGAAAATGGTTGTGTGTTTGCGAAAACGAAGCCACAATCGGTTATCGCCACAGCTCTGCCCTAAAGTTAAGAAATAGGCTACTTGTGGCCGCAGCTTAACACAATGGTAGGTTAGTTGATCTAGCCCAGTGGTTCCCGATATATGAGTCGAAACCCAAACAAGGGTCGCGAAGGGTCAAAAATGGGTCGCCCCGAGGCGATCCAAACCTGAGTTGTGTATATTCAACGTTACCACTGCTTGTCTGTCTGCCGCGTAGGTGCTTCAGGAAAGAGTAGGTTGCTCACACTGAAAACGAACTTACCGACTTGCTGTCAAAAATCATCTATACAATCCAGTTCCATCGCCACGGGGGCTTTGGTGGGCTTAAGCCCTCCAAATTGAAACATAAAACACTGTAAATCAACCGACTTTTATCAAATTTTCAAATGTCAAGCCCTCTGCACAAACGTAAAGCCCCCCTTCTGAAGAGTTTCCGGCGACAGTTCTGATACAATCAATACTTTTTCATGCGTTGTTTGAGACTTGGGTCGCGAGGTGTTCACCAAACTCAGATTTGGGTCACCCTCGAAAAAGTGTGGGCGCCGCTGATTTGGCCATTTCAGCGTAAGCGGTTGATCACATGCGCTGTATGGAGAAGACAGATTGCAAGCTATCTGTAATGACAGTGTGAATGCCCTCAGCACTTACAAAATTAAAAGCATCTTGCTACTTAGATCAGATTTGGCTGCTGACTCTTCCCGTTGCAGCTGAATGATTTCAAATTTGCTGTAGGATAGAGTGGCAATTAACATCAGATGAAAATTTAAACACTTTGCGACTATGCACAGATCGGGCTCTGATTACTTGACAAAACTGATTTTTTTAATTGCTGGCAAGGTAATGGGATATCATTGAAAACCTTAAGGGTCCACGCAACTGTGATTGAACCTTCACAGTACATGTTTAATCATCACAAACAGTTATCTAGAATTAATGCTAGTATTGCTAAATAGTGACTATGACCTAAATGGGTATAAAAAAAGACATTTAAACTGGATTGCTTCTTCGCCAATGTTTGAGCTTCAAGACATATAAAACGTATATCACCGCCATATTCACACATTTAGTTTCAAAACTGTGCAAAAAGAAAAATCTTCGATGTTCATTTAGGGCTATGGCTAATGCTGCAGCAAGGATAAGTTATATTTGCAGCACGCCAGAGTTATTAGAGAGGAATTTGTGCGATAGTTTTGAAGCTTACATAATCATTAGGTGGGATACAGCAAGCTGGTGCGCCAGAAACAGCTGCGAAAAGCGTTACTCCTTGTTTTTATGTGCGGTTAGTGATTACAAGCGCTTCGATTGAAGTTCGTATTTCATTATCATCAACTTCCACACGGAGCTTAAACCTCAGTTAAAGGATAGCCATCAGTGGCGTACGCAGAAAATTTCCGAGGTGAGGGCCAAATGGGCCATGCTTCCCCTCAAATCTGTAGAAAATATAGTCATTTTGTGCTTTGAGAGACGTTTTTCTAAACAAAATAGTGTTATTCGCCTAAAATTAAGCATTTTTGCATACACTGCCGAATACTGACAGTATACACTGCCGAAAACTGTTTATACATTTTTATTTTTAGGGTCTGAGGGGAGGGCCATGGCACAGTGGCCACCCCACTCCGTATGCTAGTGATAGCCATGATATGAATTCTCCAGCATTTGCTCTATGCACAACATTTGATTAATCACGGACAACTGGTAGGCTAAAGCATGCTGCTTTGATCATATTCCACTAAAAGCTGAAGTAGGATATGTTCTGCTAAGCAGTTTCGTTGATTTGCACTGAAGTATGTCTTTGACTTGCACATCAGAAGCTTGATTGACATGAAAATTTTTGGTGCACAATTGTCCCATTGCCCCGATTCTCCCCTGGCTACGCGCCTGCGGAATCCCATTTACATCAAAAGTGTTTATTTCGAATTTGAAGTGGGTTTCGCAATTTCATACTTTGCCCGAATGAACTGCTTTCGACGCTGGAAAAAAATCAGTTTGCTTACGATCGCCACCTAACGCGTGTTACAATATTTCATGAGTGAAGAATGAAAACATGTGGCAGACCTTGCTGTATTTTGGCGAGTCATGGCCACTTCTAAATGAAAAATGAAAGCAATGGAAAATTCCAGTGAGTACAGCGGTTATTAAAAGAAACCGGCAATTTTCACAGCTTGAGAGGTAGTATATCGACATTTTTTATCACTGACCAATCATACGTAAACGTCGACTAAGTTTTTGGCCATACGCTGCGGCTGTTGGTTTTTTCTTTATGTTGTAATGTTGCTCACTGAGTTTTCTTTGTTGGTGATCAGTGATTTTGTATTTAATGGTCTGCATCAAGCTATAACACTGAAATGTGCACATTATCGTAATTTGATATTTATTGGATGGCAAAAAGCTTAACGTGATCGCATCTCAAAATTAAATCAACCTTGAATGAGGCTTTTCTCCACTCACTAAACTTTTATGAATCTAAATCAACTTATTATAGCACTTTCGCGCTTTTAGTAAGCTTTAAATTGCCGAGCAATGCACGCCAGACTGTTACTACTCTACTTGTACAAACAAACAGCTCATCTTCGTTTGTCGCATCCTCATTGCCTAAAATGATAACCACCCTTTACCCATAGTTTCTGTTTTAGATAAACGTGTCAGATGACCAACAAAAAATAAAATAATACAGCTTTGGAACTTTTCCTATTCAAAAACAATTTCTTTTATTAATTTTCATCCAAGAAGAAATTAATTCGAAACAGGAAAATATTTTTTCAAATTAGAACATGCACAATAAAACTGTTTCGGAATAGAACAGTAAAGTTTTTAGTTTCGTTATAGACCCACATAAATTCTAAAATTGCTTCAAAAGCATAACCGTGATAGTAAACCGCGATCGAGGTTTAGCTCGGTTGTTAAAAGTTGGTTGAAGCTTCTGGTGGGAATCAAAACATATTTTGGAGTACACGAATGTAAGGACTACTTCATGAGAAGTAGTCAATACTCTACATCACTTAAAAGCACTAGTGTTTCTGTATGCTTTCGAGGAATCAGTCGACTGCTATCTGCTTTCGTCTTTTTGCGATGATTCAAACTTGCACATATCTCTATTCAAGTATCTACTTTCCACGATGGGTGTAAGCAAGGAATCGATCAGCAAATTTTTAATAGGAAATCGATTTCACGTAAAATTACGCATCCTCAGTTTGAATAAGGACTGAGGATGCGTATAGTGTCACGTGAAATCGATTTCCTGTTAAAAATTTGCTGATCGATTCCTTGCTTACACCCATCGTGGAAATACTCTACATCAGTGGTGCTCAAACTTTTTGACTCGTGGGCCACATTTGTCTTTCAGAAACCCTCCGCGGGCCACAAGAATTAATAATCTCAATAAAAATTCTCTAAAAATTCTCTTAAATGATTAAAGTGTTAAGTTTTCTTTCCAATGAAAATTGCTTCGCGGGCCACTCCAGAGGGCCTTGCGCGCCACACGTGGCCCGCGGGCCACGGTTTGAGCACCACTGCTCTACATGAATACAAAATCTTTTCGTGCAAAGTATGTCAAACGACCTACTGAGACACCAACAACCACGTGTTCGTAGAAACATGGATTGGAAACAGGCAAGCTTAGAGATTTAAAGAACTTGAAATTTGGAGGTAGATACCAATGACCCTATGCAAATTTTTGGGACGACATTGATCTT
>Ga0210059_1000769_pt1 | contig 43984 bp, 22 predicted proteins | sample Ectturendosymbi2_FD_188042 | JGI IMG/M metagenome (GOLD analysis project Ga0210059, IMG submission 188042) | Ecteinascidia turbinata endosymbiont from Florida, USA - Sample 2 (SPAdes) (version 2) | ecosystem: Host-associated > Tunicates > Ascidians > Unclassified | place: Key West, Florida... | reverse complement strand
CCTCTCTTTCCTGGGCCGTAACCTTAAGCCAGTCAATTCGACTTGGCTGGGGCTCCATCACCTCGTCATCAAATTCAGGAAGGTGAGAGCACTGAATGCTGACTGCCACAGCCCGATGATCAGAAAGTTATCAAGTGTAATTTTGTTCCTGAAATGGTATGCGTACAGGAAAGAGTAACAAATGAAAAGTAGGGAGATATAGAGAAAAACACTTATATTATTCAAACTACTCGAACCATTAAAGATATCAGCAATTTGTTCCTCACAAAATGAATGTTAATAAAGTATATAATTATTGTTTTTTTCATGTAAGAGGTGTTTTGGCAAAAGTGGCAGAATTTGAATGTGTTGCTATTTTGTGCAGTTTGCAATTCAAGCTTTCAAAGCTGATGGAGTATGAAGAAAGATTTCCTGCTCTACAGGGAAGTCTGCACATTCAAAAGGAACGAACTGCAGAATTAGAAACACTGGTAGGTGACTGTGTCATCAAATAAGTCTATTTGTGCATCAAGCAATAATTTTTCCCACATGTGTGTATTTCAACTAAATATCGACCGACATGGCTTTTTTGAAGCCGATACCCATATATCGGCCAATCATGGACTGATAACCGATACCGATAACCAGTTTTTCCAAAGTTTTTAAATCTTGTTTTCTGGTTCATTATAAAAAAATATTCTATGCCATACGTGTTTTCAAAAATTGAAAAATCAGCTTTTTTTAGGTAAAATTTTTCAAATTGCTGCAATTTCAATATTTTGCTATGATGTTTAATTAATCTGATAGTATACACTGTCTGCAATGGATAAACACAGTGCCATGAATGAAAAAAGCATGTTAAAAATAAAACAGTACGAACAGAACAATGAATAAAAGAACTGCCTACAGTGGTTACAGGGCCATTCCGTGTCAATTCTTAGGAAGTGGTCAGGGCATCCTCTCCAATTTTCCTGAAATTTTGCTCAAATTGTCATTACCCCATATGATGAACATCTGCAAAATTTGAATGAAATCTGTTAAGAAATGGCATGGTTATAAAACTTTTTAGTTGGGGGTGTTTAGCCAGTGGGGCGCAACTTGTTCATATTTGGCCATGTTTAAAGCCTCATTACTGCCAAACTACATTAGTGAACAACCCCACTATTTCAGGGATGGTAGTAACTTTGCCAAATATTGAAAAAATGACATTATCTGCATTGTGACTTTCAAAGGTCAAAGGTCGTGGACCCCCAAAGTTGACTGTTTCTAGCTCTTGCTACAAATTTTCAAAAATTTTCAAAACTCGCCACGGTTTTATTTCTTGATAGTTTTCGCTCATATTTGGAAGAATTGTTGCTGATACAATTATCTTTGACCTTGGAAAATTTTAGTGCAAAATATCAAGAGGTTTGTGAGATCTTGGGCCAAACTTGGCACAAAATGACAAAACTAAAAGTGGGGTACCTTTGTTGCCTAGGTTACCCATAACCGCAGTGAAAATTTGCATTGAAAAACTTTTCACACATTCATTATGATATGGCAAGTTTACCATACAAGATTCATGAATGGTTCTCAATGCTTTCATAGAGAAAAAATTTGACCAAGTTTGTGCAAGAACTACATATTTTGTATAATACAGAGGTCTTAATATTCACTATTTTTCATTATACCATTGTTATTCAAGCTAGAATTGTTACTTCACAAATGCATTATTAAACTCTAGAATTCTATTGTGTCTTGTGCAAAGTCAATTGCTTGTTTAGGTGGAATGAAACTGAAAAATTTTGTTTCATTTCACTTAACACTTTGACGGCTGGTCTACAAATGTATCGTACATAGATTTCAGCTTAAACCAGCAGTTTTCAGTTGCCTTACCAATGCCACAGCTCCTCTGCCAATTGCGCAAGAGAGCTGTTCATACCCTCAAACGGATCGGCCAGTCTCCTGGTCTGCACTCGAAAAAAAATATTGGTTGGGGGTTGTTTTTTTTTTGTAAGTGACGTCATAAGTGAAGTAGTTTTTCAGCCATTTTGGCTCATGTTACCTGGCCTAGGGTCCAACCGCTAGGCCAAAGTATTTCGGTAAAGTTTTCATTGGAAACTAGGCTCAAGTCCAAGTCTTTCAAGCCTTTGATCGACTTTCTAACGTGTCTGGTTCAAAAGTTATGATCTAAAATAAACAAATTCATTAATTATCTAATTAGCTAATTAGTCACATATTTTTATTACTTCAGATCATAACGTTTGAACCCAAAACCCCAGCAGGTCATCCAAAGTATCAAAAGACTCAGATTGTAGCCTTGTTTCCAGTAAAAACTTCAGCGAAATGCTGCCATCTAACGGTTAGGGCCTAGGGCCAGGTGAAGTGGGCAAGGGTGTCCTAAAAGTCTTCCACTTATGACGTCACTCACAAAAAATCCGCACTCCCCAACCAAAATTTTTTTTCAAGTGCAGACTAGAAGGCTTGCCGCGTCTTTTGAGCCTTTGAACAGCTCTCTACCACTGTCGGCGCTCAAGTTACGCATGCGCAAAGCCACGTGCGATCCGGTTATTTTGGCGTGAGAATCCTCAAAAGTGGCCAGACGGCAAAGTGTTAAGCATGCGGCCTCGATTGGAAACATGCATATCTGTGAGTGCCAATAAATCTTGCGTAATGTCGTTTGAAAGGAAGTATTTTCCATCTAATGCTGCAAAATAGTGTCGCCCAAAATATTGGCCAAAAATGGTCAAGCAATCAGTGGCCTATAATTTTGTGCGCAGGGGTCTGTACAACCTGCTGTGGCGAGCAAGTTTTAGCAATCACCAGGTTCAATGCAACATTCCCACTTTTGAGACCTTATTGTGAAATAATATGCATCTCTTTCTTTTCAGAACAAAGGGGGTGGCATGGGCCTAGGCCCTCTACATATTCTTCTGGCGGGATGTTTTGTCCAATCTTAAATATTGCTTAAATAGGTTTTTGTAACGCATAAATAAGAACAACTATAGTTACGTTTATCCGCTCTTTAGTGTGGCGTAGATATATAGGGTGTAGTCTAGGTAGGGATCGTGGAGGGCTTATAAAACATTGCATAAAATTGCTTAAACATGCTGAAAAAAGTCAATAGCATCATATTTCAATGCTTGTGATGTCACAGTTGCCAATTCAAACCACAAAAATTTTCTATTGTTTTTTAAAATGAACTTTCGTCCCCCCCCACTTTGAAAAAGGTTCTGCCACCCTTGCGTATGGTTGGGTGGTTGCACGCTTTGATGCAATCAGATTGTTTATATTCCTTATTTTTTTGACACTACAACCGCAATTTCTTTGCAACTGAGTGTATGGACGTTACAGTTTTTGTTTGAGGGCACGAGCATGCCACAATACTTTACTCTACCTGGCCTTGACCAAGGTTGGACTCAGTGTCCTACTCTCAATGTAGTGTTGTAGCAAGTGGTAAGGGTTAGTGTTAAGGAAGTTTTTGCAACCCTGTTGCTCGACTTCAAAACTTGCGATTAATTGTTCTGTTTTGTCTGTTTTTATCAATCTGCTTTGCCCATATAGTGTGTGTTTGTACTAGAGATCGACCGATATGGCTTTTTTTGAGGTCGATACCGATATATCGACCATTCATGGGCCGATACCAATAACCAATATTTTCAAAATTTTTAAATCTTGTTTTCTGCTTCATTATCAAAGATACGATGTATTTTATGCCTTACCTTTTTTTCAAAAACTTAAAAAATCTGGATTTATGAGCTAAAATTTTTGAAATTGCAGCAATTTCAATGTTTGATTAACTTGTTAGCATAGTATACACTGTTTGCAATGAACAAGCACAGTGGCATGAAAAAAAAAAAGAATGTTAAAATAACAAAACAATAAGAACAGAACACTGAATGTAAGAGAACTGCCTATGGTGCTTAAATGAAAAAAAGGAAAAACTGTGCTTGAAATTTGAAAGATGGTGAACAATGAAAAGAAAGAAGTACAAAATGGAGCATCAAGTTAAAGAAGTGAAAATTTTAGTACAACACTGCATTCCATTAACCATTTCCAAAACTGAAAATTTTTCATAAATCTTGTGAAATTTTGTGTTTGTATATGTTTCACAAATTAACCTTTTAGGCTCTTCTGCAACTCAGTGGCTTTTTAATTTGAAAGGTCAATCCAAGTCTTTAAGAATCAAGTTTGGAATTTAGATGTAATGTAATGTAATAACGTTAAATAACTGCATGTTCTTAAAAAAGCAAACTAGTTGCATTAGTTACTGCAACTAAAATACTGGCATTGGTATGAAATAGAACACCTCAACTGATTTGTCAATACTCAGTAGTTCCATATCAACAGTTTAAGATTGTCATGCAGAAAGCACAATGTTTCTGCATTTTCACCAAGTAGCTTGCAGTAAATTAGCCGGTCATCTACAACCTAGCATAAACAAAAGCAGCATTAGGCTATAACCGATTACCGCCTGTCTGCCCAAAGTAAATTCCATAATAACAAGTCGCCATGACAATAGCTAAGGTGCACATGTCCGAATTACGCATCTGATGATTGTGCAATAACGCCACAGTAGTTCTGATCCAATTACAAACACTGCTCTTTTAAGTTGCGTTTTTGCAAACACTGCTTTTGCTGGTCGTGTTCAACAAACGGACAACAGCAATTGTGATGCAATGATAAACACTGAATACGGCGCTGCTATCAGACCAAACGACAAATCACCACTTCAAAGTACTGTTGTGATCGGAAAAGCCCAAACGGCATGTGCGCAAAGCTTCGCACTGTGGCAGCAAACAACAAAAGAGTTCACACGCCACAATCACTCTTTGCGTACGCTATTCGTTACGTTTAATCGTACACAAGTTAATATCGACAGAGCTTCCACACCACGATCACTCTATTATTGCTTGTTCGCGCCACGCATCTATAGTGTTTTTCTTCACGCACATTCCGTTCGTGGTGAACCACGCATTCCAGCGCAATGCCAGCGGAGTGGTTGCAACAGTACTGTATTTGTGAAATGCTGGAGAAGCACTTCCATAACTTGTGTGCCACATCTACAAACCAGCATGTTGCAACAGCTTGGATTGTGAGATCACGAGGCAAAGGTGTTATAGAATCAAGTTTGGAATTTTGATGTAATGTATCATTAAATAACTGCATGTCCTTTAAAAAGCAAACTAGTTGCATTAGTTACTGCAACTGAAGTACTGGCATTGGTATTTGAAATGAAACACCTCAACTGATTTGTCAGTACTCAGTATTTCCATCTCAACAGTTTAAGATTGTCATGCAGCAAGCAAAGTTTTTTCCTGCATTTTCACCAAGTAGCATGCAGTAAGTTAGCTGGCCATCCACAACCTAGCCTAAACAAAAATATTTATTTTAACACGTTGACTGCCAGGGATGTATTCGTACTTTCAATTCGGCCTAAAACCAGTTTTTGGTTGCCTTACCAACATCATAGCTCCTCTGCCAATTGCGCTAGAGAGCTGTTCAAACCCTCAAAAGATTCGGCATGTCCTCTAGTCTGCACTTGAAAAAAAATTTTTGGCAGTCTTGCTGATATATCGGTTATCTTTAATCTTAACTACACTAGGTTGCTTATAGCTGCATTGCGTTAATGTATGGATACATTTGACTGAAGTGTTAAGAGCAGTGGATTGAGAGATAAGCTATTACATGTGTGTTTGTAGGTCAAGTTGTATGAATCCCATCACGAAGAAAATCTTGACTTGAAAGAAAAAATAACACAACTGCAAGCATGTCTTGATGAATATCAACAAAGGTGTTCTTCCCAGGTGTGTAGTTAACCTACTGCAGTAATGTGGATATTTCAATGTTTTCAAGGAATTGTTAATTGTTCTATATTTTTTATTCAAAAGAAATCATCTAACTCAACCCAAAGAACAAAAATTGGAAGCATCAATTCATAAAAATTTTGAATTCACTGAGTTTTGGTTTATTTAAAAGTCTTTTGGTTTAAAAAAGATGTAAAAGTTTTGGTATACTTTTTTGGTAAAAAGTGATTTGCATTTCTTATTGTGAATGGATTATGAACAACCAAAAATGTCTCAATAAGCCATTAACAGTTCTTTTTGAAGACTTTCTTCATTTTGATGACTTGCTTTATTTTTACTTTCACTTGAGCTGTATGTACACGGGATGCTTATTGTACAGTGCATCTGATGTGTTTGTGCATGAAAAGAGGCATTCATTGAGCACGGCCTGGGCTTGGTGGATTATTGAAACCCGAAAGTCAGCGATGACATTGGTGTCCTGCTGTGCAAGACTGTGTTTTACTTCAGTTCTGACATCACATGTGACATATTGTTAAGGTGTTACTAATTTTGTACGCCGTACCGTACTGTTGCACAAAGCTACAGAAGACCTGCTGGGGTACACTGCACAAAACCTAGAAATGACTGGCTACATGCATTCAAAGCAAACATCAATTGCTAAATTTAACTTTGTGCAATGCCTCACAAATTGTTAACACTCGGAGCCGGGGTACGATATATTTGTACTTTGAAATCGGCCTAAAACCACCAGTTGTCGGTTGCCTTGCCAACACCATAGCTCCTCCGCTGATTGCGCTGGAGAGCTGTTAGAGCCCTCAAACGGATCGGCCAGTCTTCTAGTCGGCACTCGAAAAAAACATTTTGGTTGGAGGTTGCAGATTTTTTGTGAGTGACGTCATAAGTGAAGTAGTTTTTGAACCATTTTGGCTCATGTTACCTGGCCTATGGCCCAACCACTAGGCTAAAGTATTTCGTTGTAGTTTTCATTGGAAACTAGGCTCGACTCCGAGTCTTTTAAGCCTTTGATCGACTTTCTAGCGTTTCTGTTTCAAAAGATACAATCTAAAATAAAGAAAATAATTATTTAATTAAGGTATTGATTAAATATTTTGTTTATTTTAGATCATAACTTTGAACCTGAAACCCCAGCAGGTAATCCAAAGTATCAGAAGACTCAGATTGTAGCCTTGTTTCCAATAAAAACTTCAGCGAAATACTACCATCTAACAGTTTGGGCCCAGGGCCAGGTGAAGTGGGCCAAGGTGGCCTGAAAGTCTTCCACTTATGACGTCACTCACAAAAATCTGCACCCCCCAACCAAAAAATTTTTTTTCGAGTGCAGACTAGAAGACTTACTGAGTCGTTTGAGCCTTTGAACAGCTGCTGCTTTCGGCGCCTGAGTTATGCTTGTGCAAAGCCACATGTGATCTGTATTTTTTGTGTGAAATCCTCGAGACCAGCTGTCGTGAAAGTGTTAGAGGAAATGACATAAGGAAACTGCAAGGCAAGACATTCTGAAGAATATGAGATGCAAATGTATCAACTCAATAGGTAAAAGTTTGATTGAGCAACTTTACCAACAAAACTACTAATTTTCCAATCCTGAAAAGCTTTGGTACATAAAAAGCAGAAGTGCTAAATAGCTGTATAATGCAAATCACGGTCAATGAAAACAACACTAACGCCATATTGCAAATGTTTCGATAACATGAGTTATCGAAACGTTTGCAATATGTTGTTTGTATCATTTTCATTGGCCATGATTTTCTTTATCAGAAGCTTTGCATTGATAAAAGTGAATGATTTGAAGAGATGGCAAAGTTAGCGAAGAGTGCTCCATGAAAAGGATTTTTGCTTTCGCTGACAAGCAAAGGCACATAAAAACTGTACCTCTTTTTCACCAAACTGTTGCAAGGAAACTGTTGATTTAAGCAAATATTTTTCTCTAGGTTTGGACAAAAATACCAACTTTGTAGTGTCAACCAATGTCTCATTTTTATTCCACACAACCAATTAAAATTTTACGATTCATAAAGAGCTACATTAGACAGTTCCTTTTCATGAGACAGAAAAATTTTCAGAGATCTATAAGAATCTTGCTTCTGTTAATGATTATGGTGGTTTCAAAAATACAGCAGTTTTGTGGCAGTCACCAGTAGTTGTAAAAGGCTTGATTTTTGGTTTATTTTTGCTTGAAAGTCTTGAGTAAATGCAAACGTTTTCCTAGCACTAGAGAATTAAATTTCAAATCATGTTGCTCACAAATATTCAGCAAATGTTTTAAGACCGGTGATGCTGGCAAATGGGTGACTCTGAGTTAAGGGCATGTGGAAAGCGTATGCCATAAACCAGGGTGGGCAATTAATTTGGCTCGGGGCTATTTTGAGAAGGCCATACCCCTTTAGTGAAATAGAAGCAAGTCTCGGTTAAGCTAGCCCAGTGGTTCCCAAGTGGTGGGTTGTGACCCCCAAGTGGGTTGTGGAGCAGTAGCTGTGGGATCGCTAAGAGCAGCCTCTATAGTTTGCTGAAGTCTCGAATTTTTAGTACTGCGCATATCAACATTGTGCGTTACATTAGCAAAATAGAAATATGGATAGATTTTTGGAAGTTCACATGATATCCGTTATCATTTCTATCTAGTTCCAATACACAGTTTCGATCGACCTTGTCGTAGAAATGCGCCACCACTAGAAAAAGCAAACACTGCCCATTGATGCTGAGATTACGTCAGCCTTGTAAACATCTGTCCTGTTGTGAATACTTATCAGCTGAAATTCCAACAAAACACAACTGATATTCTTGTTGTTACAGTTTAGTATTACAATCATTATTTTGTATTCGTTATATTTCAAACTCATGATTCCAGGACAAAGCAGCATGTAGTTAGCAGATGGCAGACCTTAACCAGCAGGCCTAATAAGTGGTTGTGATTTGCATGTGCATAAATGTTCAAAGTAACTTCCTGACGTAGTGTATTTTGCAGTTAATTCGCATACTGCAGAACCGGCACAGAAAAGCAAACCAGGGAACGTTGCCATGTTAGAAAAACTGCATAGTGTTATCGACGAATCAGAAAGTGGACTAGATAAATTTCTGCATGACGAAATTTCTTAACACCTTGAAGCACTTCTAGAACAAATGCAACGATACTTCCCTGAACCCAGTGGAGAAGAGGCAGCCGATGTAAGAAACCCTTTCTCCAGTAACCCTGCAATCGAAAATGTCCCTGACAAACTGCAAGATGAGTTTCTGGATCAGTGAAATCAGACTCTTCAGCATGAGTCTTCTCTGAAATATCCCTGATGCAGTTCTGGTGTGCTATGCAGCAATCAGTCCCAAACCAGCAAATCAGTCCCGAACTACGCTCACCTTTCCATGTCTTCTTCTATTTGTTGTTTCCGCCTACCTCTGGCAGCAGTGGTGTAGCAGCTGTGGGTGTAAGTGCACCCCAAAAGTTTTGGTTTGTCAAAAATTTGAGCAAAATCACAAACTGTTTGGACAAACTGTTTGGAAGTTTATTGTACCGTAGAAAACATGTTAAATATGTATAAAATCAACCAACTATTTCTAGTAACTTCACGTTATAGTTTGTGAGTGTTGATAAGTAACTGACAAAAGTTTTGGAAAAAGAAGGCATTTCATTTATGTGCTTCATTAATTACACAGTGAGGGAATCAAGTATACTCCAGGGCACCTACTTCATATTAGCAAAGTCCATGCCAGCCAAGTACAAAAAAGTTATTGTCTTTAATTTTAGCTACAGTTTTTGGATGAACACATTTTGTACTACACCTTGTTGCATATATGGGCAGGTGAACAGACAATGTTGAGAGACTCACGCCATAGTCATAATATAAATAATACGATTAAGAGATCGACCAATATGTTTTTTTGGGGCTGATACTGTATATTGGCCATTCATGGACCGATAACCGATATTTCCAAAATTTTTAAATCTGGTTTTCTGCTTCATTATCAAAAATATAATATATTCTATGCCTTACCATTTTTTAAAAACTTCAAAAATTAGGATTATGAGCTAAAATTTTTGAAATTGCAGCAAGTTCAATATTTTTCTATGATTTTTAGTATTTTTCTATGATTTTCAAACCTGATTAATGGTAATGCTTTTGTTTTGGCTGTGACAGCCGTCGTGTGCTCCATGGTTCATATTGTCTGCTTGTTTATGAAAATGCACCTGTTAGCGTTGCTGCAAGATAATTGTCTTGACTTGGTTCGTTGTGCTTTCTTGCGCAAGTTGTCTGCATGCGTGAGGAATATAACCGTGTTTTGTCAACTCCTACTGAGGCCGATTCCATTTTAGCTGATACCAATATATTGGCAAAACCCAAATTTCAGTCTATCTCTAAATACGATACATAGCACAAATGTCTTCAGAGAAGGAAGCAGTTTTAGGCCTGCCTCAGCTAGGTGTGAGGTTCCTTCTGGCAGCAACAGCTGGAATGTGAATGGAAAATGTCAGAAATGTGAGGCAGATGCTCAGGAATATTGAACCAACTGCCTTCTGACATTGGTCTTACACAGCCAAGCATACTGCTTTCATTAAAAAATATGAATAAATAAACCATTGACCATTGTCAATGGTGTTATTACGAAGGAAATTTCAAGTACCAAATTTTCAAGTCTATGGCAACTTGGTAGAGGAGAACAGAATGTACCAAGAGCTACAGAAAATATGAAAGGAGAAAGTTTGTCGCGTTTTTTGGGCAAAATATCCTTTTTGCCCTAAAAAAATTGCCGTCTCTTGCACCCGTGTCTGTGCAGCTGGATTTTCAGCCCTTCTCTGCATGTGCCGATCCATATTAATATTAAAACAAAGTCAAGAAATAGACTGGACATTGTGGATGACATGCGATTAGCTCTCACAAACATGTCACCAAGACTTTCAAGACTAGCTGCATAGATGCAATCTCAGTCGCCCCATTGATTAACATACAGTATGTGCCCTTTGTTTTGCAGAAGAATGCAAACATAGTAAATTTAACATGTGAAAACAATGACGATTTATTTTGTCTGTTGTTATTTGAACATCTTGAATTGTAGGTAACGGCTGGGGATGAGCGCTTATGTAATAATTTCGAATAGGGTCGCGAGAACAAAATGGCTGGAAACCACTGAGCTAGACTAAGCAGTCAGCACTAACATTCGTTGTGATAAGTTGGAGGAAATTGCAGATTTGAAGGTATTTCCTGAATGCTTCTGCGGGCCACTTAAATGCTGCGGTGGGCCACATTTTGCCTATGGGGCATTATTTGCCCACCCCTGCCATAAACCAATGATTTTATGCAAATAAATGGAACAACTCTTGTGCTCAGTTTTATCTTCGCAGTATTGTAAGCTATGCAAATAAAAACTACTTCTGCTCAGCTTTAATTTTTGATAGTTGTGATGAGGATTTTTTGGTTTAGCTTTTTTGTACCCTTACAAAAGGATGATGTATTAGTGTGTAACTTACTTTTCTTCAGTAGAAGCTTTGTCAAACCTCACCCACTAATGGAATTTTTCATTTTTAGTAAGAATTAGCTGAAACCCAGGTTTGTCAGTTTGATGAAAAGTTGATGTGATCAACTGTAAAAGCTTTAAAAACTTGTCTCCCATACATTTTAATTAGGTGTTTGTTTTTTTGCAGGAACAATGTATGAAGCAACTTGATTCGGATAATAAAAAGATATGCAGTGACTATCAGTCATTAAAAGACATGTTTTATGCCCAAAAAGCAGAAGAGTTGAATGTTGGATTTCCAAGTAATTTGAAGTTGCCTCATTTGTGTTTGAAGGAGTTCACTGTTTAAATAATGACTTTTAACCCTTTCAGTCCCGCAAAAGCCCCAAATCATGGAGAGCTTTGCAGTCTTATAACTCGCCAGGTGATTGAGCTAGAGAGCTATCCAAACCATCCACGGATTCAGCAAGTCTTGTAATCAAAATAGAAAAAAAAAAGTTTTTCGTTTTTGGTGGGGGATTTCTGGAGGTGATGTCACAAAGAAGGCTTTTGGGAATTTTGGCCTCCTTTGGCCAGCCCTGGGCTCCAACTCTTTGACCCACTCTTTTGGCTGAAAGTTTTGTTGAAAACTAGGTCAAAACCCGCGTCTATAGAGCCCTGGATTGACTTGCTAGCCTATCTGTAGCCAAAATTATGGGTCAAAACCCCAGTTTTTGGCCTAATTCAAAGCCTTTTAGAAAAGGCATAATTTGCCCTTTCAGGGGAAACTTTGGCCAGCCATAACTCCGCAGCAGATTGAGCTAGAAAGCTGTTCAAACCGTGTAATGACTAGTGGCGTTGTGAAGTTTAGAATAAAAAAATTTTTTTTTAAATTTGGTTGGGGCTTTTTGGGCCAATGGGATCATGACAGGGGCATGTTTTTTGGTTAATTATATGACGTCTTCATCCAATCCCACGCACCAATATTTTGGCTCGCAGTATTTTCAGATTGTAGGACAGAATACGCGTTTTTAGAGCCCTTGATTGAGTTTCTAGCGTTTCTGGTTCAAAAGTCAGGCCAAAAAACAGCTAATTGGTAAGCGACTTTTCTCAATACTTTTGGGGGATTTCCCAAATTAATTTGAAGGTTTTTGGCCCTAATCTTGGAACCAGGAACGCTAAAAACCCGTTCGGACCCTTCAAAGTCCCGAATAGTAACCAAAAAACAGCTAAACTAAAAAAATTTTTTGTGTCATTTAAATGGCTCCTGCAGGTCTTACAGGGAGACCGGGCAAAAATGCTGATGCCAGCAAAATTAACAAAAACCCTATTATTATGTAAGCATTAAAAAAAAACAGACATCCTAAACTGAAACGTTTTTTTTAATTGCAAACTACATACCTTCACGAGTCTTTAGTGGGTTTGAACAGCTCTCTAGCTCAATCTGACGGCGAGTTATTGCCTGCGGTAGAATGCCCCCAAGAGTGACTTTTGAGGGAGCAAAATTTTGGTCAATTTTTGGTGTAAGAGCCATAATTTTCGCTCCCGACATGCTATAAAGTCAATCAAAGGCTCTATAGACGCGGATTTGACCTTGTTTTCAACTAAACTTTGAGTCCAAAATATAGCCCATTGGGACGGAGCCCAGGGCAACACAAAGATGGCCAAAATAACCCAAAAACACCCCAAATTGTGACGTTTACCCCAGAAAAGCTCAAACCCAAAACTGAATCCGTAGAGGGTTTGAACAGCTCTCCAGCTCAATCGCCTGGCGAGTTGTAGGATTGCAAAGCTCTGCAAGAAAAGTGGCGCACGCGGGACTGAAAGGGTTAAGTTACAATGTTTAACACTTTGAGAGCCAGGGTACGATGTATTCGTACTTTGAAATCAGCCTAAAAGCAGCAGTTGTCAGTTGCCTTACCAACGCCATAGCTCCTCTGCCGATTGCGCTAGAGAGCTGTTCAAACCCTCAAACGGATTGTCCAGTCTTCTAGTCTGAACTCGAAAAAAAATTTTGGTTGGGGGTTGCGGATTTTTGGTGAGTGACGTCATAAGTGAAATAGTTTTTCAGCCATTATGGCTCATGTTACCTGGCCTAGGGTCCAACCGCTAGGATAAAGTATTTCGGTAAAGTTTTCTTTGGAAATTAGGCTTGAGTCCGAGTCTTTTGAGCCTTTGATCAACTTTCTAACATTTCTGGATCAAAAGTTATGATCTCAAATGAACAAATTATTTAATTATCTAAGTAGCTTATTAGTCAAATATTTTGTTTACTTTAGATCACAGCTTTTCCACCTGAAACCCCAGCAGTTAATTCAAAGTATGAAAAGACTCAGATTGTAGCCTTGTTTCCAATAGAAACTTCAGCGAAATGCTACCATCTAACAGTTCGGGGCCAGGTAAAGTGGGCCAAGGTGGCCTAAAAGCCCTCCACTTATGACGTCACTCACAAAAATCTGCACCCCCCAACCAAAAAATTTTTTTTCGAGTGCAGACTAGAAGACTTACCGAATCTTTTGAGCCTTTTACTAGGTCTGTAGCGCTGACCAGACCGTAGAAATTCCATTGCAAAGCCACATGCGATCCCAGCTGTTTTTGTGTGAACCGTTTGAATTAACCTGGCTGCGAAAGTGTTAATAAACTCCTTTGTGACAGGTACTCCAGATATGTCCTTACTTCAAGGTGGACCAATGTCTGTCAAGGCAGAGTTAGAGGTAAGGCTTATGTTTGTTATTTCATTGACTAACCCATGCACTCAAGAGTGTGTGATATTCGTGCATACATACTGGATTAGAGCTAAAATCGGTTTCTTTCATTGCAATTGTCCTCATCATTTTCTCAGTACAGAACGCATGTGCAACATAAAACAGCTGCAAACGTTTTGATGATGATTTGCTCATAGAGACCTTTGTAGATTTTTGTAAGTAAGGTATCAATCTTCCAGTTTTCTATCAAACACCTACAATCCATGGACATCGTTGCAGCTGCTCATGTGTTTATTGAAGTTATGGTTTTCTGGTATTGACTTGAATTTATTGGCATGGTTGAAGTTTTTGGAAATGCCTTTTGATTTGAGGCCGAAGTCGAAAGTGAAGAAACTGTAACATGTACCTGTCATTTGTAATATTTTGGTAAAACTAATGATGCCCACAACAGACTTATTTTGTTGTTTTGTGTGTGTTGTCCATTCTTAACTATCGCTTTTAGGGAAAGCTAGAGACACCACTTTTTAAACCTTTCAAACTAAACAGTTTATATTGAAAACAAATCGTTGGAGCATAATATTGGCAGAGACCTGCCAACTTCGTAGAAATGACAAAAGCCTTCAAAAAACTATTCCTGGTTTATCTCAAGAGTTCTTGGATTGTTTTCATCCATTTTCGATCGTAAACGAGACAGTACCAAGGCAAGTACAAGCATTTCAAACTTCAAGCCACCAGAATGGCTTTCAAGATCCTTAAATGGGCTGAGTTTTGACCATAACTTGATGACTGTTAGAGTCAATCAAGGCTTCAAATGAAGCAAGTTTCTGTTAATTTCTTTTTACACCTTCGCTGCTAGTAGGTTTCAGCCTAAATCAAGCAGTTTTCATGCGTCTTATCAACTCCATAACTTGGTAGGCGATTTTGCTAGAGAGCTGTTCAAACCAGGGTTGCAGAGCCGGAGGTTTTTGGGTGGAGTCAGAGTCGGATTCCTAACAACACTGGGAGTTGGAGTCAGATTTTTTTGTCCGACTCCGGATGTCCAATTGGATCATTTTTTACATCACACTCTTAAATTGGGATTTCCTGTTGAAATGGTACAATTTCTTTTGAAAATTTTGTTGAAAAAGTGATTTCTTGCTGTGCACCACAATTTCCATTGATTTTAACAGCCAAATTTCATTCCCTTTGTGTTGAAGAGTCAGAGTCAAAAATTTTGGAAAGGTCAGAGTTGGATATTTTACCTCCGACTCTGCAACTCTGGTTCAAACCCTCAAGACTCGGCAAGTCTTTGAGTCTGCAATGAAAAAAAGGTTTGGATTTTGGGTTTTGGATTTTTTGTGAGTGACATTAAGCGGAATACTCTTTGGCCCACTTCATTTGGGGTCTTTCCATGTCAACTCACCCAAATAAAAAGACAATTCTAAACCCTACCCTTTCAGATTTTAATGAAATTTGGCATACGTGTTGGCTTTGGCCTCCAAACCTCAAACCTAAAATTTTTCGTTGATCGGACGATCGGTTTCCAAGATATAGGGTCTTAATTTTTTGAAAATTTGGAGAAAATAAGGGGGGCGCCCAATTTCAAAATACCATATCTTTTGAACTAGTGGTCCAATCTGGAAACGTAAGGTATCAATAAAAAGGGGAAAAGGCCAGGAATTCAAACATGATACCATTTTTGTGATTTGGGTAAATTTTGGGGTGGTGACCTTTTGACCTATATTTTGAACCTTGGAATTGACACCGTGGATCAAATTATAAAATCTTGATGACCATCGGATATCACAGCTCTATTTGTTTCCTACAATATATCAAAAGATGGAAAGGTTAAATTTTTCATTTTTGAGTAATAATAAATGGAAATTAGCATGTGTAGACAGTATTGGTTAAGTTCATGCAAATCAAATGCAAAACAAGTCTTCCCAATGCCATCATTCCACCATGCACAACTTCAATGCCAGTGTTAGGATTACAGTTTGTTTTCAGGACAGCGCAGAAAGTCAGATTAACATGGCAAAAGTGTATTTCTATGGTGAAATGACAATGTTAAAAAAAATGTTAAAACGTAAAAAGGTTACGTACCTAATACAATGTATGTTACCTACACCATATTGTGATATGTTGTGTTTTTAATGTATAGAAGGTTGTTAATATGTCAGTATCAGTGAGTGAGTTAAGTTTTTACACTGATGTCAACCCCTGTGAGCAGAAAAAAGCATATCACTAAGCAAAATATGCTACTGGTAAGAGAGGAAGATATCAAAATCTTGGCATTGCGAAGTAAGATTAAGTACACCACATCAATACAATTGTTTCCATCATGAGTAAGAATTGCTTCGGAAGTTTTCATTGCAACAAAGAAATTTGAGTGATCCATTTGACATTCATCCAAACAAGCAAAGGACAAAATAATTGCAGGTCCTTTGTAGCTATGAGAAACTGAAAATCCACCTCCAAATGTAATTCCTAGTGAAAAGCACTGCAGCACATGTGTGATTAGACTGAATAAGGAAATGAAAGATATGCCAAGTTCTGCACAAATTGAAAGGCCTACTGAACCAAATGCTGGTGTACCAAAGCATGAAAAGGAAGAATGAATGGATACAAGTTCACAACAGAATATCAATCTCAGTGATGTTGATGGTGTCACTGTTAATTCTAAAAAGGACATTTTGCTTGCAGAATTAAATGGAAGAAGTCGATGGGGAAACAGAAGCTTCTAAAACTGGCACTGAAACTAAAAGATAGTATTGAGAAGACTTACAAAGTTGAATTGCAGTCATCTGCCTCAGAATTATATGAGAACAACAAAGAAGATGAATGTTTGTTTTGTGCCACGTTAGAAGAACTCAAAGAAATAATCAAAAGATCCACTTTTCATATAGAATTTATTCAAATTTTTACCCACTCCCCCTTCAGAAAGAAAAATAAAAGAATTTGGATGCTTTGAACCACTTAGTAATGAAGAGCAGAGCATAAAGAAAAGGTCATTCTAAAGAGTACACCGCAAACAAGGGCAAAGCAATGTCACTTGAGCTGAAGAAGAACTTGTTGAATTCTATTGAAAAGATGAAGACAGTCCAATGTTCCCTGGAAAGAAAGGAAAAGGGATTATGCCAGGCAAGGATGATGAAAAAATCCTAGAGTACTCTCCTAGATTACCCTTTTCTTTCATCAATGCTCGGCTCTTTTTCACAATGTGGTTTTAATCACCAAGTACTTTCATTGTTCTTTCTATGGTGGCGAAGGCACAAAACAAACATAAAAATCTTTGTCATTCTCATCTAATGCTGAGGCAGATGTCTTCACTTCAACTTTGTAGGTCTTCTCAATACAATATTTTAATTTCTGTACCACCTTTTTAAACCTTAATTTCCTTGTTGATAGAGCCAATTGCCCATGTTTCACTGTTGTTTCGTGCAATATTGACAATGCATCATTTACGTTTGCAAGCAAAGTATCCTTTTCAGGAGAACAGTGACAATTATCAACATCAGATATCCTGTTGTGGTGAACTTGTATCCATTAGTTCTTTGTTTTCATGCTTTAGTACACCAGCATCTTGTTGAGCAGACTTAGTTTGTGCAGTATTTGGCAACTCTTCAGTCTTCATTTCCTTATTCTGTCTAATCACACATGTGCTGCGGTGCTTTTCACTAGGAATTAGATTTGGAGGTGGATTTTTCAGTTTCTCATAGCTACAAAGGACCTGCAATTATTTTGTCCTTTGGTTGTTTGGATGAATATCAAATGGATCACTACTGTACAATTTATTTGTTGCAACAAAAACTTCATAAGCAATTCTTGCTCATGATGGAACAAATCGTGTTAGTAAGGTGTACTTAATTTTTATTTTGCAGTGCCCCAACATTTTGATATCTTCTCTTACCAGTGAAATGTTCTGCTTATTGGTGTTTTTTTGGTGACAGAGGTTGACATCAGTGTAAAAACTTAACTTACTCACTGATACTGACATGTTAACAACCTTCTATACCTTAAAACACATATTTCATGTTGTGATATAGTGTAGGTAGCATACATTGAATTAGTTACTACTACAAGACCTTTTAACATTATCATTTCACCATGGGATATACTTTTGCCAGGTTAATTTGACTTTCTGTGATGACCTGAAATCAAACTGTAACCCTAACGCTGGCATTGAGGTTGTGCATGGTAAAATGATAGCATTTTGAAGACTTGTTTTGCATTCGATTTGCTTGAACTTAACATTACTGTCTACACATGCTAATTTCAATTTATTATTACTCAAAAATGAAAAATTTTACGTATTCAATCTTATGATATATTGTAGGTAACATATAGGGCTACAATATTCGATATTTATCAGCATTTTATAATTTGATTTACGGGGTCAATTCCAAGGTCAAAATATAGGTCAAAAGGTCATCACCACAAAACTTACCCAATTCACAAAAATGATTGTCATGTTTGAATTCCTGACCTTTCCCCTTTTTATTGATACCTTACTTTTCCAGATTGGGCCACTAGTTCAAAAGATATGGTGTTTTAAAGTTGGCCCCCTGCTAATTTTCTCCAAATTTTCAAAAAATTTGCCTCCCATATCTCAGAAACCGATCGTCCAATCAACAAAAAATTTTAGATCTGAGGTTTGGGGCCGAAACCAACATGTATGCCAAATTTCATTAAAATCTAAAAAGGTAGGGGTTAGCCCATTGGGTGAATTGACATGGAATGACACTTTGGCCTTGGGCCCAAACTGCAAGATCATAGTATTTCGCTCAAGTTCTTAATGGAAACTAGGCTAAAAACTTTGAGACTTTGGATGACTTATTAGGGTTTCGGATTCAAAGTTATGACCTGAAAACAACAAAATAATCAATTAATCCCATAATTAGATATTTATATTATTGTTTTTGGGCCATGATTTTTAACCAATGCACTCAAGAGTGTGTGATATTCATGCGTACATACTGGAATAGTAACATGAATGAAAATGGCCAAAAACCGCCCCTCACTTGTGACATCACTCACAAAAAAAAAGGAACCCAAAACCAAACATTTTTTTTCATTGCAGACTTAAAGATTTGCCGAGTTATTTGAGGGTTTGAATAGCTCTCTAACACAATCAACTGGTGTGTTATGGAGTTGCAGGGTGGTGAGAAATTAGCCCAAAATGCTAGATGGTAGTATTTTGCTTAAGTGTTTATTCGAACTAGACTAGATGAGTTGTTTGATACTTTGGATAACTTGCTGGGGTTTCGGGTTCAAAAGATATGACCTGAAAACAACAAAATAAGTAATTAATTAGAATAATTAATTGATTTGTTATTTGTAGATCGCAACTTTTGAACCAGAAACGCTAGAAAGTCGATCAAACGCTCAAAAGACTCTAATTCTAGCCTAGTTTCCAATGAAAACTTAGAGCGAAATGCTTCCGTCTAGTGGTTGGGCCCTAGGCCAGGTAACATGAGCCAAAATGGCCAAAAACCTACCTCACTTATGATGTCACTTACAAAAAACTTGAAACCCAAAACCAAAAAATTTTTTATCATTGCAGACTCAAAGACTTGCTGAGTCGAGGGTTTGAACAGCTCTCTAGCGCAATTGGCCCCGGAAGTATGCAGTTGCTAAGACGTGAAAACTGCTTGATTTAGGCTGATTTTTAGGTATGATATATTCATACGTCAGCACCGTGTGTATTAATGTACTTTAAGGATAAAAACACTGCATTGGCACTGAAAGTGTTAATGTATATATATTCTGCCGGGTATTGGTGTATGGCAAAGCTCAAAATTGCAAGTGGTGTGCGTCTTTGTCTTCTTGCGCAATGCATTTCATACAGAGAGAAAAATTATCTGTGCTGTTTAAAATTTTCCTGATTTAGTTTTGTGATATCAAAACTTGTCATGACAGTTGCCATTACCTTTTCAGACATTCTCATGTATTGACTCAAATTTTTGCCGATTTGACAAAATATTTGGTCAATGACCAACGAATGACTGATAAGTCTCTAGAGCAGTGGTTTTCAACCTTTTTCATGCAGTTTTTGCAACCCAGTTTAACCTGATGACCCTCTTCTGAAAATTTCCAGTCTGGCACATGTAATGCAGTTGTGCTTGCACAATAGAAAATCACAATGATTAAAAAATAACTTACGATATCACTGCTGTGTTGAACAAAGACTTATTCATTAAAATCATGCAAACGGCAGCATCAGTGAGATAGACTTGTGCCGTATACGAATCATTCCACAGCACAACTCATTGAAAACTAGAACAACTCTCAAGTTAGCTATCGCATTCAGATATCTAATTTACAAACACAGCACATTTTTACATCACAAAGTTATTCAAGGGTTGCCAAACGGAACAGTACTCTGTACTGTAATGTTGATAATCACACTTGTAGGCTATCATTATTGCCAGGTGATTCTATTATTTTGACTACTAGAAAAAATGGAAAGCTGCTTCCATAAACGAAATATAAAATATAAAAGAAATTATGCATATTTTTATTGGAAGCTCTTGCCACTCCTAAAAAAGACAAACGACACCCACGGGGGTTGCAATCCTCAGGTTGAATTCCACTGCTTTAGAGTAAAACCAGTCAGAAATTAAATTTTTTCACTCAATTTGTGGTAAATAGTAATTTGAGTGCGCAAAACTTTTACTAGCATGAGAGTCAATACACAGCCTCAAAAGGGCAAGCTCTTTGAGCATCAATGTTCAAGAAAGGCATGTCCAACTGTACCATAGTTTCTTAATTTCTTTAACATGCAATAGTTTTTTTCTGTTCGAAGATTCAAGACCTTAAAGAAAGACTTGAAGATATGCAAAACAATTGGCTGGACCCATTGAATAAAAAAGAACTACAAGAACAAATCGACAAAGAAAAAGTATTTTATTATGGTTTTAAGGCTGCTTGTACTGGAATTGATGATTCAATGTGATCAGTATTGTTTGGATTATGCATGTTTGCAGATTTTTGTACAAAAATATTTGATTAATCTTTCAGGAAATAGTATGAGATCTTGTAAAAGATGCAATTCTGCAACTTCCCTCAAAGCTCATTTTTGTCACCTAAATTTTTAGTCCCCTAAGAAACATATGCTTGGTGTGTGAAGAATCTACTTGTTAAGCACTGTATACTACCATTTGACAGCCATATGTTTTTAGGACTATGCTGCAATATAAAAATATGATGATACCTTCTTTTAGTACAATTGGTTGAATTGGGATTGTTGTGCAGATGCATACATTTTCAAATAAAAAAATCATGTGGGTCACTCACAATTGTTTGTGAGCAAATGAAAGCGCTTGTTGATTGACAAGTAGAATGTTACTATCCTTTAAATTCCATGTCTATCCTCCAGATGATATATAAGCAGCTCTTGAGATATTATGCATCTGTTTGTAAAATGTTTGCAATTTTGGATTGACTAAAACCAAATGCCTTTAAACTGTTCAGCACTTGGTAATAAAACCTTCCACTTTGTTTAAAAAGTTCTTTGATTGGTTCAAGTAGCTGGCCTCCACAAAGTCAATGTAAAAGGGATAGGATATTGATTTCACATGACACTACACAAGGGTTGCTATATCTAAAGAGGTGAAATTCCTGACAGTCTCAATGGCTGCTTTTCACGACAACAAACAAGGGCTGCTCAAACTATGGGTTGCAACCCCATTTGTCTTTGCAAAATGTAATTTTGGGGTCGTGAAAAATTTGGCTTAACAAATCAGATATACAGTACAAGATTTTTTAGGCATAAAAACAGCAGTTTTCAGTTGCCTTACCAACGCCATAGCTCCTCCACCAATTGCGCAAAAGAGCTGTTCAAGGTCTCAAACGGATCAGCCAGTCTTCTAGATTGCACTTGAAAAAATTTGTTTGGTTGGAGGTTGCGGATTTTTTGTGAGTGACGTCATAAGTGAAGTAGTTTTGGGGTCAGTTTGGTTTATGTTGCCTGGCCTAGGGCCCAACCGCTAGGCCAAAGTATTTTGCTGAAGTTTTTATTGGAAACTAGGCTCGACTCTGAGTCTTTTGAGCCTTTGATCAACTTTCTAGCGTTTCTGGTTCAAACGTTATGATCTAAAATACACAAATTAATCATCTAATTAGCTAATTAGTCTAATATCTTTACTACATTAGATCATAACATTTGAACCCGAAACCCCAGCAGGTCATCCAAAATATCAAAAGACTCGGATTGTAGCCTTGTTTCCAATAAAAACTTCAGTGAAATACTACCACCTAATGGTTGGCGCCCAGGGTCAGGGGAAGTGGGCCAAGGTGGCCTAAAAACCCTCCACTTATGACGTCACTCACAAAAAATCTGCAACCCCCCAAGCAAAAAAATTTTTTTCAAGTGCAAACTAGAAGACTTGCCACATCTTTTGACACTTCGACCAGGTCTGTAGCACTTACCGGACCAGAGAAATTCCGCGCAAAGCCACGTGCGTTTCAGTTTTTTTTTTCAGAAATCCCCAAAAGTGGCCGGACGCTTATTTATGAGCACAAATTTTAATGCCAAAAAGTCTAGACATGTCGGGGAAAATTCCAGACATGCCAGGGAAAATTCCAGACATGCCAGGGAAAATTCCAGGCGTGTCAGGGAAAATTCCAGACATGTCCGGGAAAATTCCAGGCGTGTCAGGGAAAATTCCAGACAAATGGCAACCCTGCACTACACATCCTCAGGACCTGACAGACCTTCAGTTTATTTTGTTTTTTTTGTGACAAGGAAGTTGACCCACATGCTTGGGCTCTGTCACTTCCCCACCTGCTAACTCTATCACAACGAAGTTTAAATATGAAGGTGGTGATTACTTCTGAACTGTTTTTTTTTTCGTTCTTTTTTCACTCATAGATCAAAATGGTTTTGAAATGACTGAAAAAATTTAAGTCATTTTGATCAGAATGTCTTAAATCATAGGCTAATGAACACTGTTACGGGTAATTTTAATACAACTGTGAGGCAAATTGCCAAAATGTTACAGTGACCAAAATGTCACAGCAAAAAATGACAGAGATGCCTCAGCGCAAAAAAACAGCATGAACAACCTACCACGATTGTACAAAAGCTAACCAATTACAAGTACCTAAGACAAAAACACAAAGCAAAGGTTTAATAGGGACTTGCAAGCACTATGCTCTTTGTGGTTGCCATGGAAAACACAACAAATCCATGATATCAGTTGTTTCATAAATGTTGACAGAAATAAAATTTTTCAACTGAACCAAAAGCTCATCTATACTATTTGCCTGACAGCTTGTGTGATATGCAATCAACAATGTTTGCCAAACACAAATTTTTAAACAAATTTTCCAATAGATGGGAAGCACACCAAAGTGCCTGGAACAAACCAGATAATAAGGATGACAGCAACCAAACACCTTATTGCATCAGTATTCAGTAGATCTCTGCTGGTAAGGCTTCTTTGGCCTATGCCGATGTTTTTCATTGCTGGTTACTGATGGGATACTGTTTTTTTCCATTACTCAAACCACAGCTGAAAGGCATTACAGTGCATTTTTTCCTTGGATTGGTTGGCCACATAGAGAAAAGAAATATTAAACATGTTACAAATGAAAGAACCGATTGTCATGGCGATAAGATAAGAACATGCTACAAATAGGTGGTGTCTATTTCGCCTCATGAGGCAAAAGTCCTGCCAGAGCTATTTTTTGTTAGTTGAACATGATTGGTTGAAGTGGTCACATGACAAGCTTGCTTAGTTGACGATGACTTAAATACAAACAACAGTTATGGAATCCATCCAAAATTGTAGTCCAGCAGGTGGAACTTAAAATAATTGCAGCGTGTCAGCTAACAATATTTGAGTAGCAAATTACCACAGGTATTCAAAACAGAAAAAAGAACAGTATTGTTATCACTAGATGTAATTTTTTGAGTACTCCCAAATTTTTTTCACAATGCTCCCTTAGCAGTACCATAGAGTAGTGACTATCACACAGTGTTACATTGCAATGCATTCTGAAACAACTCACAAAAAAATGCAATAGCTCACAGCTAAAGAAATAAACAGCAATGTTTCCATTTTTGCTACACAACAATGACTTAATAATCAATATTTTCCAATTTTAAGTTAATAGTTAAGTGAGCACAGTTTTCAGCATTGTCTCCCTGCTATGAACATCATCTGTCATCACAAATGTATACGCCCAGCAGTGCTGAAAATTCGTTCACAGGTGAGTGAGGTCGGAGGTGCTCCAAGGTACTTTCTGGCAAGCTTAGCTAGAAAATGATACCTTACAGATTCCAGCCCACCAATCTAGTAGAATTGTTTTTTTGCTGTCACATACAGTTGGTCTAAGAATGAAATCATAAAATCTGTCCAGCCAGCTCAGGACCTGCAATATCTGTTGGTGATTCATCAGAATGTGGTGCTGGTTTTGCTTCAATGCCTTCTTCCATGTCTTTTCTCTACATGTATACATAGCTTTTCTAGCTGATAAATCACGAAAAGAACGATCCTTTTATCCAGGATCCAGTAAACAAGCCACAACAATAGGCTTTGATGGCTCAAAATTTTCCAAATCTTTTTTTGCAGCATAGATTCACACATGATCTGTACCCATTTGCATGTTCATCTGAAGATTTTAATGATATTTTCAGCACAGAAATGTTGGTGATAATTACTGAAATCGTTGCATCTGCCTTGCCAGCTTCTAAGGAAATTTCCTGAAATGGTTTTAAAGTTGCTGTTAAATTTTCAATGAAGATCCATTCATGGCTGCTTGGCATGTGTGATTGTAAAGGACCATGCTCAGTTGAGTAGGGGACAAGTGCTCTTTCTATCCAATAAGACTCTTTCCAACATAGTAAAAGCAGCCACTGGCCTTCAATCAGAAAGAATGAATTGGTGCAAAATTTCTAATTTTTAGATAGAATCATGAGCAGATTTTGAAGAGACGTAATGGTCCAACCAGCTGCATGTTCCATGAGTATCACTAACACAAGCGAAGGAATCAGCTGAAAGCATGGTTTTATCTGATTGTCTCATGTTGTGTTATGGGCAAAATTAGGATAGGCAATTGACCAAAATTATTTTTGGACAAGCATTGAAGCCCCCTACTGTGTAGAAATTTGGTCTATCAATTTCATCACAGAGTGTTGAAATTTTACTCAGATAGTTCATGTAGTTGTGACACATTAAGGCTGACTGAAGTCTTCCACAAAAATCTGGCCACAGTTTATTAAAACAGGAATATTAATTTCGCTCAAGTGAGCATCGTCAGTTCCACAGAATAAAAAAGTAAAAGCGTAAAATCTGCAAGGCAATAAATTAAGATGTAAGTCAATGAATTGAAATAGTAAGTCACTAAAAAACTAAAGAGTTACAAGTCAGCATGCTATCACGCAAAATGTTCCAAAACGTTGACCTCACTGCACACTGCAAAATACTGAACTATCACCAGCGATGAAGTGCAGCACGATATCAGCGTCAGGACTCGGGAAGCAGGTTACATCCCTGCAGCAATCAAATAAGAAAGTGCCAAAGTCACAACGCAGAGTGAGAAATGACGTATCAGGAAAAAAGGCAATGGCTAAAAGAGCAACTACTTGGTATGGGGCAAAATCATCTTTTTAATATTAATTTCCACATTCTGATATGGAACAATTATTGCCATAGCATGTACAATCGAGCCTTTCTGGTGGTCAGGCAGATTCTGAAAGAACTCAGTTCAATACTATAGTATGAAAACATAAAAGTTCATGTAGTTTATAGTATGAAAACATAAAAGTTCATAGATTCACAGCAATAGGGCCTGTTCTTAGCACAGTTCCCATTTGTGATACATCATGCATGTGGCGCTGTGCTGATGAAGTGTACTCAACCCTACCCATAAGCTAACCAAGAACTAGGTGATGCAATTACATCTCCAACCTGGGTTGGCTGTGCCATGGTGTGGAGTCAGCAGCACTGTCAGAAAAAAGCTGCAAGGTATTTTGGAACGTATTATTAGGGCTGCTGTCTTGCAGTTCTGAAAGAAATAATGAGTATGGAAATTAACACTTGGATGTCAGGTAGGTTTCGAGGATTTTCATGCCAAAACAACCGGATCGTACGTGGCTTTGCGCGCACGTAACTCTGGCCTTAAAAGCGGTAGGGAGCTGTTCAAAGGCTCAAAAGACGCAGCAAGTCTTCTAGTCTGCACTCGAAAAAAATTTTTTGCTTGGGGGTTGCGGATTTTTTGTGAGAAACATTATAAGTGGAGGCCTTTTTGGCCCACTTCACTTGGCCCAGGACCCAAACCGTTAGATGGTAGTATGTCGCTGAAGTTTTTATTGGGAACTACGCTACAATCCGAGTATTTTGATACTTTGGATGACCTGCTAAGGTTTCAGGTTCAAAAGTTACGATCGAAAGTAACAAAAATATTTGATTAATCAGTTAATTCTAAGATAATTAATTAATTTGTTTATTTTAGATCATATCTTTTGAGCCAGAAATGCTGGAAAGTTGATCAAAGGCTCAAAAGACTCGGACTTGAGCCTAGTTTCCAATAAAAACTTCAGAGAAACACTTTGACCTAGTGGTTAGGCCTTAGGCCAGGTAACATGAGCCAAAATGGTCCAAAAACTACTTCACTTATGACGTCACTCACAAAAAATCTGCAACCCCAATCAAAAAAATTTTTTTCGAGTGCAGACTAGAAGATTTGCTGAATCTTTTAAAGGTTTGAACAGTTCTCTTACGCATATGGCAGAGGAGCTATGGGGTTGGCAGGGCAACTGAAAACTGCTGTTTTTAGGCCGAAATCCAGGCACGATACATGCGTAGACCGGCTCTGAAAGTGTTAATGAGAGATCTAATTTTTAGCATTAGCGACTACTATGGTTGCAGTAAACTTGAATGCAAATTTCCTGTTTTTTGCCACTTGAAATTTGATTCCCTTGTGATGAAACAATCATAAGTTTTGCTCAGTAATGGTGAAAGGGTCGGTTTTGTTTTTATTAATTTTTTTATTAAAATATATTGGACAAGGTCTTTCCAAAGTTATTCTTCTATATTACCTCATTCAGGACTTTTCAAGACCCTCAGTGTTTTTTCAGATCTAAAGCTTCTTGTGTAAAAATGTGTGAAAGCGTTTCTGGTTCAAAAGTTACGATCTAAAAACAGCAAAAGTTGATAATTGGGTGATTAATTAATTCAGAGATTAATCAATTATTTTGTGTTTTTGAGCCATACCTTTTGAACCAGAAATGGTAGAAAGCCTATCAAAGGACTTGCATTGTAGCCTAGTTCCCAATAAGAAATTAGTCAAAAAATTCCATCTAGTGGTTGAGGCCCAGGAGGGCCTGAGCCAAAATGGCCTGAAACCTACCCCACTTATGAGGTAACCACAAGAAACCCAAAATCCATAACTTTCCTATTTTTTTATTGCAATCTAGAAGACTTGCCACATCTTCTGAGTTTTTAAACAGCTCTCTAGCACAATCGACTGGTATGTTATGGAGTTGCAAAGTGTTGGCTTTTAAGAGGCTCATGCAGCTGTTAAAGGTAAAAGCAACCAAATCAATTGCCAACCTATCAAATCATGAAGCTGATAAATTAGATCTTCTGGCGATTTTTATTATTAGCTGACGTTTTGCCCACCTATTCAAGTTTGCTTCTTCAGGGCAATGTTTTTTAACCATGTATAACATGCAACTTACTAATAACAAGATGTGGTTAAAAAACATTTCCCTGAAGAAGCCCACTTGAATTTGGTGGGCGAAACATCGGCTAATAATAAAAATCGCCAGAAGATCTGATTTATCTGCTTGATTTGAAACCTGGTGGCAAACGCTACGAAATAACAACATGAGTAGCAAAAAGAACAACATTTCAAATCATTTCCAAAACATTTTAAGCTAAATACCACTGAAACAAGCCTGGGCCTATCGGAGTCACTTTCTGCGCAAAAGTTTCGCTTACTTTAGAGCCATAAAAATGCCCAAGTCTGGCAATTAAACTTTATCAACATGCCTGAATAAACTTCCAGAAATGTTTCTGACACATTATTTCATGCTTTCATGGCATTGGCAGCATATCAAAGCACTTTCATCACACAAATTGCATTCCTGGTCCGCCTAAATCAACCAACTTGAAAGTGTCATGCTTTTAAACAGCCTGTGGATCACATAGAGTTTTGATTCCAAAAGCTAATGTTGCTTAAACTCAGTCTCCAACAACATTTTTAGACTGTTTCCTGCAACGAATTTTACAAAGAAAAACATAAATGCACACTGGTGGTAACTTTTGAATGCTAAATGTACATTTTTGTCGCCCAAAAGCAATGGCCAGCATACCTACAACATAGATATATGTCGCCTGAGAGCAAAAGTGTTAAAAAGTTTACTTGGATCGGATAAGCATCCATACAGTGTTTTGTTTTTATATTTTCTATTTCAGGTCAATAGAAAAAAATCTTCACTGCTTCTGGGTTGTTTGCCCCTTTTATATAAGCGCACATATTTTGTTTTTCAGGAAAAATGCAATGAACTGTCTGTTAACTTCCAAGAAAATTTGCAAGAATTAAATGAAGTGAAACAAGAAAACAGCGAGTTGCATAAAGCAATCATAAGCCTCCATTCACAGTTTGATACTGTTCTTGAGTGCCTTAATACAGTTCACCACAAAGCCGAATCTGTAATTCAAGAGATGTTGAATGCTACTGAAAAGTTGCCACAAAGAAAAAGCATGAAAAAGTTTCATGGTCTGTACAAAAAATCAAAGTATATCCTATTTAATTTATTTAGGAGTGAATCGTATTTAAAGTTCAGTAAAAAACATTTGTTTTGAAAGCTGTGAGTTTACAAGATGATTTTCTGTCAAAGTAATTGAGTGTGTTATACAGTTGGGATTAATATCCACTTTCCATGGCTGCTATGGTCATCTATTTGCATGATACTCCACAAACAACTAAGTATGATGCTTCAAGCTTGCAAAATGCATTGAGTATATCTGTGGCTGAATTTAGCCAGTATGCAATTGAACAGTCAAGAGCAGCAGTTTTTTAATTATTTGCATTTATTATTAAAAATCATAACGTATAGATGGTATCTTTTGCCAAATTAGTGTGAAGATTTTCTGGTTCACATTAATGAGCAAACAAGTCATGTAGTGTGTTATCTTTTCACCTGTTTTGAGATACTGCTGTGTTTTGAATGAACGACCATTGCTGCTGCAGTCTTAGTAACAAGGAAATTGGTTCAGAAATTTTAACTAAATTAATAAAAAGTTGTCTGTTTTAGACTTGCATAGTGCTAATAGCTGTGTCCCTTATTTGCTTAATATGGTTTGTTAATTGAAATTGTGATATAAAATGCAAATCTTACAGAATTCCATGATCATTGTGATAGATCAAATGCTGAGCTCTGTAGCACCTGTGAAGTGTTTTCTTGCTTGCCTACAAGTAATTCAAGTTTTAAGGTTGGTATGTAATCAATTTTGTCCTTGAGCTTATGTGCAATGATATGATGTAAGTTTTCAGTATGCTTGAAGCATGTTGCTTTAACAAAAACAGGTCATTTTATTTTTCCACATTATGAATATGCAAAATTTTAAAATGGCATCTGTTGTGAATTATGTTTTGAGGGAAAAATCAAAGTTGATCTACCCTTATCTGAAAAAGCTGTCTGAAGGAAGTAATATCGAACAATGAACCATGTTTCAAAAGTTTGGTGAACGAACATAAAACTATAGTCTTTCTGTCTATCAAACATTATATTGTGTAGTAGGTCATATAACCATTGGTTAATTCAAATGATCTCCTGCATCAAAGCTTCTGGTTTTAACATACTGAAGTTTGCTGTTTGATGAAAGATTTGCATCAATCTAATATATAATGCTTAAATGTTGGTCTGAACAGACATATGAGACATAATTCTGTTGTTTGCAGCAGCATATCCCAATAATTGCAATTTCTTAAAACTTTAAAGACTTCCTAACTTCGTTTGATCAAATATGCTCATAAACAAGATTGACTGACCTAAGGATAAAGAAATTGGAGTTGACATCCCCAGTTGGCAAAGTTTTCAGATCAGCTACTTTAGGCCTTTTCTCAACATGCTTGTCTTCTCATGCATTAAATGCATTTGTGCATATTAAAATATGTGTGTACCAGAAGTGGCCGGAGACACATTTTCTGACTATACTCATGTTACAAAATTTTTGAATCTGAATCTGAAGTTTTTTCAAATGTGAGAATCCTACTCCTGTGCAAAGTCTGCTAGCCATCAATGCAACTGAAATTCACAATGTTTGTAATTAAGCAATGACATTTATAAACGCAGACTCCTGTTACCGCTGAGAAAAAAAGTGCCTTCAGGTTGAGTTTTTCACAAATTTTTGGCTGCGGCTCCGGATTTGAAAAAAATCAGAATCTTGCTGGAGTCAACTCCAGCACTTTAAATCCGTGACCACCTGTGGTGTGTAAACTATGAGTTGTGCTGAATTCTCATTTTGTATTTCCTCCACATCTCAATTTGATTTTTAACTTGTTGCATTTTCTGTAGGAGTTGCTGCCACAATTTGAGGACATTAGTGCATCTTTCGTGCGAAAACTGAGTTGCTACAGCAAACAAATTGATGGATTGTTTCTAATGCTGGGACAGGTTCACAAAACTGAAGTCACCTCTGATAAATTCAATGGTAATCCAGTTACCAAACCTGACTTAGCATGTAAATCTTGTTTTTGTCAGATAGCTGCCTGTCTTCAGGTGGATTGTATGTGCCTTATCTTGGAATGCATCAAGTCCAGTGATAGCTTTCCAACAAACTATTGTACGTTTGTGTCAGTACTGTGCAATAGGCAGCAAAAAATCCTTTAATAAAATTAATTTTTTAATCAGTTTTGGCAATGCATCTGCAGTTGGTGTAATCAAAATGGAGATGCAGTAACCTTTGACACCGCCAAAAAACAAGTTGAAAAACCATCCCTATTTGATTTTAGGTATTAAAATTCAATTCCAGGTAAATGTTTCATTACTTTACTTTCATAATTGCAATTTTATTGAATGCGTCCATAGTGCTTTTTATGAGTGAAATAGACATTAGTTTTAAATGCATTTTCACTAATTTGTAGCTATGGTTTTACAGTTGTCTAGATTTGATACAAATATTTGTCATTTATTATTAGGATAGACCTTTGACTTCCAAAAAAAGGTGATTTTAGTAAATGTTTCAGCTCTTTTCAGCATTAGCTAAATCTAAAATAACTGAATGCACCTTTTTCAAAAAAAACATAAACAGGCACTTTTATATCTAGCAGTGATTTGCTTGAGTTCTTCCAGGAAAAAAATGATCTCAGAAAATGCTGATGCACATGTGCACCAGTGACTGAGGGCTCTGTGTCACACATTGCTGCATTGGCAACATTACCATGGTTAAAATCAAATTGGTTGTGTTTTGGTAAGCTACATTAGACAAAAATTAGATACCAGAACAGCAGTTGATTAAAGAAATATTCATTGACAGCAAGAATTTTGTGTCAACGATAACTGATCTTGTGTTATGCAAGTAATATTATGTCAAAAACAGATTTTGATGGATGGACTTAGAATCACTAATGCTGGCTTGGTTTTATAATGCAGATGCTTCCCATTTACACAAACGAACCTAAACACTGAAACTCTGCGAAAAAGACACAGTATTTTCCTGAGGTGCAAATATTGTTAAAGCAAAATATGATATGCAATCAGTTTCTTAGCTGTTTTGTAGTTGTGAAAATTTATGGTAAAATAATAAATTGTCATATCAGACAGAAGCACAACATGCTACAATATATAGTGTCACATCTTTTGTGTTAATTTTTTTGCACTGCAACACTTGGGAACAGTTTTGTTTGGTTGATATGGATACAAATTCTTAAAATCTTGTGCACCTGTTTATGTCTGTTGCATATGCTGCAAGTGAGCAAGTTTTTTCGAATTTGAGATGATAGTGAAAATTTGCCTGTGGCAGTGGGGAGCAGAAAAGTCTTCCTTATTTTTCCATTTTTGCACCAATAGTGTTTTTTTGTGTCTTAATTATGAAAAAACCTCTACAGTCTGTTGTTGGCAGTCACTTTTGATTGTGTCAGCTATTATGATACCAGATCAATTGCAGGAAACCCAAAAAGTGTTATGAGATCAATGAAATTTTTTTATTTATTTAGGCCATAACTTGCCAGCTGCTAGAGCTAGAGAACTGTTCGCAATTGGCTATGAAGGTCTCTGCGGTTACAAAAACGCAACCAAGAGGCAAACAGCCAAATACCTTGCTTGCAAGACGTCAAAAGTGAACGATGCCTACAAATGGTGGATCTGCAAAGCAGAAAGACTTAGTTCATTGTGCAACACTGCAGCAACATACCTAGCTACACCAGCTACATCAGTGCCTTCAGAACGTGCTTCTCCAGTGCTGGCATGACCGCAAGCAAGCTCTGGTGAAGATTAACTAGACAGCATGTAGAATAACGAAATATATTGCATTGCAACAAGAAGTTGCTGCAGATATGTAGTTTTCTGTTTTGTTTTACCAGTGTTGTTCATTTTTAAATATAAAATCTTCATAAATTAAAAGTTGATATGCTGATATTCATATCTAACAAGTTATTCCAGAGTAGGATTAAATATTCTGGATTTGAAATTAAGATTCTAGAATAATCCAGAACCTCTTAATGTTCCATAATGCACATTCCTAGTTCTAACATGGAAGCTTATGAAGTCCATCCACTTACAATGGTTGAGAAGCAAACTAGCTGTGCAATTTCAACTTCAACCAATCTGTATTGATTATGTTTTACTCGATACTTTTGAGGTAGCTATGATGAAATAAAAATCTGCATGTACTCGTATGTCAGACCATATTCATCACATTGGGTGGAAGAAAATACTTCATGTTGATGCTTGTTTTTTGAACTCATAGTTAGTATCTTTGAAATACGGTGGCCTGTAATGTTGTTGCAGAGTCAAAAGGAGAAACTATGGATGTGCAAGTAAAAGAAACTGACAAAATTAATGCGCATTTATTGGATGAGGCTGTGGACATGCATACTTCTGTAGTTCATTTTCAGGTAAAATCATACTTGTTTTTTATTGCTCAGATAATTCCTGTCAAATGGATATGTTGAAATTGAAGTTTTGATGTAGTCTAACTTCTCGAGATAAAAATGTCGTGGTTTATCCTGAAAGTTACTGTTTTGTATTTAAATATTCGGACATTTTTTTGCTAGAAATACATGAGTTCAAAAGAGTGAAAACGTTTTGAATGTTTTTAATTAGCTGTTCTTGATATCAGTAAGATGCAATGAGTCAAGACTTGTTTTGAATGTCTGATGCTTGATTAACACCTTTGCTGCCAATGTACGAGATACTCGTACTTTCAAATCACACATTGAGTTGCTATTTTCACGCCACTTTGCAACTCTATACTTGTCAGCCAATTGTGCTAGAAAGCTGTCAAAAAATCAAAAGACTCGGCAAGTCTTCTATTTGCACTAAAAAAATTAAGTTTCGGGTTTTTCGTGAATGATGTCAAAAGCGAAGTAGATTTAGGCCTGTCAGAAGTGGAGTATATTTTTGGCCGAGGTTATTGGGCCCTGGGCCCCAACCACAAAAAGGTTAGTGTTGCCCTTGAGTTTTTTGTGGAAGCTAGGCTAAAATCTGAGTCTTTTGAGTCTTTGATTGGCTTTCTAGGGTTTCTGGTTCAAAAGTTAGGGTAAAAATCTTTATGGGTAATTTTTAACCAAATTTAGTTTTTTTGGCCATAACTTTTGAACCAGAAATCCTAATACGAAAACAGAGATTTACTGGTAAATCTACCTGGCAGCGAAGGTGTTAATTAATCATATGCCTAATGAATGGGGTTTGAGTAATGAATCCAGTGTCTGAACAATGGCATTTGAGTCATGGATCAAACTCATAACAGAGGGATTGAGAGTAATGGAGCACTCATCTCTACGAACAAAAAGTGCAAGATGTGTTTATGATGAATAGAATACATTCACCTGGGCAGTGTTATTTCAGAACCAATTATTTTGTTTCTCAGATATTTTACAACCTGATCAGCCAGGCTGATTAAATGTAACCTCAACTGTTGAGAGATTTATATGTTCATCGGCATATTTTTGAAGATAGTGACACCGCTAAGCTCTCAAGTGTTTATTCCAGAGAACATTTCAAAACACATGAATCTTGTGACTTAAACAATGCAAAAAGTTATTTGAAAGTTTTTGGTAAAGCTCTAACCCAGTGGTGGGGAACCTATATACTACCATGGGCCGCATGAAATGCGCATTATCACTGGCGAGCCACAAAATCAATTGAATTAATCTTAAAATTCTACCTTTATCTAACTACAAGGAAGAGTGGCTTCTCTTGACTTCCTGTCCAAGCACCTGCTTATCATGGAGCTTCGTTTTGACGTGATGCTGTATTCTAACGTGGGGAACGAAAATTTTAATGCAGGCCATATCAAATGTTCATGCGGGCTGCATTTGGCCCGTGGGCCACAGGTTCCCCACGCCTGTTCTCTAAACAATGTGTTGTCTACACGGTCACATTTCTAACATGATATTGTGAGCATACCAGAGGTGATTGGAGTCACTTTTTTTGACTCCTGCTCCTGTTCCTAAAAAAGTTACTCCAGACCCTGCTCTGGAGCTCATTGGAAGTTTACACTCCGACTCCTGTTTACACTCCGAAAGCTTGAAAGCAGAGTCTATTTTGCCACATGAGGTAAAATAACTGCTTGAACTATTTTGCCTTTAGCCAATATGGATGAGTAGTACTGGCAAGCAGGTAGTGGTTTCTTGTCTGTGTTGGTCAACTGCAGGTTTTCCTAACTTTAAACCCTAACTCATTTTGTATTTGTGTATCGTACATCTCATTTTGCCTTGTGAGGCAAAATATGCACCAGGCTACCAAACTTGAGACCAAGAAATAGAATCATAAGTTGAATAGAACCAAATCTCATTTGACTCTTTCAGCTCTGACCTGAACTAAGTCTTGTTTAACTTTTTTATTTAACTCTTTGTGATTTAGGCACAACCACAATGAATCAAGAACAAGACAACTAGTACTGCTATCTTTTCACTTTAGCCTCTACAAATAAAGCCACGTTGGCTACATCAGAAACACTTCATACCACCTTATTCACACAATTAATTTATTTCTTTTATTGTATTTGAACTTGCAAGATGATGATGGCATGTTTAGGAATAGCCTGAACTGCATTTCTGCTAGCTTGACTGAAACTTCACAGCTGTTGGCGTTGGTGCATTGTGAAGATGCATATTACATGCATTGTTGTTGTTGTCTTCTACATTTCACTGAAACTAACAAATTGTAAATACTGCTAAAAATACGACTCTGCAAAGAGGTAAAAACTTCCAGTAATTGACGTCCTGTGATACAACAGCTGAGCATAAGCTATGCACCAGTCAGATCAGATCACAGACCACCAGTCGGCCACCCTCCCTCACCCTCAACAGCCTGAACTAATGACTGACCAATTTATCCAAGAGAACAGAGTGAATACATTAATCTAACAATTAGTCGCTCAGATAAAGATTAAATTTAATAAAATCAATTGTCCGACTCCTGTAAAAACTGAAATTCTCACTCCTGCTCTGGGTCCGGTTTTCATTCAAAAATCCGACTCCGGGTCCTGCTCCGGCTTTGGCAAAAACCGTAGACTCCTTCCGGTGTCCACTCCCACTCCGTGATCACCTCTGGAGCATACCCAGCTGTTCATGGCAGGAAACCTTGGTTGAGTGTGATTCTGCTCTGAACACAACTTATTCCTTGGTTGCGCAAAACTAGAGCAACATCTGTTACATGGACTAAGAACCATTCATGGAGTAATGGTGAAACAAACCTCTTTACTTCAAACACTTCATTCAACAGCAGTAAATAAATTTTCAAGACTACACAAACTATTCCATTAGCAGCAAAAAGTAAAACGCTTAAAGTTTAAGGTAACAGTTAAATTTAAAGTAAAGTATCAAGTGACTTGGTGGATGAAGATGTGACACATGATAAGTATATGTTGAATTTGGTGGAATGTATTTTAATGTGATAGCATCTTCGTTTGATTTAAGCCAGAGGTTTACAAAGTGTCTGAATTTTGATTTCAGCAAGATCTGGATGAAAATATAAACTTCAGGAAAGAAAAACACAAGTATCATGACCAAGCAACACAAACAATGGATCAGCATTCTGATGAAATCAAATCACTGAAACAAACCATAACTGAATTGAAGGAAACTTTAAATCTTTTGACAAACCAAAAGGAATCTATAGCCAGAAATCTACAGAATGACTTAGCTTGCTGTGATAAACAGAGCACAAAAGCCACAAAGGAATTAGAGGTGAAAAACAAAGAACTTCAAGCAACTAATGCAAAGCTAGTTGAAGCTGAAACTGCTTTAAGTCAACTTTGGACTGATCACAACTTGGCCATGACCAGATACGAAGAAAAGGTATGTGTTCAAAGTATTGAAAAGCAATTAAGTTAAAAATGAATTTTCTTTGATTGATATGCGTTGTTGAAAAATTTTGAGAAGCTTTAATTTAATCAAAATTATGTCTTAGTGTTCAATGTGTAGTTGAGGAATCTTGCCAGTTTGTTTTGATTATAGTAATGAGGTATGTGTTTTAAATAGTTAAAATTCATGCCATCACCATCAGATAAAAAGTTTGATTTGAGGTCATAGTTTTTAGTTTGCTAAAAATAGCAATATTTGTTTTCTTTTTAAATGTTATATGAATACAACTTAGGTGTCAAAACTACAAAAATCCGCCAAGAATGAGCAGCTCCAACAGAAGTCTATGTATGAGAATAGGTAAAGGCATTTTCATTGTTTCTGTCTGCTAAAGCTAATTGTGATAATAGGTTAAACCTCACGTTTTTCATATAAATTTTAGGTTATCAAGTTTGGCAAGTCAACTCCAGACATATAAAGCGGAAAAAGAGCTAAAAAATTCGCATGTGTTACATGGACTTGATTGTGGTGTTGTGGAGGTGGGTGTGCATGCCTCTGTCATTGTGAAATCATCTGTAATGTTAGGGGTTTTATTGGTGGGTTAGTAGCCAGAAGAGTTGCCACCACAGAACTGTTATGCTCATAAAACCTGTTTTCAAGTTTTTCACAAACTCATTGAAACTTATTTGTGACTCCAAGTGTTTGTGTGTACCTTTCTGGACAGTTTCTTTCAAAAGGTCAGTTTGCATCGTTACTGCTTACGGCAATCTTTGTCAGCATTACATGTAAAATTTGTCTGAATATGCAAGTCACAAATCTTGGGTAGATGTTCAGGTTTATATGATCTCAGATAAACATGGAAACAAACAACATTACAGTTGATTATAAAAAAACATATTTGTTACTGTTTTTCTTGGTCATGTTTTCTGCACAGTAAGAAAAAGGGTTTTATTGTGTATTATCCCCTAGGTTCAATATCCAGTGTGGTGCAACCAAGTTGAGATAAACAGTGCTTTGACAATGGTTGCGATGCAGCCGTGGTTATCATAAAAGACAAGTATTATTGCGATCAGAAAGCCAGAGCGGCAAGTGCGCAGAGTTTCACACTGTGGCAGCAAGCAACGTTAGAGATCACTCTGTTGTTGCTTGTTCGCGCTACTTACGTATGGGTGCTATTCTTGGCGCATTAATCACAACAGCTGAGAGGTTGCAGCAACATCCCCTCCATTTTACAAAGAACCGCACCTATTGCACGTTCTTTTTGTGAAGGTTTCACACAGCACGACCAGGGACGGATTTAAGGAGCGCGGGGCCCTAGGCCATCTTAGTTTTGGGGGCCCGAAGCAGGTGTGACCTATCTGGCCGTTTGTCTGAAAAGCGTGAAAGTATGCCCCTCTTATGCAGTGGCGTACGCAGACAATTTTCATGGGGGGGGTTTCATTCAGTGGCAAAAGGTGGTCATTTGCATTTGGTGTGCGCTGTTTGTGACGTCACGACTTGACATCATAGTCATGTTTCCAAACCATCGTTTTGGCGAAGTTTGTTGACTACTCCTTATTTTATGTGTTATTCCACTGAATATAAACTATTAGCGCTACAAGTTAGGCTATTGGAGGAAAATGCACCCAACACTACGATACAGCAGTTCATAACTGCAAAAATATCAGGCTGTGCGTTAAAACAGGGGCGTAAAACACACTCATAACTGCGTCAGAGCAATTTACAACTGCAAAATGAGGCTGCGCCAATGTCTTGTCGAATACGAGCAGTTGAGCATAGAAAAAGTGCGGGTGGACTGGCTGGCGCACATCCCGGTTTGAAAAATCGAATCTTGCTAAACATACACAAGAATTGAGAATGAGCATAAAGTATGCAAGAAAACTTTCGATTTTTTGTTATTTTAGAAGTCCAGCAAACTTTTAGTTTTCCTTTTTTCGTGCTGAGACATTATCAAATGCCTGAATGCTTCTATGTTAACAACTGCTGTTTTTTAGCTCGTGCAACAATTCTATCATGCTACAGAAATTAGTAATGTCGCCAATGTGGTCAGTGCTTGCGCTGATCAGCCTCAACAGACAAAATAAAGACAATTGTTTCGGATAAAGTGAACTATCGCGGAACACAATCTAAAACATGCATAGTGGACGAAAGGTCTGCAAAAAGTGGTGAGATGGTTTCTGTACGCAGACGATAACCCAGATTCCTACCGAAACCTATAATTATTACTTTTTGGTCCATTTACAATGTTCCTTGAAATTTGCATGCAAATTCATTCCGTGGTATTTGCACTAAGTTGACAAATTAACAAGCAAAGGTATGCGACAACAATAAATCTCCTTTGCGCAGGTAATAAAGTTTTAGTAAAATATCAAGCTCAAGGGGGTGTTAACCCCCAACCCCCCATTAACAAAAAACAATTCAGTTTATAAAAGTTATTGAGCACAACTAATGGGATGGGTGCACTTGATAATTTTTACACAGATCAATCATTCGTAGATTGATACAAGGCAACGAAGGACATTCTTAACATTTTTCAAAAAGGATCAGTTTTTGGACTTCATGATTATCAATTTTGAGAATACCACTTCACACAAATATCTTGTGCAAAAGTCTAAGAGTTCATGAATGGCTAGATCAGAAATTACTGAACATTAATTTTTTGTTCTTATCCAAAAATGACATGGGCTAAACTCTGTTTTGAAAATTCCAGTTGCAAACGTTTATTGTTTAATAACTCCGCAAACTCATCCTGAGCATGGCAGGTATGTGCCATCCTAAAGTTTCAATGTGTATGGTTTGTGGATCCAACTTCTCCTGAATCACAGTCAAAAGTACTTCTGAAACTGTGTATAAAGCTTTTAACTTTAGTCTGAAACTACTTGGTGTGCTCTCAAAGCAGTGAGCATAGTCCCTAGAGTAGACCAAGAGTCTAAACAGAAGCATGCCTTCATGCCGGAATGAATGCAATAAGGTCAGTATCGGCCAGTACGTTAAAACCATCATGGTGTAACAACGCATAACTTGTTGTGCCTGCTTTTTTTCATCATTTGATAGCTCAGGCAGACATCACAGTAAATAACTGACAGCATAAAGTACGATATTGCCCCTAAAATGCAGTAGAAAATAGATTCACTGCAGGCCTACTTTCAATTTTCATGTAAATTTTACAAAAATTGTTATATCTGATTTGTCAAGCCAATTGGTTTGGCGACTCCACAATTACATTTCGCGACCCCATTTGGGGCCATGACTCATAGTTTGAGAAACCCTGCTCTACGTCATAGGCCGATGGTAAACAGCATGAAGACAAGTTTTCCACAGCAGCAAAGTATTGTCGCAACACCCTCAGCTAACCATATGAAGTAAGCCCAATGTAGACACTTTTTCCCAGTCAAGCTCACTAGAAACTGTTCAAGCTGATTTAACTAACATATAGAGTTTCAACAAGCAATCTATTTGTGCCAAATCTAGTAAAAAAACAACCAAACGTAGGATCCAATACTGACAATACTGCTTTTCATCGGAGTTTTGCAGTGTCTGGCGGTCTTGCGTTGTTGCGAGCTTTTTTTCAGTGGAAAATTGAACAACAATAAGTACCATTTTTTTTCTTTTTCGTAACCACTTTCATAAAGATGGCCTGCATCTCTCTCACACCCAGGTGCACAATATTGTCGTGTTGTTACTGTGCTGATAAGAGTCTAGAGTAGACATTTGCATTTCCGTTCGTTTCAAGGTAAATTGTGAAGTTATGCCTCTGCACAGTTTCGCAAATTTTTAATATTTAGTATTGAGTCGTCATACAGGAAAGAGTTGCTTGGAGCCCTAGGCCATGGCCTATTTGGCCTATGCATAAATCCGTCACTGAGCACAACCTTCACATCCTGGTCACAGCACCATTTTGTGGCGACATTGTACTGGTAACTTGGCGCACTACTGTGTTGGTATCCGAAAGCCCAAGCAGCAAATGCACAAAGCTTCACACTGTGGCAGCAAGTAACAATAGAGATCACATGCCATGGTCACGCTATTATTGCTTGTTTGCACCACATATATATGGGTGTTGTTCTTCACGTACATCCCGTTCGTTGTGTATGTGTATCGCACATTAAACGCAACACTGACCGAGAGGTTGCAGCACAGCCAGTGATAGAGCTGTTGTTCAGTAGCAGTGCAGATCTAAAGAAGTAAAATGTGTCTTGTGACCAACATGCAATGGTCTTCTTTGGCAGAGATGGTGTTAAATGTTGACCTCAATGGTAGATCAACGTGTCTTGGATGCACTTTACTCTTCGAAAGCAATGAATTTTGACCAAGAGGAGTAACAACTTGGTTGGAAGTCATTCATCACTCTGGCAAGCCCATCAAAATAGCTTTGATTTTCCTGGGCATGAAATGTTGTTTGTTGCAACTGGGAAGCTCAGTAACTGTAAACATCACTTATAATCTCACTGTCGACCTGCACAATGTGCTGACAAATTCCTTTGTAACATGGAAAAATGTCTATACCTACATTTTGTCATATCTTGCACTGGTTTCGTGGTTTCATGTTGTAAGTAACATTTTTTGTATGTCTGCAACAGAGCAGCGATGGTGAAACGTGTGTTAGGCTTTTCCGTTCAACAAGTGAGGATGTCCTTTCAACACCCACCAGCAACAATTTAAGTTCTTCTGACAGGAAAAAGTCACACAGCACTGAAACATTCAATGACTCTTTGGTATGTTGTTCAGTGCCTGTAGTTAATAAACTATTTGTTAAACTGGAAGTATAAAATGTTGGTGTGGATGGAAGTTCATGCCAAGCTGAAAGCTTGCTTGTTTTTGTCAGGATATTTCTTTCACCAGTTTTTCCAGCGGTATGGAAGAAGTACAAAAGATGTGTGCAGTAAAAGGTACTGTCTACTGTTTCCCATGCAAGATGATATTTAAGTTTAGCAAAGAGATTATCTTTTTTACTATGAATGTATGTATGCAAGCGTTTCGCACGCATCAGGCAAGAATGATGATCTCTGAGAAAGAATACTAACTTCGTTTATTTTATATTTTGCTTCTTTTAAATTTCAAATTAAATCTGAAACCTACATTTTACACCCAAGTCCACGTTAACAACATCTATTCAAACCTGTAACTATTAGAAGGCTGATGCAGGAAAGGAACGCAGATAATCAAATCTTGTAATTCAGTAAAATGGTAACATGTAAATCGCATTTGCTTTTGCTGTCTGTCCGACTGAAACAGCAATGATTAGTCTGAAATTTGGTTTCAGTGTCTGATATCATGTTTTTGATTGTTTCATAACTGTTTTCAGACCGCATACCATCATCATTTACTTCCAAATCTTCATTTAACCAAGATTGTTCTAGCATAGAAAGCAGTGTGCTTGAAAACACAACTACATTGCGTAAGTTGCTGTGTTATATCAGCATAACATAAATGTGTGGTGTTGTGTGCTGAAGGGTCATTTGCAGAGTTTTTTTCCCTAGTTATACATTCCTGTCATGAATGTGTAACACAGTTGTCATGTGGTATATTTCTACTGTATAAACACTGTCCCGTGGTTTGAACACGCACATTATATCCTCAACACTTTCTATATTTTCTCCTGAATGTAGTTATTGTTGTGAGCAAGTGATTTAAAATCATACTACTTGAAATGATATCAAATGGATTTGGTAGAAAGTTATATCAGATTTTTCAGCGTTCGTTTGACTGCCAATTGCTTTTAGTTTATGAATATACTTTGTTACATCTAGGGATGCTTTGAAAAATCCACAATTTTATGCTGGCATCAGTTTCAAATGTCATGATTGGAACAATATGTTTTTAACCAATTCTATGTAAGTCTTCAGGAAGTGGGTCTCTCGTTCTATTTCTAACATGCGACCTTCGGCCCCAAGTTTTTTTAAATTCTTAGTCTTGCATTTATGTACTATCTGCAATTTTTTGTCCATAAGAAAACGCTTTACGTTAGAATCAACACCCATTGTTTCTTAACCTATAATATTCCTAAGTGTAGCATGAACAATATAAAAACTGGTTGTTTGTCATCAGCGTGCTTTGCCTTCAATCTATTTGGTGAACATGTTTAGAAGCAAATGATTTCTTTCACAAAACAGTTTCAAATCATTAAAAAAGAGGCGGATGTATTGAAAAAGAGTATTTATTATTAAAAAATGACATTGTTAGTTTTGATGCTGTCCTCACCTGTGAGGTTACCTTTGCTCCAATATTCTGAATTTCTTGGAATGACCTACGGTAGCTTCTTGCACAAAACCACCCTCATTGTTTTGCAGCACTAAATTTATTAATTTCAGGATCTGACTATTAGGTGCTTTGTTAGTGCATATACTTTTTTTCTTCTCTCTTGGGGGTTGGCATAAGGGTACTTTCCGGATGGTTTATGGTTGTACTTCAAATGATAGTGACTAGACTACATGTTTATAAAATTGTGTGGGAATAAAGCTAAGTTCTTAGAAATAAATTCTGGATTTGTTTGGAAATAACGATTCACAAAATATGAAGCAAAGTGAATCTCATATTGCTATTGTTGCAACCTCTCCGGTGGTGTTGCGTTAAATGTGTGATTCACCACAAACGGAATGTGCGTGAAGAACAACACCATACATATATTTGGCGCGAACAAGCAATAATAGAGTGATCACGGCATGTGAACTCTTATTGTCGCTTGCTGCCACTGTGTCAAGCTTTGCGCACATGCCGCTCGGGATTTCCGATCGCAACAGTACTCCCCATGCTTGGGATGTTACTTTCATGTAATGATAATAGTTAATCAACATCAGTATATGGTATTCAAGCACGTCCACTCCACAGGTGAAACAAGCAAGGAAGCAATCAGCAAATTTTTAACAGGAAATCGATTTCACGTAACACTACGCATCGTCACTCTGAAATATTTTAAAAATATAATGGTGCTTGTAAACGTGTGCAGAAATGGCATTACTAAAAAGTTTAATTTTTCCCAACATAATTGTTTCTGTGCATAGTTCTTCACGCAATTATGATTGCATGTGTAACTTTATTAAAAACTCTTTAACGACCGCGCGCGCCAATAGATTGGCGCGTGCTTTTTTGGTTATAACTCGCCAGCCGCTATAGCTAGAGAGTTGTTCAAACCCTCTACGGATGCAGCAAGTCTTCTTGGTTCAATTTAAAAAAAAAATTTTTTATTTGGGTGAGGGGTTCGCCGGGGACGGGCTCGCAAAGTGGGGGTGTTTTCGTTTTTTTCACCAACTTTGACGGGCCCTGGACGCCAATCCAATGGGCCCAAATTTTGGCTTTTTTTAGAAACTAGATAATCTTCCGCGTCGATAGAGCCCTTGCTTGACCTTCTAGCATGTCTGGAACCAAAGTTATGACCCAAAAAAAACATTTTACCCCCAAAATCAGAAAATGCATGAGTCTCCCACTGGCGGCTGCAGTAGCTCGCGATAACTCCCCGCTAGAATATGCTAGCGAGCTATACGAGCCCTCGAAAGACTCTTGAAGTCTTCTAGTTTGCACTGAAAAAAAAAACATTTTAGATTTGGGGACGGGGTTTTCGGTGGGTGGGGTTAGAAAAAGGGTAGCCAGAAGGCCCCAAATAGTTGTGGACAT